>Ga0247837_1003160_pt1 | contig 29469 bp, 22 predicted proteins | sample LaCtaG_2_FD_187115 | JGI IMG/M metagenome (GOLD analysis project Ga0247837, IMG submission 187115) | Freshwater microbial communities from meromictic Lake La Cruz, Castile-La Mancha, Spain - LaCruzMarch2015_14.5m | ecosystem: Environmental > Aquatic > Freshwater > Lake | place: Spain: Castile-La...
ATATAGTTGTAAAGCGAAGAGGGGAAATGGAGAGGAAGTTGAAGGTGTTAATATCGAATTGTGGGAAAAACTCAGTGGAAAGTAGGGGAAAAGGGGAAAAAGTAGACTGTCTCCACTGCGGCCGCGGCTTCGATACAAAACAGTCGCTGTGGGACCACATGGTGGCCGCTAGCAAGAGACTCGCAAGTCAACGACAGGGTGAAAAGACGGGTGAGTGGCTGGAAGTGGTGTCGAACTTGCTGGAAACAGGGCAGAACGCAGGCAGAGAAGGGAGTAAGAGGAGACGTCGGGGAAGCAGTGCAGTTCTGTATGAGTTTCACCCATGTGCAGAACTTACTGAGGAAGAGTGGTTCCTTGATCCTTACAAACCCGAAAGAACTGTGTTCAGATGTATCGGCTGCCCAAGTGCTTAAAGTTACATATTCCTTATTTCTCGCTTTAGGGCGGAATTAGATTAGTACAGTATGTAAGCAGTTATAAGGCAAAAACGACGTGTTTTCTAAGGACCCAATAATAAGAGTTCCTAATATCTATTGCAATGCAAGTCAGACTTATGCACATTGCAAGTGGTGCAGCAAGTCCAATATGCCTGCAATAGCAATAGAGCAGCCGCGACTATAGAGACCTATTAATTATTGTATTTGAAGTAAGCTAGGCCGACCAGACAGTGCACTCCTGCAAGCGCCACCGCCGCTTCAATTTGAAAGATCATACCGCCTAGTTCCGAGTATAAAATAGTGGCTATATGCACTAGACAATACATGGTAAGGACCACAAAGCCGCATTTGCAGTCCGCAGCCACGCCAAAAGCCGCTGCACCCAGACCCAGAAGTCCAATTGTCATAAGGAGCGCCAGGAAAGCAGTGAAAAAGGCCACAACCATATCACAGATCCATAAAAGTTTCAGCGCTATTAGCACTCCGAAAAGCAGGTAAACGAGTATGTAAACTATCATTCGAATTCCACATATTTCACTATCGTGGTTGCGGTAGGGCCGCATGCAGGTCCAGCAGAAGTCCAAATTGCACCTTGCGCACTTCATATGTGGACAGCCCCCATTTTTCTCTATCAAAGCGCCACACCCAGGACATGCCTCGGTCCATAAATCCTTCCAAAGAAGGCTGAAGCTGTCCTCTTGACAGGAAAAAAGCCGGGAAATCAGCTGTCCGAGTCGCTGCCAAGAGGGCAATAATTGGTCATCTCGCCAGTTGCTGCCACACAACTCACACGCAAGCGGGTAGGAGCACTTTTCAGAGGCTTTCACCCACCCCACGTAATCACAGTGCTCGCGAGGGCAGAATACCATACCTTCCAAGTTGCGTAGACTGCGTCTGAGCGTCATTTGCGCTATGACTTCCTCTGCTTCTGTGCCTTTCGCCAAGTCCAGCAACTCTTCCACCGACACTTCATGGCCGATATGTCCCGAAGGGCAGATTAAGCCCGTTTCATCGTCTAATCCCTGCGCCTCCAGCTTGACCTTGAGCCAGTCCAAAGTGCAGTCCTGGCAGAAACTGCTGCAGCCGCAGCTCAGCTGCACTCGGAAAGGCGCCACTGAACAGATGGAGCAGACATCCATTAATACATAAAGAGCTGTAGGGGAGTGCTAGGCTGCGCTGTGGACAGGGAATAGTCGTTGGCAGGGACTTAAAAGTGGTAGATTGCGGGGATGTGGTAACAGTAGATGACTATATGTGTGGGTGAACACTGTGTTTAGGAGGGTTAGAGGCAGGACTGGGACCTTCTTATAGCAGTGCCTGGCAGACTTGGTGTAAATATGAAAAAGACGGTGGACGTCTCGAAGGAAATCAATGACATGAGGAAGGTTCCGGCCAACAAAAAGTGCTTCGAGTGCGGGGAGATAGGAACTACCTATATCGTTCCTGACTTCGGCATTTTCGTCTGCAGTGTGTGCGCAGGCATCCATCGAGAGTTCAACCATCGAGTCAAAGGCCTGTCCATGTCCAACTTCTCCCAGGCCGAGCTGGACTTGCTGAAAACCCAAGGCAACGAAGCCTGCCAACGCACCTGGATGGCTCGGTACAACCCCAGAGACTTCCCACAGCCTACACCCAAAGAGACTCAGAGAATAAAAGACTTCATACGACTCAAGTACAGGGAAAGACGCTGGTATCAGGATGTGCAGGCGGAAGTGGCGCCTTCACAGCAGGGTACGGTGGAGCCTGCGGTCCCTGCAGCGCTGTCTCGACCTGCCATTGCAGCTCCTCAGCCACTGCAGCAAGCCTCTTTAGTGGGCGATTTACTGTCTTTGGGAGAAGCGCCTAGCAGAGCGGCGGCCACTGGGGATGGTTGGGCTGACTTCACTCCCCCGCCCACTAACCAAGTAAACATTCAGATTTCATTCCAGCAGCCCAAGCCTGAGGACCGAAAGCCCGTGGAAACCGCTCCCCCTGCCAACCCTGTGCAAGTGCAGGTGAGACAAATGCAGCCCGCCTACACTGAGCCCAAGAAAGACCCAGTCCAGTCTTCTCAGCCCACTTTCCCAAGTTACCAGTCCACTCCCAGCTTTCAGCCTGAAAAGCCCACTACAGTGCCTACGTCTGCTTCTCCTGGGACACAGCCTGGGAGCTATGGACAGCCTGCCTACCCTACTCCAGCCTACCCCATCTACCAGCCTCAGACCAAAGACCCGTTTAGTGGCTTGGTGGAGAGCGATATGGCAGCTCGGCCTGCAGCGAACAAACCTGCTTTCGACATGCGTGTTCTCCAGCAGCAGTACTACGTCCAAAGTCAAACCTACACTCAGATCTATGGCGTGCCGTACCCTTACACCTTTCAAGTCTGGTGCCAAGTCCTGTTCCCCAAGCCTCAATCCGTCGCCTCCGTTCCCCAGCCTCCTCCGATGTCCGTTCCCCAGCCCACTGTGCCTGTGCAGCCAGCTGTCCCTGCAGCTCAGCGTAGCAAGAGCAACAACCCATTCGACATGTTCGACTAGTTAGGTCTAGGCATCGTCTTTCCTCTACAGTTCCCAGACATTGCAAATAATGTGCAAGGTGCTGTGTCTACCGTTGATTTGTTTACGCTGGCTGATCATAGTGACAGGGGCGGTGATGACTCTGCTAGGAGGCTTGTTGATGTGGCTGGGGTATCGACTATCAGATGATCAGTTAGTGGGGGCGATTGATGCGAAGTATTTCGCTTATGTGATAATTGCGTTTGGAGCCTGGCTAGTGTTTGTAGGCCTATTGGGCACTTTGGGCTCCTATTTCCGCAATATTTGCGCTCTGATAATCTATGCGAAGTGCCTAATCACCACAAGCCTCATCCTCATCGCCTTCGGAGGCATCGGTCTACACCTTTCCAGCAAAGTCGCAGACGCTCTAAACAACGGGGCTAGTGACTGCAAAGGCAACGACTACCTCAGCACAGCTAACGACGTAGCCCTGCTCGCTAACTCTCAAATCTGCACTGCTGTCTGCCCTTGTGCTGCTGATGTCTTACTGTTCGGCCCAACTTACCTCAATGTCACTCAAGGGTCGGCTACACGGATACAGGACTGCAACCCCTGTGAAAGCATGGCTCCTGAGATGGCAAAGTATCGCACAGATTCGGACTATTGTGAGAATACAGATACGAAGGACTTCGAAAACGCCTTCTATTCGACTGCTGAGAGACGCTACTTTAGACTGCTGGCTTTCCTGGAAAGTGAGTTCGACTGTGCCGGGATATGCGAAGACGTGAAGTACTTCGCATTTACTGATATAAACAACGACTTTCCCAGCAAGAACTGTAGAGAGGACATGGCTGATTGGGTAGAGGAGTACCCTATGCGGTACTCAGCCGTAGTCCTAGCGATCGGGTTTCTTCTGCTATTGAACGTATTCAGCGCTTACTGCGTCGCTTGCAACCCAAACCGCAGTAGTTTCCGCGACCTCGGCTACAGCTCTCCTAAAAATAAGGTCTAGATAAGTCCAACTCTCTGCCTAAGTCCACCAAAGTGCACCCTCCACTGATGTTGAAAATCCAAAAGCAGCCTACAATGATACTAAACTTAGCACTAAACAATGCTGAACAAGGAGACGCTAATCGAATGCGCAGGACTCCGCTTCGTGATCATGGACGCACCCACTCGCATCAATGCTACCGAGTACGTGCACCGTCTCCTGAGCTATGGGGTCACTGATCTGGTGCGCACATGTGAGGCTATATACAGTTCTAATGTATTCCAACAGGCTGGGATCAATTGCCATGGTATGCACTTTGAGGACGGCTCTGCGCCTCCTTCGGGTATATTACGTCGCTGGTTACGTCTGGTGAAACAATCATTTCCGTTGGTTAAGTGTAACAGAGAGAGTGAGGGGAATACCAGGTGTATCGCTGTACACTGTCTAGCAGGACTCGGCCGAGCTCCCTTGCTGGTCGCAATTGCACTCATAGAAACAGGCTGGGACTACCTGGAAGCTGCTGACTTTCTCAGAGCCAAAAGGCCAGGAGTGCTTAACGCCCAGCAATTAACTTTTCTCAAGTCCTACCGTAAGCAGGGAATATACGAAGGCAAGTCCTGCTGCGGACTATTCTAGCCTAAGAATTGCTGGACTTCTGCAGTGTTCCCAAGCACTCCGTTGCCGACTAGTGCGAGGTAGCGCTCGAGAGACCGCAGCTTCTCTTCTTGGCTGAGACTCCGGGCTTTGGAGTAGATGGAGTCACTGGAGGAACGCAGGATATCGGCAAAAGCTGGATATGTGAAATTGGGGTTCAGTCGGTCCAAGTCACTTTGCAGACTTCTGAAGGCTTCAAAGGACCGGTAAATCTGCCATACCCGTTCCCTGCGCTTGCAACTCACTATGAACTTCTCCTCTCCTTTCCGGTCTACAACCGCCTGCGGCACCCACACCAACAGCAGTTCCTGATTCGCCCGCACCCTCGCCTCATACTCCTCCTGACACTCCCTGACATGTCCACTGAACAATTGATGCACAACGACTTTGCCACATAGTCTGCAGAGCAGCGCTACACTCTTCAGTACCAGTTCCTTAGCCGGGCTTTGCCCTTCCGCTTTTAACTGTATCTGGGCCAATTGCTCGACAGCGGCTGCCTTCTGCTCCTGTACTGACTTCAACTGACGCCGCAAATTCACTATTTCCTCATTGAGTCTGTGCGAGGATTTGCCGGTTTCATAGCGGCGGATTTCCCCTCTGTCCAGGTCCTCGGAGCCACTTTCCAGCCTGCTTCGCGATATGGTCGTTTCTTTCCTCGATATTTCGCTTTCTGCCTCTCGAACTTGTCGCACCCTTTCCAGTTCTCCACGAAGTCGACTGAGTTCCCGCTGAGTGTCGGGAGTAGCGGGTATTTCCGGAGTTTTGGGGACTGGTCGCCTGCTTAGCTGCTCCTTTAGGTCTCTTATTTCCTCTCTAAGGCACTCACTTTCGCCTGGTTCGCTGCTTTCAGGCTTGTTCCTGAGACTGCGGATTTCTCCGCGCATGGACTTCGCTTCCGATTCGAATTGCGCTCTTTTTGCCTTTAAATCCTCGCATTCTTCCTTACGAAAGCGCAGTTCTTGCTCTAAAAGCGCCTTATCGCGCTCCAAAGCCGCCATTTCTTTCGCATGTTTCCCCTGCATTTCCGCTATTTGGCGCAAAGCCTCCTCTAGTCGCCTCTTTAAGTCGCTTGCCCGCTCACTATGGTCGCTTTTCAGCTCCTCCACCCTTTCCTTGAGTCTTTCATCCACTCTCAGCTTCTCCCTCTGCTGCTCTTCCAGCTGCATCGTCAGAGACAACACTTGCGCTTTCAGTGCATTTCCTTCCTTTTCAGTCTTTTCCAAGCGAGATTTGAGGGTTTCCAGCTCTGCACTGTGTTCTTCTTTCTTGTTGGAGAGTTGGGACTGGGCGGATTCGAGCATTTGGGCAAGTCTGCGCTGTTGGTTTTGAGTCTCTTGCGAGGCTTGGCGCTGCAGATAGTCGGAAGCCTCGATGAGGAGTTTCTGGGAAAATTCGGCTAATTTCTTTTCAGCAGTCACACCCTTCAGGTCTCCCTTATGAAAATCTGCGTTAAAAGCCTCCAAATCCCTCTTGAAATTCCCCAGCTGCTCATAACTCCCACTCCTCAGTTTCTCCACCGTGCTTTGACGGAACTGGCTAAAAAGCTGCTCACAAGCACCGCCAATAGACTTCTCATTGGCTTCCTTGACTCGGCTATACAGGTCTCGTAGCTTCGACTTCAGAGCAGTTTCCATAGTTGTGACTGCAGCGCCTGGGGCCTGTTGGCGGAATTTGAGTACGAGGTCGTCCCTGGCCTGCTGGTACGCTTCCTTCAGTTGGTAGGCCTCGGTCGGCAGTTGAAAGGCTGCTAAAGTGGCTTCCAGGGTGACTAATGAGGACTGCGTCAGTCGCTCACACTCACTTTTGCACATATAGTTCCAGGCTGTATCGATGTTCGGGACAGAACCAGTGTTAATTGCATTTACATAGGCGGAAGCCAGACTCGCAAGCATCGACCCTGTCATTTTCTTCCCATTCAGCATCTTTATCTTCACCCTTCTCAGTACATATTTGCGCAGTTGGCCCATTTGAGTGACGAACTCAGGCCGCAGCACGTCTTCTGAGGCGGAGTCGAGGCTTTGCAGGACGTCTTCGCTTTCGCTGGGCCGGACCAAGGGGAAGCAGTCTCTTTCTTGGAAGAAGTGCTTGATATAGCGACGGATGCGGTTCTTTTGCTCGACGTTGTCGGAAACGCCTTTTTGAGGCGTTAGGGCGCTTTCCAGATAGTCTTTGGGAGAGATTTCGTTGCCGGAACGGTCCACTAGTTGGAGAGCGAAGTCACGGAGCACCCAGAGGAGAGAGGGGAAATAGGCGCTTATTTCGTCCACGTCTTGGGCACCTGCCGTTCGGACTTGCAGCTGCTTGGTCAAGTTCACTATGAGCGACAAATTGCTCAGCGCCGCTTCATCCAGACTGCCCACCGAGTTGTAAATAAAGGTGGACGCAAGCAGCAGCGCCAGCAGAAAGATGCGAGTGTCATGATTGGCGTTTTCATCCAGTGCTCCCAGTCCCTCCGTATCCAGCAAAATGACTGCGCACTCCTCTCCGTCTGCAGTCTCTGCGAGGAACGGCTCCCCCCACATCCAGATTCCTTTCGTACAGGCGTTGATGGTGGGACCGACGCCAAAGCCTGACTTTCTGTTCAGCAGAATGCGGTTCAGTAGGAAGCTTTTGCCGGTGCGGTATTTGCCCACGACTGAGATAACTGCCACAGGCCGGTCCACTGCTTCTAGTAGTTCGATGGCTCGAGGGTTGATGCGGAAGCCTTCCTTCTCATCAGCCTCGATGAAGGTCACTGCCTTGTCCATAATATGGCCTCTGAGGAAGTGACTCGCATGGTCCTCTCCTTCTTCCTCCAGCAAGAGTACTACCGAGCCCTCATCGCCCTGGAGCAGGACTCCAAGGTCCGGCTCTGTCCCCACGGCAAGGAAATCGACTTCTTCTACGACCTAATAACCGAGGGGAAGTTCGAAGACGTGGAAAGACTAGTGGAGACAGTCAAGGAAAAGAGCACTTTGGCGCATAGTCGAATTATCGGGTACATCAGAAAGGAGAAGTTTATGGAAGCACTGGAGGGAAATGTACTCCCAGAAGCACAGGATTTAGCCAATGCTTTGAAGGATATCGAAGGCTTGCTACCCAGAGAGGAGTATGAGACTTTGCGCTCAGTACTGACTGCAGAGAACCGAGTGCAGCAGGACTCCTCCAGGTGGGACATATGGAAGGGCAGATACATGTGTTTCCAGGACTGTCTGAAGTGTTTGAACGAACTATACACCATCAACCCTCCTGCCCAAAAGCCTACGTCCCTGCTGACAGTCCTCAACACAGGTACCGAAGATGGAGCCTCCAAGCCTAGTCGCCAGCCCAAGGAAAGCAACCGCTACTCCTCAGACTCCAGTCTAGAGGCTGCCAGTCCTGCAGCTAATCCCCGCCCTGTGCAGGCCGAAAGACGCAGTCCTCGACCCCGCATCCCCGCAGACAGCCATTTCTCGCATACAGGCCAGGAAGCCAGGACGCCGCAAAGTCTGATGGACAGAATGGACCCTGCAAAAGTGGTGGAAGTCGCGAGAGTCACGGACTCTCAGGTGATACGTGCTGCAGGGTTCAGCCCAGATGGGGACTGGTACGCTTTGGGTGCGAAGTCGAAGTCTGTGAGAATATACTCACTCAGGGAAGTGGTCGATACAGTGATAGAGGGCAGAGGAGGGACTGGCACTATAGAGCAGAAGTGCTCAGTGGAAATTGACAATTTGCATCAAGGGTCGATTTACTGCATGGACTGGTCACATAGCGGTGCTCAAATTGCTACTGGATCCAATGATAAGACAATATGCATCTTCACACCGCCGAGTCTAGACCGCCCTCTACCTGATATCCGCACTATCCCCGACCTGCCTGGCACAGTCCGTTCCCTGAGTTTCCACCCCCAAGACGACACGACCCTGTTCAGCAGTGGAGACGGCGAAGGGGAAATCTTAGTCTGGCAGACCGAGACTCTACAGCTAGTCCGGCGACTAGCAGGCCACCCGGGCGGCACTACTTCCCTAGCAGTCGCAGAAGATGCTTCTTTCCTTCTAAGTGCAGGACAGGACCGATGTATGAGGATGTGGGACTTGAGGACCAGCAAATGCATCCGCCAAATCAACGCAGCAATCTTCGGAAATGTGACCTGCATCGCTCTAAACTGTGCAAGTCCCTCCCTGCTTTCCACGCAACTCTTAGCGGCTGCAGCACACAGCGACGGAGTCGTGAGTGTGTGGGACCTGACCGCCGCACAGTTGTTCAGCAAGCACAGCTTCCATAGGGAAAGCTGCAGAGCGGTGGAGTTCGCCTGCAATGGACAATGGCTGGCCAGTGCTTCCTTCGACCAGAGCGTGGGATTGACTAGTTTGGAGTCGGGGGAGAGCTATCGGATACAGGAGCATGGTGGCAAGGTCGTCAGTGTGCACTGGCACCCGAAACTGCCGTTGGTGCTGTCCACTTCCACGGATAAGACTGCCAGAGTCTTTAGAATTGGCAATTGAGCTCATAGTCGCGAAAACTGACAGCAGAGAGACTGCTGGTAATGGGTAGCGAGGATGAAGGGTAAAGGAGAAGGCAATAAATACAAATAACTGCAGTGTTTCTAGATACAGTGAGCCTATAGCAGCCTTCTATCGCTACGTTGTTAGTCAAATCTCTGTGTCTATCCCCTGCTTCTCAATGAAGATTAGACAATTGGAGGTTTCCTAGGGTGTAGGGCCTGGCTTTCCCCAGTCCTAGGAAGCTCCCGGGCTCTCGGACGTCTAGCCCTGCCGAAGGCTTGTAGCTGTCCAAGTGATGGCTCATATTAATTTTTTACGCGCCGACAAGGCGGAGGCCTCACGGTCTCCGATATCAGAAGCGCTATAATTCAGGCCGCTATTTTCGTGGGTAGTTCCTGCCTGCGTTGCTGCGCGCGCCCACATTTGCCTTGCCTCCCACCCTATCCCCCAGTACCGCTGCTGGATAAGTGAACTCAGGACCGCTGGGAGAGCTATGTATAGTTTATTAGCATGCTTACACAGCTTTCGGCTTGGCGCTGGGCCAATACCTCTCTACTATTTCATAGGGCAGCAACTTCTGGTCAATGTACGCTTGTCTCCCCACAGCTACGAGCACTGGCCCTGCATTCACCAATATTTCCCTTAGACGCCTCATAGTGTCAGTTATCTCCTTCGCCAATTCCACCACTTCTCCCAGCAGAGTAGGTACGTGCAACAACTTCTCGTGGTTGGCAGTGATTGTTCTGGCCACTCGGGGTGAACTGAGCAGGTCCACTGAGGTGACTCCAGCCTCAGTTTCAGGGAAGTCTGGGTGAAAAGTACTGGAAGTCTCGGCGATTGCGAGCTCGAATTGGTCTCTACAAGAAGCTAGTTCGCTTGGGAGAGAGGCAGCCAAGGTGATTAGCTGGCTCCAGGCGGGGAGGATTTTGCGGTGTTCGGGGTAGAGTAGGTCGGAGTTGACTGTGATATAAGGAGGAGTGCGGGAGTATGTGAACTCCACGCTTTCCAGGTCTCCTTCCCCTGAAGCAGACAGACAAAACAGCATCGCCATCAACGAGTCGAAAAAGGTAGGGCTCTTGAGCTGCTTATAGGTCCCCACTTCCTTCTGAAAAGCCACATAAGCTGTCCTCAGTCTATGTCTGCCCTCCTGTACACTACGAATCTGCCCGCCCACTCCCTCGAACAGCTGGTCGAAGCGAGGGTCGCCAGACGCTTGAAGACTTAGGTCCACACTCATGTCGACTTTGCGCTTGGCAATTCCGCACCCCATTTACTGTATAACAAGAAAAGTGGACTGAGGAGTGCCTGTTATGCCTAAATACCTACTTTTCGCGTCGTCTGTGCAAGGGTTTCTGCGTGGAAAGTACTATGAAGATGACGTCTCCAATGGAAATGACAGCGTCATTTAAGTCCGCAGGGCTGACTTCAGGGGGCATTTTGGACCTGGGTCTGAGCAGTGGTGACTCGCAGTTTACCCAAGGGTCAGCCATCAGCTCCGCCGTCTTCACTCTCGTAGTGGGGTTTTTGTCCAGCATGCGACACAGCACGCTTTTCAGCATACTGGTGATGGGCGGCACTGCGGGGAAGGTCAGTTCGAATGCGTTTATTGCTTCGATGATTTCGGCGAAGGACTCGCCGGCTGCGAAGGGCAGTTTGCGGTATACTAAGGCGTAAAGGGTCAGACCCAAGGCCCAGATGTCGGCCGCTTTGCCTGAAAACCTGGTCTTTTCAGGGCCGCAGGACTCCGGGGGAAAGAAGTGCAGCGTGCCTGCAGTCTTCTGCTGTGTGTCGTCTGCATCGAAGATGATGGCCTGGCCGAAGTCTGCGATTTTCACCACTCCGTCTTCTGTCACCAGCACGTTTTGAGGCTTGATGTCCCTGTGGATGATATGATTGGAGTGCACTGGGTGGGACTTACAGTACTGCAGGCCACTCAGCATCTGTCGAAAGTGCACTCTGAGACTCAACTCATCCACTGCTGCTTCTCTGCTAGAACTGCTGTCGAAAGGACATACGAAGCGTTTTTCGTTGGAGTCCCAGTCCAGTATCGCTCCTTTGCCGCAGAAATCCAGCACTGCGTAGCACATACCTAAATACAGCTTCTCACGCTCTTCGTCGTCGATAACCTCATGGAGCCGCACCACATTCTCATGCTGCAGTTTCTTCATAATTGCGATTTCACGCAGAATGTCCTGGAGCGCATTGCGCACGCCCATTCCGCCTTTCGGATTGACGACGAATTCGCGTTGCCGGCGGAGACGGTCTTTATTGATGATCTTAATTGCGTAATGTCTGTGGTTGCATTCCGCCAGCTTGACTTTACCGTAGGCGCCTTCCCCCAACTTGCGCAGGAAGGTGTACTGGTTCACTATGCGTCTCCCGCTGCGGTCTGTCGCCCTCCGGATTTCGCGAGTTTCGTGCACTTCGTCCATTGCTATTAATCTAGCCCAGTTCCCATAACAAAAGCCGCCTTTAGGCACTGATAAGCCCGAGCAGTATCCACACCTGTTCATCAGTAGGCAATCCTTGCCTATTGATTACTATGATGAGTATAGACCGGCGACTCGTGAGTTGGTCGTAGCGACATGCTGATACATATGCACTAGTTTCCTCTGGTAGGCCTGAGGAGACGTCTAAATACTATGAACTCGAGGCTTTGACTTGCAGTGCATTGAAATCTGCTCGAGCGTTCGTGACACCTTCACTCTGCTCCCGCCTGCTTGAGGAAATGCTTATTTCGTCCCTGTACTTGGACCTACTCATATATAATCGCCCTTGAAGGATGTTCTGGGCTCGGAGTCTGCTGTTATGAGGCTTTCACCCTTGGTAATCTGAAGTGAAGCTTGGAGTTTCTCAGGTTTCCAGTGGGGATTTGGCTTGCAGTCTGACTTTAGCACAGTAAATAGTGGGGAAAAAGACATCTACATGGAGGAGTTTCAGGCATTTCAGAGTGCATCCAAGGCTCATTTCTTCATTACTGTCCTTCCACCGGTCTCAGTTCAAATGATAAGACTGCTTCGACTTTCGTCCTTTCCATACCATTGAGTTTGACCCCGTAGCTCACTTCCATATGTCTCTAAATTTCCTTCCATGGCAGACTCAGACCTGATTGGCTCCTGCGAACTGTTCGGCAACGAAAGCTGGGTGCTACAGTGTGTCCGCGGAGTGCTCTCCTTCTCCTTCCTCCTTTGTACCTTCCATTCAGGCAAGCGCGGGTTTGAGAGCGACCCAAGGTGCACTCGAGTCTGGGTCATGGACATCGCAAAGCAAGCAGCAGGCGCAGGACTTTCCCACACTCTGAATCTAGTGGCGTCTCTGTGCTTTACCTTGCATGACGAAGAGACAGAGGAGTGCATGTGGTACTTTATGAACTCACTGATCGAGGCGCTGTTGGGCACTTTGCTGTGCTATGCACTGCTGCTGGGCTTGGAGCAGACGAAGTGGCTAAAATGTGTGTTCGGCTACTATGGTCTGCCGCCTTCCTGGAGTCTGTGGCGGAGACAGGTTTACATCTGGTGCGGCATTGTCTTTGTGATGAAAATAGTTCTGTTCGTGGGAGTGATTCTCTCAAATAGAACCCTCAGCGTAGTGGGAGACGCGCTACTAAGCCCCTTGGACAGCTCGCCAGGGCTGAAACTCGCCTTGATAATGGTGGCAGCGCCCATACTGCTGAGCGGCACTACATTTTGGGTCACAGACAACTTCTTACGGTCCTCATATACGCCCTACGAGCCTCTTTTAGCCTAAACAGTGTCGGAGCTTTTCCTATGGTCTAGAACTTAGCTAGTTCTGTCCTCTGCACGACTTGTAGATGTCGAGGTAGGACTGGCAGGCGGAGATGTCGTTCGCACTGCGCTGCAGACAAGACATGAAGTCCTGGTTCTGGTAGTAGCAAGGGTCCTGCTGGGTCTGTTCAGGTGCTGCCTGTGCTGGAGCGGTGGCTTCGTTGTGGGAACTGCTGCCACTGCCCATGATTCCTCTCACTGCCTGGTGAGCGATTTCGCTGCCTGCTCCGAAGGCCATTCCGGTCATGACGGTGCCCGCCAGACCAGACATCATGCCTCCCTGTGGCTGGGCGTGAGCGGGAGCGGGAGTGGGGGGGTGAGCTGCCTGAGGAGTTGGGCGAGGAGCTGCGCGAGGAGCAGCAGCAGCTGGCGCAGAGCGGCGAGGAGGCGAGGAAGCACGCGCTGATCCACTAGATCTGCGAGGCATATTATTATCCAGAAGCTTCCATTGCTAACTACCCAGTTTTTTTTTGACCAGTTCGCTCGCCAGGCGCTCAAACAGCTTATTGACGCCTTCCCCCGTCTTCGCCGAGGTCTCCACCCAAATCATTCCATGCTCCGCCGCAAAGCGCTCTGCAGTCTTCACCTCCACCCTTCGTTCTCCCTGCGGCACGTCTATTTTGTTGCCTACCAAGCACAACAAGCAGTGCTCTTCCCGCTTCTTGAGTTCGTCCACCCAGTACGCACAGCTGTCTAACGACCGTTCGTTGCTCACATCGTAGCAAATTAAGGCTGCGTCTGCTTCGCGGTAGTACAGCTGCAGGAGGGCGCGGAACCGCTCCTGTCCGCCGGTGTCCCAGATGTCCATCTTCAGACTGGCATTGTCCTTCAGTCGGATCACTTGCTGCAAGTACCCTCCGCCGATTGTCACTTCGAAGGCTTCTGAGAAGGTGTTGTTGACATATCGCATGGCTATGGAGGACTTCCCTACGCCTGAGTCGCCCAGAAGGACGACCTTAGCATCTAAATTGTTGGACTTCTTGTCAGTAGCCACGTGCAGAGGACCTTGTGCCTTGGGTGCGGAACGACCACACCCCATTACAATAGTATGATGAGGCAAAAGGCCGATGAGGCGTGATCTACGGAAGGGTCTGACTGCATATATATAGGAACTACTCTAACTGCACCAAAGCCATAGCTACATAGCTCGGAAATCCCTCTGTAACTGTCTCTATAAGCAGAGCTAGTAGTGTGTACCTTTGTATGCTCTAATAGGTAAAACCGCTGCAGCTAGTTCTGTAGAGCTAATCACTAGGTCTAAAGTCGCGACAAGGCAGGCTGCCGTTCTCCAGCTCCAAAGCTCGGGAGTAGTCCGCAATGGACTGGTCCAGCAGGCGCAGACCTTCATAGCAGCAGCCACGGTGGAAGAGAGCTGTGGAGTTCCGAGGGTCGGCCCCAATTACCTTGGAGAAGTCTTCAGCTGCAGGTGAGAACTGCCCTAGGCGGAACAGGCTGATACCGCGGTTGAAGAGGGCATTTAGGTTGCCACTGTCCAGCCTGAGGACCTCTGTGAAGTCCTGCACTGCTTCCTCAAAGCGGTCCGTCTTCGCTGCACAGAACCCTCGGAAACTGACAGTCTTCAGCGACGGCCCTTCGAGTCGGATTTGCTGGGCGTAGTCCTCCAAAGCCTCTGAGAACCTCTCCAGCCTTCTATACAGCAGTGCGCGCTTAGCATACACTTTCGCATTGGCAGTGTCCAGCTCGATTGCCTTGGTCAAGTCTTGCAGCGCTTCGTAATTCCGGGCCTGTTTCATCAGCAGCACTCCTCGCTCTGCCCAACTCCCAGCGTTGTCTCTCTCCAGGTCAATTGCAGCTCCCAGGTCACCCAGTGCCTCTGCCACTCGCCCCAGCTGTTCATACGCATGTGCTCGCAAGACGTAGAACTGGGGCGTGGGACTGATACAGACCAGCCGCGAACAGATAGCTAGAGCTGCTTCTGGCTGGTAGCTGTACAGACTGGCTAGTCTTTGCAAGGCGGTTTGGTTCTCAGGGTCCTGCTTCAACACTGCGGTGTAGTCAGTGGTGGCCTGGGCCGGCTGTCCGAGCAGCTCGTAGCAGTGGGCTCTGTTCAGTCGTGCCTTCCAATAGCTGTCTCTCAGGCGCAAAGCAGCAGTGAAGTCGTCTATAGCCTGCTGCATGCTCCTCAGTTTCTTGAACACCAGTCCACGGTTGTGGTAGAAGTTGCTGCGGGAAGGGTCGAGCGCTAGTGCCTTTGTGAAGTCTTCCAAGGCCTTTTCAGGACTTCCAGCCTTGTCGTAGGTTATGCCTCTATTGTAGAAAGCGATTGCGCACACTGGATCCAGCCTGATGACCTCCGTATATATAGCAATCGCAGAGTCTGTGAGTCCGAGCTTCTCCAAACAAAAGGCCTTGCTGAAGAGCGCCTTCGAGTGTCTATTCACACAGGAAATGGCTTTATCGAAGGACTTAATAGCCGCCGAGTAGTCCTTTTGCTTCCGCTCCGCACAGCCCTGGTTATAGAACAACTCCGCCTGCTGGTCCTGAGACAGACTAGGCCGCTGTCTCAAGTCCACTTTCACCCGCAGAGGGCCGGGGCCGGCGGGCGCAGTGGCTGCGGAGGGACGGCTGGGCGGCTTGGAGGGGGTGGGGAGTTCTTCTACACTGGCGCTTTCTGAGCAGTTCGTAGTGCTGGCGGATGGGGTTTGGAAGCTGTTCAGGGAGAGAGAGCTTTGGAAGCGGTCGAGGTCGAGTGCGGCGATATAGTCCTCAATAGCCTGGTCCAAATGGTTCAATTTGCTCTGGCAAAGTGCCTTCCCGAAGGCTGCATTGACGTGCGTCGGGTCCAGTTCCAGCGCAGTGCTGAAGTCCACCAAGCTCAAGTCCTCCTTCCCAGCCTTCTCATAGGCGCAGCCCCGCACATAGAAGGCGCCTGCATGCTGCGGCACTGACAGCAGCAGCGTGTTGCAATCCGCCACAGCCTCAAGCCACTGGCCTTTCCTCAGGTACACAGAGGCTCGGATGAACAGACCTTCGGGACTGTTTGGATGGTCGGAAAGCTCCTTGGAACAGAGGGAAAGGAGAGAGTCGAGGTCAGAGCTGGACCCTACATACGGCACTGTGAAGTAACCCCGCGGTCTGCTAGAACGTTGCTGGAGAGTCCTGCGGATTAACGTTTCTCTGAGAATTCTGGCTTCGAGTGCCTCCCTGTTTTCCATGTATTGCTGCTTCCGTTGCAAATCTGCGGGAGAACTACGGAAAAGACCAATTATTGCTCTATATTGCTGGAATGGCCTGTAATAATCGGTGCGGGGCATGTGTATGCGCGACTAATTGGGGAAATGAAGCTGGGAAGCGAATACAGAAGGGAATCGGACCTGTCTAATAGACATTTCAGGACGTTTCGACTTGCCGCAGCCATCCATAGCCTCATTTCCCGGTCTAAATTCCCTGTATGTCCGGTCTTTTCATACAAAGCGAGCCGAAAAGTGCGCAATTTATATGTATTCCAATATATCTTTGTTACCTCTGTCCTCTACAACAAGTTATTTCAATAAAGTGCCCCAGAAGTCTTCATTGTAGCTTAAAATCTGCCTAGTCCCTAACACCTAGTAGTGGATATACATATGAGACGTGGAAAGCACAGGAACGTAGTGGAGCTAACGGCCTGCAGGCCCACTGTGGTGCAGTTCCAGCCCGTGCTGTATGTGTCTCTCCAAGCCTCCATTTTCCTTATGGTAGTACTACTAGAGGACAATTAGGCTGTTTCCAAGCCAAAGGAAGGCCTCTGCTTCTGAGAAGCCTACGAAGGAGACGCTGGCCCTCAGGCTGCAGAGGGCAAAGAGTGCCTTGCCTGCCCTACTCCACCCCCGTCTCGCCCAGGCCTGACAGGTACACAAGCCTTCGCTCTACTCTCAAGTTGCGCAGTTTGCAGCACTCTCCTGTTCTGAGGGTGAGAGACAAGGCCTCCAGTCCCTCACCCTGGTCCTCTAAGTCTAGTTTGGAGGACGGGAATAGGAGCAGGTATTAGGCTAAGTCTGTAGCTGTGGACTGGTAAATTCTGGAAGTCAGTATTATCAGTCTGTCGAATTGCTGCTTTCTACTGCTCAAACAGCCAAGGCTAGCAAAGGAGTACCTGTAGAGGCAATGGAATGTGCTATATCCATAGAAAGGCTACAGCACTTCTGGCTGCCGTCCCAGTGCTCCTCAATATTGCCTGCACTGCTGCGGTTTATTACTGCTTCTGGACTGGATTTATCACGAGGATTAGACAGGAATCCGCCTATATTTGGGCTTTTTGCGGGCTGTTGCACTTACTCCTATTGTTGACTGCAGGCAGTCTTATCCTGTGTCTAGCGACCGACCCAGGAACTATTCCCCTCTCTTTCCCTGCCCGTCTGCTCGACCCTGCTCTCTGCCAACGCAAGCAAAGCCACTGGCTTTCTCACGACTTCGCCTCCGCTCAAGTCACCTTCTGTCCCACTTGCCAGACCCACAGACCCGCTCGCGCCCACCACTGCAGAGTCTGCAATCGCTGCATCCTGCGCTACGACCACCACTGTCCCTGGATCGGCAGCTGCATTGGTCTCCACAACCATAGGTACTTCTTGCAGTACTTGGTCTACTTGAGTCTGGCGCTGCTGCTGATGGGCGGCTTGAGCTTCTCTGAGACTAGCAATCCTATGGCAGTACTGGTGACTGCTTTTGGGTTGGGCGGAGGGACGGGACTGGCAGGGTTCACTTTGTCTCAACTATTGCTGGTGGTGCGGAATTGGACTACGTTGGAGGCCAACACTCGTGATTTCAATGTGTACGACCAGTCGTGTTGGGAGAACTGGAAGCAGGTCTGTGGAGGCGAAGTGGTGTGCTGGCTGTTGCCCTGTCCAGGCAAGCCGGAGTGTGACGGACTCACCTACCCGCTCAGTCTGCGGCTCAAGTCAGGCGGCAGTGTGACTCTGGAAGACCGACTACTCCTACACCCACTTCTCCCCTAACTCTCGCTTCAATATACATTTATGGGTTGCGGATCCAGTCGTCAAGCACAAGCCACTCCTCCCCAGCCACCTGCAATCCCCGGCCTCAAGCCTTTCCCTGCCTCCACTGCCAAGCCTCCCCAGCCCGCAGCTGCTGAGACCCGGCCCATAGATCCACCGAGTGCCCAGGCTCGAGCGGAGCCCTCGCTCGACCCTGATCTTCTTCTCGAACTCAACTTCGTCAGATTAGACAAGCGGGGAAGACCGGTGGATGCACAGCAGGAGGAGAAAGGAGACGTGGAACAGGGACTGGGAGGTGCTTTCTTCGAATTAGCAACATTGGAGGAGGGGGATAATGCGCTGGCGGTTAAGCCGTGGGTGGGGGCGCTGAAGGCGCCTTCTAGTATACCTGCTGTGAGAAACACTGCCCCGAAAGCAAGGCTGGAACTCGAGTATGTCTATGGATTCAGGTGTGTGGACTCTCGGCAAAACCTATACTACACCCAAAACCCTGACGAAGTGGTCTACATGGCCGGAGCAGTGGGTATAGTCCTCAGCAAGAGCACCAACACTCAACGTTTTTTCGGTGATGGAGACAACAAAACTGTGAGTGCTCATGATGACGACATAACCGCCCTTGCCATTCACCCTGAAAAGGACATTGTCGCTACTGGTCAGCTGGGCAAAAACCCCAAGATCTGCGTGTGGCAGAGTTCGGATTTGGTGATGCTGTCGCACTTCCTGCAGGGAAGAGACACGAGAGCTGTGACTACTCTCGCCTTTTCCCCTGATGGAAACCTACTGTCGGCTGCAGACAACCACAACGACCACAATGTGCGCGTTTGGGACTGGCGCAAGGGGACTTTACTGCACGTCGAGAAGGGCGGACCGGACAAAATCCTCGATATGAGCTGGTCTCCCAGAGCCAATGTCTTCAGTACTGTGGGCATTAAGCACATTTTCTTCTGGCAGGTCGAGCCGTTTAAGAAGGACAGAGGGATATTTGGGCAAAACCCGCAGTGCGATATGCTAGTAGCGCGCTGGCTACCAAATGGGTACTGTCTGACAGGAGGGACTAGTGGGTGTTTGTACCTATGGCCTGGGAAGAGTCTTTCCAAGTCACAACAAGTGCACGCCGTCAATGCAGCGGTGCACGCCTTGGCAGTGGTGCAAGACAAGGTGTTATCTGGAGGGAAGGACAACAAGGTCATCATTTCCACCACTAGTCTGCAGCAGTTGAAGGTCATCCCTGTGGAAGCGTGTCCCAGGGCCTTGGATATGCTGGGGGACACGGTTCTGTGCGGAATGAGGAATGGATCGATTGTGGAGTTAGGCATGGAAACTGTGGTATTCATGGAAAGTCACTCAGATGGGGAAATATGGGGCTTAACTACTCATCCTACCAGGCCGGAATTGGTCCTTTCCACCTGCGATGATAACAAACTAAAGGTCTGGGACATGGACCAGCGTCGCTGTATCGCCACAGGCATTGTTGAGCCTCAGCCAGGCCCAGCCCGCAAGGCCGGCTTCGGAGCCAGCACCCACTCCCCCTTCCCTCCCAACCAGCAGTCGCGGGCTGTCGCTGTGGGCACCAACGGACATGTGGCAGTCGCGCATAATGATGGACATGTCACTATCCGTTCAAGTGTGGACGACTTGGATAACGTGCTATTCCGACTGAAAGACCCTAAGGAATGGACCGAGGCGATGAGTTACTCGCCCACAGGGGAGCGACTGGCAGTGGGTTCCCACGACAACTTCATATATATCTATAACGTGGAAAGCGGGTACAAACTGCTGTTTAAGCTGAGGGGACATAGTTCCTTCATCACAGGGCTGGATTGGAGTGTGGACGGACATGCTATGCACTCCAGTTGCGGGGCGTATGAGTTGCTGTTTTGGGATGTGGACTCGGGAAGACAAGTGCCTAGTGGCGCTACAGCCTACAGAGACGAGGATTGGGCCTCCTGGACGACCAAACTGGGCTGGCCTGTCCAAGGCATATACGGCGGAGTAGTGGACATGACCCACATCAACGGTGTCGACCGCAGCAAGGACAAGGCCTTAGTGGCTGTGGGCAACGACTACGGACTCGTGGAAATCTTCAACTATCCGAATGGAGTGGGCGCCAAGTCCAACGCCTACCAAGCCCATTGCGAACATGTCACCAATGTCAAGTGGACGCTGGATGACAGCAGAGTCATATCAACCGGAGGGTACGACATGTGCGTCATGCAATGGAAGCGTCTTAACTAGTCCTTTCCTCGTAGGTCTGGAGCTGAAGCATGAAGCCGAGGTTGGGCTGCACCACTTCCCGCTTGCTCCTCATGTACTCCACAGCCTGCGCCAATCGCATGCCCTGGGTCTTCATTAGATAGGCAGCACAGACTGAACTCGACCGAGACTTCCCAGCAAAGCAATGCACCAATACTTTGCCGTTCGCTGCCTCTACTTGACTGATAAACTCTATCGCTTCAGGGAGAATACTCAGCAAATCCGCTTCAGGAGTGTCCGACAAATTGAGCGTTTTATAGGTGAAATCGCTGGGAAATAAGGCTGGAAGCTTTTCTGCGACTATCAAAATATGCGTAATGCCCAGGGACTTGAGGACGGCTTTGTGCATCGCTGCCCCGATCGACCCGAGGTAGAGGTGGTCGAGGAGCATTGCGGGGTGGGGGTCGCTTTGGGACTTTTTCAGGGCGAATAGCATGCGAATGTGCTGGACTATACGCTCCAGTTTATTGGGCTGGGAAGCCACAAAGCTTCTAACTTGCTCTGAGTCCGCCGGCTCCATCTCACTTTATTAGAGGTCTAGAAGCTGTCGATGGACCATATTGGGAAAAGAGGGAGAAGTGCTGGATACAGCTATGTAGTTTTGCATGTATTTGCTGCTTTTTAATTGCTTTCACATAGGCATATAGTGGAACTATACCTGATAGGGGAATCTGTACCTACTATTCTTCTCAGGGAGTGCTAGTGTCCTAGGGGTGTCTATTCCCTGCCTTTGCCTCCTAGTAGTGAAGACTACGCCTACTAGTTTATCCTTCACAGCGCTGCAGCACTGGCAGTAGTCTCGCCAGATCCCCCCGAATACCTTCAAACCTGGTTTTTTCCTGCACTTGCAGGCAGTGCTGGCGACCCAGCAGTCTCTGCAGACTATGGAGGTAGTGGGCTTTGCAGCTTAAGGCTCCTTGAGTGGACTTCAACTTGAGGTGCAACTGCTCTATTGAATTGCGCTCGGCGCTAAGCGCAGTTTCCTCGGCTTCTAGTCGGTCCCGTAGGTCCAATATCTGGGTTTTCACTGCGGATAGAGAGTCTCCTGCAGCTATGAGGCCCAGTATTGCCCTTTCTCGCACTTTTAGCCGCTCTTCCTTCCCTTTAATCTTCGTTACCCTCTGTTCCATGTACTGTTTCAGCAGTGCTAGCTGCTTTTCTGCAGTTTGCAGGCCTGCTTCCTTTTCCCTGACCCTGACTTCCCTCACATCCACCTCTTTCAGCCGGATCTGCGCAGTTCCCAGCTGGTCCCTCAGCCTGTCTATCAGTTCCTCCTGGGCTTTTACGGTTTCTACTAAGTTCGCCCACTTGGAAGGTCTGCACTTTTCGTCTAAACGAGGCAGAGAGAGGCAACTATCGTTGAGGCCTGGGATAGAACTAGCAGTGGTGCAGAAATCCACTGATATTCTAGCCTGTTTTAACGCATTTTCAGGCTCTAAATGCAGGGAAATCCCTTCCGGAACTGCATTTCTTCCTATTTCTTTCCCTTTTCCCCCTATTTTCTCCAGCCCGAACACTGATCTGTTAATTTCCTGCAAATTCTGCTTCACCTCTCTCAGCTGCAGGTGAAACTGCTGCGCTGCCAGCTTGCTTTTAGCGAAAGTCAGTAGCGTCTGCACTCTGCGAATACCGAAAAGGCGAGGATTGAACAGGGAAATAGCCTGCGAAATAGAGGCGATTTCCCTCTGAATAGCATCGGAATTCCCAGTTTTGTCCTCTATTACAGCGATTGCTAGTTTGCAGCGGAGTTCCAGGTCACCCACTTCGCCTTTGCTTTTAGGGGGCTTGGAGGAGTCGATTCCCTCGAGTAGGCTGGATATTTCCTTGAAGAGGTAGTCGAAGTCGGGGGAGGGGGAGGGTGAGTCGGGGAAAGGGGAGAGGGAGGTGCTGGAGCGGAGGTAGGAATTGCGGTCTTTCGAAAGCAGCTCTCGTGCGATTTTAACCTTTTTCACCTCTTCCCTCAGATCTTCCCTCGTCCTTTCCAGCTCCCTCCTGGCCTTTTCCAGTTTCTCCACCTCGGCTCTTCGAATCTGCCCCACCCGTCGCAAGTACCGCCTCTCCTCTTCAATGCCTCTGGCTATATCTCTCGGCAGAACATGCTTTTTATAGTACCTCAGGCGAAAATAAGCCTCGTCCAGGTCGTGTTGATAGGGATCTGGAGAGTGGGAAGTCGGGGAAAGGCTGGGCAAAGGGTCAGTAAAGGATTGGACTTGGGAGGGGCGGGAGGCAGGACTAAGGGAAAGCGTCAGAATGGAGGACAGGTGGGACTTCTGTGGGTATTTGGGAGTGGCTGGGAAAGCAGGGGATTGGACTCGTTGGAGGAGGACTAGGGCCTGGGCTCGGATATCCTCTTGCTCCATGGTGGCCCTGTCCAGCAGGCCTCTCCAGTACTCCTCCACCTCCTCGCACTCCCTACACCCCAGTTCTGACTCGCTTTTCTCCTCCCACCCTTCCAGTCCTTCTGAGTTCCTGCTTGTCAAGCCTAATTGCGGACTTTCCACGCCCCCAGCAGGCTCCCAGGCCTCCAGCTGCGCAGCTCTCGCCACCGTCAGTCTGATAGTCTCCGCGAGTCGATCTAATTGGTCCTCCGCTCGCTCTTCCCCCTTGCGAGCCGGGGAAATGAGTGGATCAGATTTCTGCATTAACGGGATTATGTGCGCAGAGACGCGCTGCAGGCGGAATATGTCCGAGTTCCGTTAGACTATTATGGCCGGTTCGAAAGGCAGCTGGGGGGAAGTCGAGGGCCTGCCTGACATTACGAGGGAAATATACAGGTCCAAGGCGAGGACGCAGGTCAGTCCCTGCAGATCTGTGTCAGGCGCCAGAGCGCAAGCCATCAGAGCTGACCTGCTCAGTACCACTCTTCTCCGTGAGCCTTTTCTCCCTACTAACCGACACCCATCCAAACCTCCCTCCCTTCACCTCCTCTCCTCCGCTCCTTTCTCCGAAAACGCTTTCACCATCCAACCCAAGTCCCTCCTAGACCGACCTAAACCCCCCGCCGACCACCCCAAGCCGCCCCTATCCGCTGTCCGCAGGTCCACCCAGTCCTGCAGGACCAACCGAGTGCTGCGACAGGAACTAGACAGGAGGGAGGAGCACAGTCCCTTGTACTTAACCCTGCCTACTGAGGCAGTGACACGCTGGGCGGAGTCGATGCGGCTGCAGTTCCAGAGGAGGAGTGAAATGGCAGCCAGACCTCTGGTTATCGTCCAATTCACAGGAGTGCTGGGAGACTGGTACAGTCCCGAGGCCTGGGCCCGTCCCTCCCTCTACCTGCGTCCTGACTGGCTTTCCGGCCTGCAGCGTCTCTCCTCACTAGCCCAAACTGCCCTCTATCTAGACCTGCCTCGCAGCAAGACTTTGGCCATTTGCGCCCTTCTGAAGGCTAATCAGGTGCATGTGGACGCTATTTACAAGCCCAGAGGCCGGAAGTACCGCTACTTGCAAGACTATTCGCAGACAATTAGTGACTTCGGAGTGAATGCGGAGACTCATATTGTGACTTTGGCGGCCTTAAATATGGACGTAAGCGAGGTTGGGACTCCTTGGGAGCGAATTTATTGTCCAGCGGCTTCCTTAAAGGCGAGAATCTGTGTTCAAGGCCTGCCAACAGCCGGAAATAGGGTGGGGGTGGTAGCGCTCGTGCCCAACCCTCGGGCCCAGGAGGTGCAGACGGGGGTGCGGTTTGAGGAGCTGGTGCAGGGACTCAGTGAGGTGATTCAGACAGGAACAAGTCTCAAAGCAGCGTTTCGCAGGCTGCTGAGGAGGGCAAAGGGCAGTCTAGAGGCCAGTGAACTCCGATATCGCGACTTCCCTGGAAGACGGGAAACGGGAATCGCTAAAACTAGAGGGCGTTTGCGACTACTGATGCTCCAGCCAGCCGCCCAGCCAGGCAACGCCTATATCCACATAGACACAGACGCCTTAGTATCCAGGCCCAAGTCGCTTTGCTAACTATAACTCAGCAACCAGTTGCTTTCAATTGCAGGAATTCGGCCTAAGACTGTCTAGGTTAGCACTAGTCTTTCCGGCTATTGGCCACATGAAACAGCATCCACTCCCTCACGACCTCCTGCGGCATCTGCAGAAACTCAATGAAGTACTGCGAGTCCCAGGCGCAGGGGTTGGCTTCGAGTTGGCGCATGTAGTCCTCTAGTTGAGACTTGCGCTGTTCCACGTCTGCCTCGCCCAGGCCGCCGAACATTTGCTTCCAGATCTTCTGTCCGGGAAACTTCGGGAGAGACAGCGCTGGGGACAGCCGGTAGCGCAGCTTCATTATTCGGTGCAGCTCCAGGAAGTTGGAATACCTCTTCTCCAGCCTATTAGTCCAAAGGGGCGTCCTCACTGCCACTTCATAGGCCGTGTAGTGCTCCGGCTCCCTCACTTCCTTCACTCCTGTAATTCTTATGTCCAAAGCCATATTACCTGACTGTGGCTTGCCCATAGCTGTCTTGTATCGATGTTTTGGCAATTAGGCGAAGTTTGGAGGGATGGCAGTGCTTAGAGTGGAAAGGGAAAGGGAGGAAAGCTAAAGTGGAGTTTAGGCACGAATTCCGGCTATTTATATGAGTGCATGAAAAAGCCGCCTGTATATATCATATTTATCTGAAAATCGCTCCTAGGACAGTATGTAAATCCTCCAAATGTCCTCAAATTTGCAATTTTAAGCCTGTTTTCCCCTCTTTCCCATTAATTCTGGTTATTTACCTTTTCCGCCTCCTTCAACAGCTGTTTTATTGCATATTTACCCAGAAGTCGCCCTGCATTTTCACTTACTTCGGCCCAGTAGACCTAAATTGTCCTAATAGTTCCATTTCGATGACGGCAGTGTTCGGTCGCCCCGAGCTGTCCCGGTACTCCACAGTGGCAGTGCTGGGGCAGGGCGCCTACGGAAAGGTGTACAAAGCGAGAGACACGCAGAGTGGCCAGTTCATCGCAATGAAGAAGACGCTGCACAACTTCGAAAGAGAGGGAGTGCCTACCACTGTGCTCAGGGAAATCTGCCTGCTCAGGGAGCTGGCGCACCCCAATATTGTCAATTTGAAGGATATTGTGGTGACGGAGAGAAGACTTTATCTGATTTTCGAGTTCGTGGAGGGCGACCTGCGGAAGTTCCTGCAGCGACACGAGGGCAGTCTGTCTGCAATGCAGGTGAAGCGCATTATGTACCAAATGCTCGAAGGAATCTGCTTCTGCCACAGCAGGAGAATCATGCACCGGGACTTGAAGCCTGAAAACATCCTCATCAGTGAAGACCAAACTGTGAAAATTGCGGACTTCGGCCTGGCCCGAGCGTTCCAAATTCCTATGCGTCCCTACACGAACGAAGTGCAGACGCTGTGGTACCGAGCTCCAGAGTTACTTCTGCGGGCCGCAGAGTACTCCGTAGGCATAGACATGTGGTCTGCAGGGTGCATATTGGCGGACTTACTGCGGAAAGGACCGTTGTTCCGGGCCAATACAGAGGAAGGGCAGTTGATGGAGATTATGAAGGTGATGGGGACGCCTACAGAGGCTGTGTGGCCGGGAGTGACGCAGTTGAGAGGGTTTTCAGCGTCTTTCCCCACGTATCACCGTGTGGACTTCCACGCGCTCTTTCCAGAGGCGGAGCCGCAGTGCATCGACCTGCTAGAAAAAATGCTAGTGCTGGACCCTTCCGCCCGCATATCCGCCAAGCAAGCCCTGAAGCACCCTTTCTTCGCAGAAATGCACCTGGGCTAAGTAGCTCCATAGTCAGTCTCGGGAGCGCCTTTTCCTCGGTCGCCATAAGTGATGGCTGTAAATGTCGCTCATCGTCGATATTCACGCAAGAGAAATCCTCGATTCTCGTGGAAACCCGACGGTGGAAGTGGACCTTAAGACCGATTTGGGCACTTTTAGAGCCGCTGTGCCTAGCGGTGCCTCCACTGGCATTTATGAGGCCTTGGAACTGCGCGATAAGGACCCTCATCGCTACCTGGGCAAGGGCGTTCTCACCGCTGTGCGCAACGTGGAGACCATCATTAAGCCTGCGCTCATTGGCAAGGACGTCACTCAGCAGGTGGAGCTGGACAACCTGATGGTGCAGACCTTGGACGGCACTAGCAATGAGTGGGGCTGGTCGAAGAGTCGTCTGGGCGCTAATGCCATTTTGGCAGTGTCGCTGGCCATTGCCAGAGCTGCCTGCGCCCACTTCAGAATCCCGCTATACCAATACATCGCTAGACTGGCCGGCAACTCCGAGGAAAGATTCGTCCTCCCAGTGCCCGCCTTCAACGTGATCAACGGCGGCTCCCACGCAGGCAACAAACTGGCAATGCAGGAGTTCATGATCCTCCCCACCGGCGCCACCTCCTTCCGCGAAGCCCTGCAACTGGGCGCCGAGGTCTACCACAACCTGAAGAAAGTCATCCAGACGAAATACGGCCTGGACGCCACTAACGTAGGTGACGAGGGCGGCTTCGCCCCTAACATTCAGGACAATGTGGAGGGGTTGACGCTGCTGATGGAGGCGATTGAGAAGTCGGGCCATGCGGGGAAGATCACCCTGGGGATGGACGTGGCTGCTTCGGAGTTCTACAGGGCGGAGGACAGCAAGTACGACTTGGACTTCAAGACTGCCAATAACGACGGGTCGAAGAGACTCACAGGAGAGGAACTGACCAATGTGTACAAGTCCTTCCTCCAGAACTACCCGATGGGCTCGATTGAAGACCCCTTCGATCAGGACGACTGGGACCACTATGCGGCTTTGACTGCGGCAGTGGGCGAAGGCACTCAAATCGTAGGGGACGACCTGCTGGTCACCAACCCAACTCGGGTCCGCCAGGCTATTGAGCGTCGCTCCTGCAACGCACTCCTACTGAAAGTGAACCAAATCGGGTCTCTGACGGAGTCGATCCAGGCCTGGCGCATGGCCAAGGACGCAGGCTGGGGCGTAATGGTCTCCCACCGCAGTGGTGAGACGGAAGACACCTTCATTGCGGATCTCGTAGTGGGCCTGGGGACTGGGGAAATTAAGACCGGAGCGCCCTGCCGCAGTGAGCGCCTCGCCAAGTACAACCAAATCATGAGAATTGAGGAGGAATTGGGAGCGCGTGGAGTCTACGCAGGCGCCAACTACCGTCATCCGCAGGTTTAGTAATTAAACCGCAGCTAGAGATATGGTGTCTGCTCTGTACTCTGGCAGTTTGGCCCCAGTATTGGCGCTCCTCAGTCTCGACCCAGTGCCACGCACTGCCAGCCACTCTTCTCAGCTCTTGCAGCACTTCCTGTCCCTGCAGGCCATCCGCGCCCTGCCCACTGACCTGCGTTCTCCCTGCGTCCTCGAGTTCCGCATGCAGCACTTCCCCGCAGGCTGCACTGTCTACTCTATGGGGCAGCCCGCGGACCGTTATTATGTGCTGTTGAGAGGGAAAATGCAGGCCGCGATGCCGCAAACAAAGGTAAAAGTGCAGAGGAAAGAGTCCCTACTGCAGGGAAAAGTCGTAGCGACGCTGTTTCGGAAGAGGAAGGAAAGGGCGCAGATTAGGGCTTTGCCGGCTAGTGTAGTCCCGGAAACAGTGACTGAGCAGGTCCTGGTTAGCCGGGAAATCGCCCTGGGGGAAAGCTTTGGGGAGGAAGCGTTGAAGGAGGGATCGAAGCGGTTAGCGACGGTTGCATGTAGTGAAGACTGCACTGTCGCCTACCTTTCAGGGTCCATTTACTCGCAATTAGTGGCTGAAAGGGAGGAAACTCGCATAAAAGATCAAGTCCGGCTTATTCGGGAAATGCCTGCTTTCAGCAAATGGACCCGCAAAAGTCTCAGTCTGCTCGTAGCACTGATGCAGGAAAAGACCTACACGAAGGGATGTGTACTGTACAGAGAAGGGGAAACTGCGGATATTGTGTATTTCACGCTGTCTGGGGAGTACCAGTTTTCGAAGCAGGTGGGACTGGATGAAGAGGCAGTGAAGGATTTTGCAGGGGAGAACTTGCCTGCGTTTCGAAGGGGAAACCGGCATATGACTCCTGGGAGAGTGAGTAAAGTGGCAGTATTGACCAAAGCGGACAGACAGATATTCGGCCACGTGGAAATAATGGAGGACTGCAAGCGACTCTTCACCTGCACTTGTGTGAGCAGAGCAGGAGCAGCCTTAGAACTCTCCAAAGTGGTAAGAAACACGCAGGACTTCCTGCGCAGGACGCAAAACCAAGACACGTGGAGTGTGCTGCAAAGGATGGGGAGTGAGGAAAAGGCCTGGGTGGAGAGGCAAATGGCAAGGCTAGGACAGGCGGAAATGGAGAAGTGCAGAATTGCGCTTGCGAAGCCGAGAACTGCGGTGGCAGGCAGGAGGGGGAGTGCGAGTCCGGCGACTGGACATAGGAAAGTGGGGTCTGCTGTAGACTTGGGGACGGGGGATGCATCGATGGAGTCGGATTTTCGTCTCGCCTCAGTGAAGCGGACTTCTTCATACTTCAATGACGCTGAAGGCAGTTTTTCCCCTTCTCGCCGTCCTCCCTCCTCTGCAAACTCCGGCTTTTCCCCTGATTCCCAGCACCCCAGACCTAGACTAGCCCCTCGCCAAGTCCGCAGGCTCTCTTCTATGTTGTAAACACTGCTAGTGTTTTGCCTGTAAATGTCTTTAAATCTTAGAGAAAGAGTGCTGCTGGGACTATATTTGCGCTTTTTCTTGCTTTCCATTTGGACGCCTAACAGTACTCTCTGCATTTATCATGTTAAACTTGGCAATCGCGTAATTCCAGGGTCTAGTCATATTAGTGTTTAGGCTGCTATTGAACAAGTGAGACTCTGGAAAAACGCAGTTTCTGTTCACGTCAATTTCAATGCGAACCGACTTTCGAGAAGCTTTGGCGCCGCTTCCTAGAGGCAGTGGCTTAAGGAAAAGGCACCAATCAGTCCAACAAACTAATTCTAAATATCGCTAAGCACAAAGGCGGATTCTTCCGACGACTTGGAAATTCAGTTTCCAGTGGGAACACATCCAAAAGTGCTTCAATTCCTCATCAAAAGCGGACTATAAAGCCCAGTCCAATCCCCTCCCTCAATTCCTTCAGCAATCTGTTCTCCCTTCACCCTTTCGCTAGACGGCCAATGGACTCGGCCACTCAGGCAATAGTACTCTGGGCAGGAACTAAAAGCCACTCTTTCGGATTTGGTGAGACTGAGATGGAAGCGGGACAGATACCAATGAGGGAAGTCTCGCTAGGGTTCTGCGCATACGTAATAGATGCTCCACTTCCCTCAGTCTAATACTACAAAGGCGCTTGTTTGGGCTGGGCAAGCCGCCCTCCTACTCCAGTCACAATGTAGGCAAAGCAGTACTGGACTCACTGGTACAGACCTACTACAAGGCTCCTTTCGGACAGCAGTTTACGAAGGACACATTTTGGTAAAGCCGGAAGGCTATATGAGAGGTACACCAGTGCCACCCTGCAGACATTGGAACTTAGCCAATTGGTAGTAGCAAATGAG
>Ga0247837_1003161_pt1 | contig 29445 bp, 33 predicted proteins | sample LaCtaG_2_FD_187115 | JGI IMG/M metagenome (GOLD analysis project Ga0247837, IMG submission 187115) | Freshwater microbial communities from meromictic Lake La Cruz, Castile-La Mancha, Spain - LaCruzMarch2015_14.5m | ecosystem: Environmental > Aquatic > Freshwater > Lake | place: Spain: Castile-La...
TTACCGGAGGTATTTTTATCGGTTTTGTCCTCATGGCCGTCGCTATTTATGTTCCAGTATTGCAAACACTGTTTGGAACAGTTTCACTACCATTAAATTGGATATTAGGGGTATTTCTTATCGGTTTATCTAACATTATCTTGATTGAAATTGCAAAGAAATTATTTAGAAAGAACTCAAATAATTAAAAAATTATGATGATTTTACTTGATTCGCTAAAACTTTTATTGTTATTTATCTCTTTGGGCTGGTCGGCTAATCTTGCTGTAAAAAATATCAACTATTTGGGCAGTGTTTTAAAAATTCGTTTATTTGCCTTTGGAATTCTACTAGGACTCATCACCAGCCTACCCGAAATTTCTTTGGGTATAAACGCGACTATTGATCAAGCAGTATCTTTATCAGTTGGCAATCTATTTGGAGGGATAATAGTTATGCTTGGACTTATTTTAGGTACAAGTTTAATTCTAAACAGAACGGTAGCTACTGATGGTCGTTTGGCATCCTTAATCCCAACAGTTTTGGTTATTTTTTCTCCAGTCCTGTTTGGTTTTGACGGAAAATTTGATTTATTTGAAGGGTTAGTAATGGTTGGTCTGTATGTCGGTCTGATTTTTTATTTATATCATCTAAATCATTTTAGTATTAATAAACATATTGAGATTACCGACGGCAGTCGAGTTGGTAAATCTATTATTTTTACTATCGCTGGAATCTTAGGCGTTATTGTCTCCTCCCATTGGGTAGTGGAGATAACATTGGATTTGTTGAAATATATTCAAGTTAGCCAATTAGTAATCGGAGTTGTGGTTTTTTCTATCGGTACGAACTTGCCGGAAATAAGCATTGCTATCACATCATGGCGTAAAAAATCCTCCGAGCTCTCTTTGAGCCATCTTCTTAGCTCGTCGTTTACTAATGTACTGGTCTTCGGAGTTTTGGCTCTTCTTCGCCCGATTATTTTTGATACCAATTCGGCCTTTTGGATAGTTGCCGTATTCTTGGGAGTTATATTGGTATTGTTCTCCTATTTTTATTACAGCGGAAAAAAGATGGATCGGCGAGAGGGAATAATTTTATTAGCGGTGTATATTATGTTTATTTTGGTAAATGTTTACTTCAGTTTGTTTACTAAATAGATTCTTACTTTAATTTGCTATTATAAATATATATGAACTTTTTACTTTCCATAGGTAGCATAATATTTTTAGCAACCTCAGTTTACTTTTTATACAACTCAAAAAAGAGATTTAATTCTGCTTTCTTCGTTAGTTTTATAACATTAATTTCCTATTTAATAATGCTTGAAGGCTCCTTTATAGTTTCAGAATTATTATGGACTAGATGGATAGGATATGCGATTAGCTGCTCTTTACTTATTTTTGTAATTGCAAAAAGAATTGGTCTGGATCACTTTAAGCAGGTTACAGTTATTTTTTTAAACATAATTGTAATGGTTACAGGAGCTCTTTCTTCTGTGAATACTGACGAATTTAAAATATTATTTTTTGTAATCGGTGCAGTTGCCTACTGCATTTTATTATATGAAATTTTTAAATCAAATTCAAAAAAATTAAAACCATTAACCCCCTTTATTTTATATGGGTGGTCAGCATTCCCAATAGTCTTCATTATTTCAAATGAGGGATTAAACATAATTTCTTCAAGTATTAGTATTTTAATATATTTATTTTTAGATGTAATTACAAAAGTGGTATTTTATCTTAAAAATGATTTAAGTTACAAATAACATTCTATTATAATGAAAAAGAAATTTGATAAAGATAAAATATTTTATATCTCTATAATTATTTTGTTTATGGTGTTTATAACTGGATCGTATTTAGCGTTCGTTAAATTTCAAACTAGAGGTAGTGAAATAGTCACAATCCCAGAACAAAAGCCTAAACCAATTACAATTAAGACTGATGAGAACCTAACAAGTAAAGATTGGGTTTGGGTATCAACATCGCTAGAAAATTCCCAAATTTTGAAGCCAAGAATGGGGGAGTTTAAACTAAAATTTAATCCAGATAATTCTTTTACTTCTTCAACCGATTGCAATAATATTTCTGGAGTATTTTATTCACGTGATGGTGGTATTCAATTTGAAAACATTGTTGCAACATTGAAATATTGCACGAAATCTCTAGAGGGAATCTATGTTGAACATCTTCAAAATTCAAAAAACTATAAGTTTAATGAAAAGAAACAGCTAATTATTGAGCTAAAAGACGATTCTGGTTTTATGATGTTTAATTAAAAAGTAGGAAATAAAAGATTAAAGGCGGGTGTTTGAAAAATCAAACACCCGCCTTGGTCAGCCGGCATAGTGTAGGCGAAAGAAATATTCACCCCACCAATCTCGAGCGTCAGGAAACAGTTCAAAAAACATATCTCCGATGACAATCTCATAAGTAAAAGATGTACCAACCACGTTGTACAAAATTAATTGTACAGATCGGTTTTCACGATCAATCCAATAAGAACCAGCAATAACTCCCGCGATAATTAGGAATTCCATCTGGATTCCAACATTGTGGAAACAAACTACTCGCTCCCTAATTACAACATTAGCACCACTGTTTATCCGACACTGGTTTAAGTCCTTCAACGACAGTGTAATCATCTCAATCTCCTTTGTAAGATAGGCAGGAATCAAATTGTAACAAGGTTTTAAAATCTAGTCAAATTTTATGGGGTATTTTGTAAAGATTGTATTAATATCCGATTCAGTGACAATTTGTCCAAGATTTGTAAAATTAATACTTTTTTCAAGTTCAGATAAAAGCTGATTAAGTTCGTTGTAGGTATTTGATCCTAATGAATTGCCAAAGTCTGTTTCTGTAATTACATCTAAAAAGGTTTTTTGTAGAGACTCTTCCTTTATATGATTATGGTTTTTATTCTCTCCCCTATAATTTAAACTTTTTAAAATTAAAAATTTATCCAGCATGGAAATTAGTATTGAGAGATTAATTTTTGATAATTCGAATAAATTACCATTACTTAAATTCATAACATAGTAGTGGTGAATATTTCTGTTAGAGAGTAAATGTGTTAAGTAATAAAAAGACATTTGGATTGCATTAGATTCTGTTCTTTCACTAAAATTCAGTTTGTAATCAATTAAAAAATTATCAAATTTTCTTCCTGACTTTTTGCTAGTTGTTAAATGTCTGCCAGTATAGTCAGGTTTGGTATAAAGAGTCATTCCTGATTTACTTTTCTTGTTATGAAGATTTAAAGATATTTCATCTTTTTTTCTTACCTCTTCAAACCCCAATCTTTTAGCAGTCCCGTAAACATACAATGAGCCTTTTAGAATCTTAATTTGATCTTCATGACTAACTTCAGAAAGATATCTTAAAATATCGTAATTTTTATTTTCAGGATCTATTTTTAATTGTTCTAGTAAATTAGCATCCGAAAAGTTAATAAAATCTAGTACTTCCCTAGATCTAGGAAATTTTTCTTGATTTCTTATTAAATAATCTGCAATTAAATGGATCGAGCTAGAGAGCAATACATTTTTATCTATTTCTGAATCTAAATTAGTTTTTTTGAAATAACAATTTGGACAAGATATATACTTTGAGAGTTTAGTTTGAGTTAGTGAGCGAGAGATAAATCTATCCGGATTGGAATTAAACGAGGTTTCAAGATTATTTTCTCGAAGAAAATTTATCAAATGTTTTGTATTACTGTCAGAGTTGTTTGTATAAAAATCCATCTTTATTTTTGGCAGGAAAATTTTATGAAAAAGGCCTGATGAAAATTCATCAGGCCTTCTCTCCTTTGTATTATGCTTTGTCAGACTTCCAGAAGTAGTGACCGTTTGATTGGTCACAGTGTTTTGAAATCCAGGAATTGGCCAAGTCCCGAGCTTTGGCTCGCGCTTCTGCTTTCTTTGGGGCATGTTTCTTCGAGGTCAAAACCTCAAAAATGCCCTGGAAAAGCGCTTCAACCATTTCCGGCTTCTTAAGGCCTCCGTGGCCTTGGTGTGCTGCTGACGGCAGCTTCCTGCTGACTTCCTTGACGAGCTGTGTGTCACTCATTGACTCACCCTCCCTATATAAGAATACTCAGCTAAGTTTTAAAAACTTGACTGGTAATTGAAATTATAACACAAGCTATTTTAAAACGAAAGCTGCCCCGCTTATTTAAAGAATAAATCGTTTATACCTATTTGGGACTTCTTATTTTATTGTCAGAAAACATAATTTAATTTTTGCAAATAATATATAATTCATTTAATGGATATTTCAATTAATTTTGGAAATTCTCTAATGCATTTTTTATTTAATATACTGCCGACCCAAAATGAACAATAACGTTGAATTAGTAAAATCAAAAGCTGACATAGTAGATATCGTTTCTTCTTATGTTGAAATAAAAAAATCTGGATCAAACTATAAAGGTCTTTGTCCTTTTCATAGCGAAAAGGGTGCTTCATTTATGGTTAATCAAAATTTACAGATTTATAAATGTTTTGGATGCGGTGAATCTGGGGATGTAATTACTTTTGTTGAAAAAATTGAAGGGGTTGATTTCAAAGGAGCTCTTAGACTATTGGCTGATAGATACAATATTAAACTTTCAGAGGAAAAAGTTTCAGAAAATGATTTGTTTAAAAAAAGGATTTACGAGATTAATAATTTGACCTTGGAATTTTTTCATCACTTACTTCTAAACCATAGTGCGGGAAAAGATGGATTAGAATACCTAATTAAAAAGAGAAATTTAAAAAAAGAAATAATTGAAGAATTTAAATTAGGATATGCTCCAAAGGATTGGTCAACACTATGCGATTTCTTAAAAAAAAGAGGTTTCACAGAATCTGAAATTATAGCTTCTAATTTAGGAATTCAAAAAAAGACTGGAGGCGTTTATGACAAATTCAGAGGTAGAATTGTTTTCCCCTATTACTCTCTGGACGGAAAAGTTATTGGATTCATGGGAAGAACAATTTTTGAAGAAGACCCAAAATATCTAAATTCATCAGACACAACAGTTTTTAAAAAAGGAGAATTTTTATACGGTCTTTATAAAACGAAATTAGATATCAAAAAAAATGGAGCTGTAATTGTTGAGGGAACAATGGATTTCTTAAAACCATATCAAAATGGATTTAAAAATTTAGTTGCAACATCCGGAACAGCCCTAACTAATCAACAATTAGAACTCCTAAAAAGATACACTGATAAAATATTTTTTTGTTTTGATACCGACAACGCAGGAATAAACGCTATTCTTAGAGGAATTGAGATTTCTGATAAATATAATTTTGACGTTAAAGTGATTTCAATTCCTAAAAAATTTAAAGATTTAGATGAGTATTTTGATAAAGAGCCTGAAAATGCTATTAACCTTTCTTCAAATGCAATTGATATCAATGATTTCTTATTAGCACAGCTTTATAGAAAATATGACTACTCAACCGCAAACGGAAAAAGAAAAATTGTAGATGATTTTAAACTTTACTATTCAAGAATTGAAAATGAGATTTTAAAGAATCATTATGTAAAAAAACTAGCTGAGGATTTAGAGCTGGAGGAGCCGGTTATTAGGAAGAGTTTGACCACAAATGTACCGACCGAATTACCAAAAAAGTATCCCTCTTCTCAAGAAAAACCCTATGAAAATCCACTAAAAGCCTTAGAATCTTCTAAAGAGTATTTGTTCCTTGCTTTACTTGTCAGATCAAGCCTTGACATCATAAAGCCTATAGTGTTAAAATTCCCAGACGACTGCTTTTCAAATCTAGAATTAAAAGAGCTTTATAGAAAATTTAATGTCTACCTTCAAAATTTAGGAGACAAAATAAATATTCAAATATTTTCTAAAGACTTAAATTCAGATGAGAAAAAGTTACTCGAAGATTTAATGCTTTATGAGGTTAGAGGGAACTTTAATTCTATTGATAAATCAATTGAGGAATTAGAAAAATTAGCTAATTTCTTAAAAGAAGATTATAAAAAGAGTAGAATAAAAGATATATCTGATCAAATAAAAAGAGCAGAAAAAGAAAAGAATTTAGATCAAGTAAAAATTTTGATGGAGGAGCTTTCTAAATTTCTAAAGTAAGTTTATAAAATAAAAAATTATGGCAAAAAAAGTAGCAGACACAAATCCAGATAAAGAAAAATTAATTAAAGATTTACTTCTTAAAGGTAAGAAGAAAGGATCTATTTCTGACGAAGATATCTTGAAGGTATTTCCTGATGTTTATGAAGATCAAGACAAGCTTGCTGAATTCGAGGCTCTATTAGATAGAATCGAAAAAGAAGGAATCATGTATGTTCCTGAAGGTAGTGATGACGAATTAAAAGTAAAAGCAATTGCTGAAGAAATTTCTGAAATTACAAACATTAAAGCTGATACAACTGTTTCAACAGACCCGGTTAGAATGTACCTTAAAGAAATTGGTAAAGTTCCGTTGTTAAATTCTGCACAAGAAGTGGACCTTGCCCAAAGAATTGAAAAAGGTGAGCCTGAGGCAACTAAGATTTTAATTAACTCAAACTTAAGACTCGTTGTTTCTATTGCAAAAAAATATAAGGGTAGAAATAATCTTTCTTTCTTAGATTTAATTCAAGAAGGAAACATTGGTTTGATGAGAGCAGTTGTTAAATTTGACTGGAAAAAAGGAAACAAATTTTCAACTTATGCTACTTGGTGGATTAGACAAGCTATCACAAGAGCTATCGCAGACCAGGGAAGAACAATCAGAATCCCAGTTCACATGATTGAAACAATTAACAAATATAAAAAGATTGAAAGAGAGTTGCAACAAAAATTCGAAAGAGAAGTTACTCCTGAAGAAGTTGCAAAAGTCATGGGAATTGAGCCTGAAAAAGCTCATGATATTGTGAAATTAAAACAAGACACAATCTCAATTGCTCAAAAAGTTGGTAAAGAGGAAGATGCAACTTTGGCTGACTTTATCGCTGACTCTTCAACTCCTACACCTTTTGAATCTGCAAGCCAAGAAATTCTTAAAACTCATATCGGTGATGTTTTAGAATCTCTAAACCCAAGAGAAAGAAGAGTAATCGAGCTAAGATACGGATTAAAAGATTCTAAAATCAGAACTTTAGAAGAAGTCGGAAAAGAATTTGGTGTTACAAGGGAAAGAATTAGACAGATTGAAGCTAAAGCTTTAAGAAAACTAAGACATCCTGCAAGATCTAAAAGACTTAAGGACTACTTGTAATAAGCTGATTCTGGAAGATGTAGTTTTAATCGAGGCGGCCGCAAGGCCGCCTCGATTAGTTTAAATATACTTAGTTAGATTTTCTTTATAGGAATTTACATCTGGTTGGTCAAAAGGATTTATATTCATAAGTTTTGCCAAGAAGTACACTTCTAACATTTTGAATTGAAGGTACTCACCAATATCCTTTTCTCTGTCATCGGAAAATTCAATTGATATAATTGGAACATTGCTTTTAGCTAGATTCCTAAGAACAGAAGTGTATATCGCCCTTTGAATTTCTTCACTGTCAGTTTGATCAAAATTTTTAGCTAGATATTCTGCGTTTTTTAAAATTAAAGAGTTACTATCTTTTAAGTAAACTGTATTTAAAAAAATATGTTTTGAATTTAGGTAGTGCTGAAGACTTGAGTGTAACTCCAGATAAAAATTTCCAAAAGAGGTAAACATAGCGTTTTCATTCTTTCCTAGTGATTCATTAAAAATTTGTTTTTCCCATTTCCCTATTTCTCCAAAATGTCTATTAGGGTATAAATTTTCATTAATCATTCTCTTAGAAGAATACTTTGCTGCGGCAGAAAGTAGAGGTAAATTCTCTTCCTCAGTATTTATAGAGTTTATTTGTTGCATAGCTCCCTCTAGCATTTTAATAATGTTTACCCCGGACATTGCAAGAGGGGCAAGACCAACAGAAGTGAATATACTAAACCTTCCAGATATTTTTTTTGGAAAAGTTAGGTAGTGGTATTTTTTTGATTCACAAATTGAGACAAGGTGGCCATTATCCTCCGTTATAAAAACAATTCTGTTGTGACTTAATTTACAGCTTGCTTCAAGAAGTTCGAAGTTGTACAAAGTTTCAGTTGTAGTTCCTGACTTGGTAATTACAAAAACTAAATATTCGTGAGACTTATATTCTTTTAATTCTTTTGAAATATTAATTATTTTTTCTGAATCTATTTGATCTATAAATTCCATTGGAACTAAACTTTTATGACTTCTTAAAAATTCATAGACTGCTTTAGTACCTTGAATGGATCCTCCTATACCAATCACAATAATCTTTTTTAATTCTTTCGAAGGAACACTTTTCTTAAAATCTAATAATTTGATTATCTGGTTTTCATCAAAAGGTAGATATGCAAAACTTTCCCCTTTTATGTAGTGTTTATTTTCGATAGAATGATTTATTTCTTTTATTGAGTTTTTGACGTCATCAGCAACAGAGTATAGTTTTTCAATTGAAGTGAGTTGTTGGGACAGGTTAATCTTCATTTTTGTTTTGCTTACGATAAAATAATCATATGACTTTTGTTTCTAAGAAATCACTCTTTATTATTCTAGCAACTTTATCCCTACTTTTAATAGTTCTTGGTGCTTACTTTTACTTTTTTAAATCAAATCATTTTGTTAGAGTTTTAAATCCTGAGATAGTGTCCAAACCTGTTGTTACCAAAAAGAAGCTTCCGGTTTTTGTATATCATTATGTCGAAATCAATCAAGATAAAAACGATACTATTAGGGATAGCCTTAATACCGACCCCTATGTGTTTGAACAACAAATGCTTACTCTTCAAAAAGCTGGCTATAAATTTATTTGGCCCTCTGAATTGGATCAATTTATGGAAGATACCTCGGATCAGAAGTATGTAATGATTACTTTTGATGACGGTTACGCAACTTTTTATAACCAAACTTACCATTTTATTAAAAAGAATAATTTAAAGGTTGTTAATTACCTTATTTATAACAAATTAGGTTATTTAAACTATATGACTAAAGATCAAGTCAGGGAGATTCTAAAAGATGGTTTAGTTGAATTTGGTTCTCATACTTTAGATCATCCGGATTTGGTTTACATTTCTAGAGCCGAGGCCAGAAGACAGATTATTGATTCAAAAACTTTGCTCGAGAAAGAGTTCGGAATTAAGATAAATTCTTTCTGTTATCCGTATGGATACTATATTCCTGAATTAATTCCTTTTGTTAAAGAAGCTGGTTATACAAATGCAACAACCACCGTAGAAGGAACCATCCTGGATAGAGATAAATATTTTGAAATTAAAAGATTTAGACCAGGATATCTAACTGACCAAGATTTACTAGATAAGATCCACAAAGATTCTAATTAAATTTTAATTGTTAATATTTCATTGAAACAGGTTGTATACCTATCACTTCTTTTTTCTGATTTTATTTTCCATTCTTTTTTGATTCCGCTGGAACCAAAAATTAAAGTATTATTTCCAAATAGGGAGTTTATCTCATCAACTTTCTGAATCAATAAATCTTTTTTTGGATTTTTATATTGAAAGTGGTCTAAATTAAAGAGACTTTCCTGCTCTTTTCCTTGAGGAATTATTTCTGTTAAAAGAATTCCAGCTTTTTGATAATAGTAACCAGGTTTATAAATTTTATTTAACAACGAGACCCCAGCTTTAATTAAATCAGGTGTGTACTGAGTTGCTTCCTGAAAATTATAAGAACAAGAATTAGAATATTGTTTATCATTAACTCTAAAGGGATTGGTTCTAATAAAAACCGTAATTCTAAAACATTTAGAGTTTTGTAATCGTAATTTTTCAGAAGCTGTTGTTGTATATGTTGAAACGGCCTCTTTTAGCTCATTAAAAGTTGTTACATTTTTACCAAAAGACCGAGATGTGCAAATCCCCTTTTTATCAGGAATTTCATACTCTATTGGAATACAGGAAATTCCTTTTAATTCCTGCTGGGTTTTTATTCCACCAATTGTCATTATTTTTTGAATATATTTCGGATTTGAATACTTAAAATCATAAGCTGTATTAATTCCATCTTCTTTTAATTTTTTTGAATATTGTCTTCCGATTCCCCATACATCTGACACATCTAATTCTCTCAAAAGGTTATCAATTTCTTCTTCAGAATAATCTATTAAAGATAGAACTCCATTTAAACTTTTATTCTTTTTTACAAATTCATTGGCTACTTTTGATAGAGTTTTGGTTGGGGATATTCCTACTGAAACTGGAATTCCAGTCCAGCTTAAAATCTTCTCTCTAATTTGTTTGCCTGTATTTCTATAATCACTAACTGCAAGATTTTTAAGATTTACAAATGCCTCATCAATTGAATAGACTTCCACATCAGGGGAGAATGTAAAAAGAGTGTTCACTACCCTGTTTGAAATATCTCCGTACAATTCGTAGTTTGAAGAAAATACATTAACTTTATTTTTCTCCACTAAATCTTTAATTTTAAAAAATGGTTCTCCCATTTTAATTCCTAATTTTTTTGCTTCGTTCGATCTTGCAACACAGCAACCATCGTTATTTGATAAAACAATCACCGGCTTATTTTCAATAAGGGGGTTGAATATTCTTTCACATGAAGCGTAGAAATTATTACAATCAATTAATGCAAAAACATTTTTCATAAATTTGGATTATGAATCACAAAAGTTACAACACCCCAGATTTTAAAATCATCTTCCTCTGAAATTTCTATATTTTTATATTTTTTATTTTCAGGTTGCAGAAAAACTCTAGATCCATCTTTTACAAATCTTTTGACTGTAAATTCCCCGTTTAAAATAGCAACCACAATATTTTTGTTAGCCGGCGTAATTGATTTATCTACGATTAAAACATCTCCTGAGAAAATACCCACCTCAACCATTGAATCTCCTAAAGCTCTAACTAAAAAAGTCGCGACTTTGTTTTTGATTAATATTTCATTTAAATCGATGCTTTTGTCTATATAATCCGAGGCTGGGCTTGGAAATCCTGCTGGAACCGGGGATAAAAAGAGGTCTAATTTCTGAGATTGCATGCATTTATAATATACGAAGAAAAGACGAAAAGGAAGAATTTTTCGTTGTGCTAAAATGTTGGTAGTTAATTTAATTGAAAGGGAAATAAGATGGTTACTTTAATTGATTTTTATGCAGAATGGTGTGGTCCTTGTAAAGCAATGAAACCTATTTTTGCAGAGCTTGAGGAAGAGATGGAAGACAAAGTTGAATTTAAAAAAGTTGATGTAGACGCTGAAGGTGCTGAAGCTGGAAAGTACGGAGTTGCAAGTATTCCAACTTTTGTCATCTTAAAGAACGGAGTTGAGGTTTCTAGAAAAACTGGAGCTATGCCAAAACAAGTTCTTAAAGATTGGCTTTCCACAAGTCTTTAAAAATTAGTTTTGTGCTAATATAAAAATATGCCCATAAAGATTGCCATAAACGGATTCGGAAGAATCGGAAGATGCGCTTTTAAAATTGGATTTGATAATCCTGAAATCGAAATTGTTTCCATAAATGACTTAATGCCCATAGAAAATGCAGTTTACTTATTAAAGTATGATACTGCGTACGGAATTTATGCAAAGGATGTTTCTATTAAAGATGGAAACATTATTGTTAATGGAAAATCAATCAAATACTTATCTGAAAAAGAACCCACAAAACTTCCTTGGAAGGAACAAGAAATTGATATTGTTTTTGAATGTACTGGAAGGTTTGTCAAAGATGGTTCTGCAAAGGTTCATATTGAGAGTGGGGCTAAAAAAGTGATTCTTTCAGCACCAGCTAAAGGTGAAGGAAATGTCCCGACATTTTTAATGGGAGTTAACCACGAGAGTTACTTAGGTCAAAATATTATATCTAATGCTTCATGTACTACAAACTGTATCGCTCCGGTTTTGCATGTAATGCAGAAAAACTTCGGAGTTGCTAAATCTGTAATGAATACAATTCATGCTACAACAAACACTGAGGCTGTTGTTGACTCAACCCCACCAGGAGGCGGCGATGATTTACGAAGGGGAAGAGCTTCTGCCCATAACATGGTACCTACAACTACAGGCGCTGCAATTGCTGCTACTAAAGCACTTCCCGAGCTAACCAATTGCTTTGATGGAACAGCTGTTAGAGTTCCAATTATCGTTGGATCTATTTCTGATATTGTTATGGTTACAAAAAGAAAGGTAACAGTAGAGGAAGTAAATAATGCATTTAGACAAGCAGCCCAGGACCCTTTTTATAAAAATGTTTTATCAGTATCCGAAAACGAAAACCTAGTTTCCTCAGATATTATCGGTAATCCTTTTTCTTCTATTGTTGATTTAGAGTTAACAAAAGTTGTAGATGGGGACTTGGTTAAGGTTGTAACCTGGTACGATAATGAGTGGGGCTATGCTAACAGAATGATTGATATGGCAATACATATTGCCTAAATGATAGAATTACCCTAATGAAATCTTTAAGAACAATTGATTTGAAGGACAAGAAGGTCTTAGTCAGGTGTGATTTGGACGTTATAGACGATAATGGGGAAATTAAAGAGCATTTTAGATTATCCTCGTCAATTAAAACTTTAAATTATATTTTAGAACAAGGTGGTTTTGCTTATATTTGTGGTCATATCGGAAAAACCCAAGAACCTAACGAAAAATTTTCAACTAAAAAATTGGTCTCTTTTTTTGATAAAAAGCTTATCAATAGAAATTTTGAAATCTTAGAAAATTTAAGATTTGATAAACGAGAAGAAGAAAATGATGAAAACTTTGCCAAAGAATTAGCTGAAGGTAAAGATTTATTTGTCAACGAAAGTTTTGCAACCTCGCATAGAAATCATGCCTCAATTACAACAATCACAAAGTTCCTTCCATCTTTTTTAGGATTCCATTTTGAAGATGAGATTGAAAATTTAAATTATGTTTTAAAAGATCCTAAAAGACCTCTAACAGTAATTATCGGTGGTGCAAAAGTAGAGTCCAAAAAACCAACCATAGATAATTTTTTAAAAATAGCTGACTATATTCTGGTTGGGGGAAAATTAATGTTTGAAGAATCTCTTAAAAATAACTCAAAAATAATTATGGCTTCAGATGATATTGATGGAATGGATATTGGCCCAAAATCTATAGAAGAATTCAAAAAATACATTTTTGAATCTAAAACAGTTTTTTGGTCTGGCCCACTTGGAAAAGTTGAGGATGAAAATTACAGCCAGGGTTCAATACAAATTGCAGATTTAATTTCAAAATCTGGAACATATAGTGTGGTTGGTGGCGGTGATACTCTATCTTTCCTCGAGAAAAATAATTTAATTGATAAATTTAGTTTTGTAAGTGTGGGTGGTTCTGCACTTCTAGAATACTTAAGCTCAGGAGAATTAGTAGGACTTTCTGCAGTTATAAACTCTAATGGGTAAAAAAATATTGAAAGCTACATTTGAAAATAGATGTAATGGATGTGAGTTGTGTGTACTTGAAGCACAAAGGCAGTTAAAGAAAGTTGGACTGAGTAATTCTCCAATTAGAGTTCTAAGAGACATGTCGGGTTCAAATTTATATTTTCATGTTGAAATTGAAGATCATATTAAAAAATTAGATTTAGAACAAATATTAAAAATATGTCCAACTGGAGTATTTGAGTTAATTGAGGAGCAAGATGAGTCGTTCATTAACTAAAAATATTTTAGAAATTGATTTAGATAGAAAAACTTCGGTTGTAAAAAACAGAACCGATCTCGCAGAATTTATTGGAGGTGTCGGTCTATCCATGAAACTTTATCAGGAATTCAGGGCTCAAAAACCTTTGATTCTTTCAATAGGACCATTAAACGGTTTCTTTCCATTTGCATCCAAAACTTCAGTATTCTTCGGAGTAAAAAACAAAGTATACGATTATTATGTTGGAGGGTCTTTATCAACTAGAATTAGGTTTGCTAATCTTGACGCGATTGTTATTTTAGGAAGATCTAAAGGGGATGTTTTTTTAGATATTCAAAATAGTGAGGTTACATTTTTGGATTTTGGAATTGAATTCCAAAGCCAAGGCCTACCTGGAAGAAGATCCCTTATTGAATTTAAAACTAATAAATATTTACTAGATAATTATTTTAGATTTTCTGGAAGTGAGGCAGATTCTTTTTTAAATTATAAAAAAATAATGGGAATTGTAATTTCCGGTACACATAATTTTGAAGTTGTTGATAGTAAAGAATATGATGATTTATATAAAGAAATTTTAAAAAGGTACGAATTTCTTACTGTTAAAAAAGATGAGTTCCCTTCTTGTTCAGGCTGTCCGGTCGGATGTTCAAAATCAAATATCGGTGAGAATAGTGGGAACTTTTTGGTCCATTCATTTGTTGGATGTCAGTTTGCAAAAAAATTATATTCAAATAAAGACTTATTAATTTCTTGTTTGAACGTTCTTGGATACACTTATACTCACGAAGATATAGAAAAGTATATGGATACATTATACAATTTGAAAAACGAGTACATTTTTCAATAAGAAATATATTATGCCCAACATTTTTAATAACGAAAAATTTATTGTAGCTAACCTTAAACAATCTGGAGATTTAGAGTCCTCAAAAAAATGGATTTCTGAATTTAAAAACACAATTTCAAAAATTGATTTAAATGTTAATGTTGTGATTTGCCCTTCATTTCCGTTTTTAGAATTGTTTTACAGAGAATTAGTACTAGATAGAACTATAAATAAAGGAAGGATTTTTTTGGGTTCCCAAAATATTTCTTCAAATTCTAATTTAGAAAATACTGGGGAAGTCGGTGCTGAGAACATCAAAAATTTAGTAAACTTTTCAATCACCGGACACTCTGAGAGAAAAGAAAATTTTGATGAAGTTACAAAAAAATACCAAAACTGTATCAACAACAAAATTATTCCAATTGTTTGTTTTTACGAAAATAAAAGAGTTTTCGAGTTATCAAATTGTATTTTTGCATACGAAGACCCAAAAGCTATTTCAAAAGATGGAGTATTTAAAGAAAAGACATTTGACGAAATGATGGAAGTTGTAAATGAGCTTAAGGATCTTTTTACAGATAAAACCATTCTTTATGGAGGTTCTGTTAACAAGAGTAATATTCAGACTATTAAAGATTTAGAGTTTTTTAACGGGGTACTGGTTGGAAGAGTATCTCTAAATCCACAAGAATTTGCTGAATTAATAGCCCTTTTTAACTCTTAATTGGTGGATTTATCCTCAATTTTAAGCTAAAATATTAAAATTATGCAAGCCAAAAAGAAGATTTTTATTACTATTATAATAGTCGTTCTAATCCCACTTCTTGCGTTTGGTTATATTTTTGGATTCTCAAATTTAGGCCTATTTAACCCAGTTCGAATTGCTTCAAATCTATCAAGGCCCGATCTTAAATCCACTGATGGAAGGATTAATGTTTTAATCTTAGGTGTTGATAAAAGAATTGAAGGTAATACTGTTACTTCGGTACTTACAGATACGCTTTTAGTAGCATCAATCGGTGTTGCTGAAAAAAACCTTACCTTAATATCTTTACCTAGAGACCTTTGGGTAACAAGTAAACTTGGAGTTTCTGGAAAAATTAATTCAATATACTCTCAGTATGACTACTCTAAGCAGGGTATTCTTGGTCCTGAAGGAACAAAAGACACTGTTTCACAAGCGTTAGGTATACCAATTCATTATAATGTAACCATTAATTTTCAAGTATTTAAAAAAATAATTGATACTCTTGGTGGAGTGGATGTAACTATAGAGAACTCTTTTACCGATTCAGAGTACCCTGTTGAAGGAAAAGAAAATGCACCTCTAAATGAAAGGTACCAAACAGTTATATTCAAAAAAGGTGTCGAGCTTATGGATGGTGAAAGGGCACTTAAGTATGTTAGGTCAAGACACGGTACAGGTATCGAAGGAACAGATTTTGCGAGAAGTAAAAGGCAGCAACAAGTTATATTAGCAATAAAAGATAAAATGCTAACAGCACAGACTTTAATTGATTTACCAAAACTTAAAGAACTATTTACTTTATATGAAACAGATGTTGAATCTAATATAACTAATGAAGAGCTTGTGTCCTTTTATTCTTTATATACGAATCTAGATTTAAAGAATTTTAAAAGAATAGTTCTTGATGATAGAAGTACTTCAGACGAGGGAGGTCTATTAGTTTCCCCGGAGGATACTTCTCAGTACGGAGGAGCTTATGTTCTTATTCCAAGAACTGGTGATTTTTCTCAAATTCACGCGTATGTTAAAAAATATTTATTTGAGTAATGATTCAATTCTTTTACGGTGAAAATCTCTCTAAGCTTAGCGAAAGTATTTCTAGTTACGCTAAAAAAAACAATCTTCAAAAAATAAATTTTGATTTAACGTCCGAAAATTCTTATGATATTTTAGGATCACTTGATACACCAAGTCTTTTCGGGGATACTAACCTATTTATCGTAAATATAAGTGACTGCGAGTTTGAGGATTTAGATAAATTTTCAAAAGGTTTTAAAGATTATTTTGAACTAATTCTTATAAATGAAGGACCAATTGATGCTAGGGGTAAGTCCTTCAAGCTTCTTAGTAAATATAAACCTCAGGAATTCAAAAATGTTTCTAAAGGATCCAATATCTTTTTATTCACTGATTTCTTATTTTCAAAAGATTTAAAAAGAACCTATCAAGAGTTAGAGAACCTACACCAATCCGGGGAGGATGATTTAATGATTTTTAATATGATTGTTTCCACATTACGAAGTATTTCAGGCATCAAGTTTAATACCAAGCAAAAAAATAAAATCCCACCTTTTAAGATTAGGCAGATGACTTCTTCCGCTGAAAAATTTACAGAAGAAGAAATAAAATATTTATATAAAGTATTATCTGAAAATGATTTAAAATTTAAAACAGGGGAAATAACATCGGAGATGCTAATCTTACATAGTGTTAATACAATATTAAAAGATGGATGTAGTAAATAAAAATTCAAATTTTAAATATACAGTAAACTGGGGTTTTTTTCTAAGAACTAGGCTATACACGTTAATTTTTATCTCTTTAGGTGTTCTATTTGTTGGAAGTCAGGTTTTACTTCCTCTATACCTAATAGAAACTCAAAGTAGCTACAAGGGAGCTGTGCAGTATTCAGTTCTAGGAGCTTCTACTGGGTTTTCAGAGGTTAGCTTTAAAGAGTTAGATAAAAATAGAGCTGAAATTATAGCCCGTGTTGATGTACCACAATTCTTTTCATTAAAGATTCCAAAACTAAATATTAAAAACGGCACTATAGAAACTAACTCTTTCAATATGAACCCAGATAAGTATCTTGGGCATTACGCGGGTACAGCTCTTCCTGGTGAGGTTGGAAATGTATTTATCTACGGACACTCCGTTATGCCTTTTTTCTTTAATGAGAACAACTATAAAACAATTTTTTCTAATTTACATAAACTTGAAGAAAGTGATGTAATTGAGATTTCGTATTCAGGTAAAACATATAAATATAAAGTCTTTGAGAAAGAGGTTTTAAATCCTGAAGAAGTAAAGCCTCTTGAAACCGTGACTCCTGCCTATCTAAATGAAAAGACAATATCACTTATGACTTGTACTCCTCCTGGAACCACTTTAAAGAGGTTGATTGTTTCAGCTAAGCAGATTGAATAGGGAAGTTAAATTTTAATATGAAAAGATAAAGGCGGAAATTCTAAAGAATTTCCGCCTCATTTCTATTTTGTATAAGTTATATCTCCTGTTCAAAGCTTCTCATTGCAAGAGATTTTCCGTTAGCTATTAAGAATCCTGTAACAAGTGAGAAGATTCCAAGAATTGCATATAAAGATTCATTTCCAGTTTGTGGAACTCCTGAAGCAACAAGGGCTCTGTTGTTAGTTACTAGAGAAGAAGGAAGAGTTCCTGTGATTGCTGCTGCTGGGGTAGTTGATACTGTGTTTACAACTGCACTGTTTATATCTGATAGATTTCTTTGTGCAATTAGATTTGAAGTTTGTGATCCTAATACATCTCTTTCGCTGTAATTTGTTATGGATAAATTGTCATTTGATAAAGCTGCTAACTCTTCATTTATTTCAGATTGTGTTTTTTCCTCTTCATCCATAATTAGTTTTTTAGAAGTTTCTGATTTAACTTCTGCTGTGTTTCTAGTCGATTCTGATGAGTTGTCAGATAGCAAGAAATAAAAAGATCCAAATACGAAAACTGATACTAATAAACTTGTCACGAAAGTCTTAACAGTTTTAGATAAAAATTTATTGTTGTTCATTGGCAGGTATATTTTCCTTAATTAAAATACTGTATGTATTAATTAAATCATTTGAGTTTCTAATGTCAACTATCTTTTTTTCAATTTCTTTTGAGTTTTCCAGAATAGAGTAATTGTTAGTTTCAATTAAAATTGTAATAAAAATTACATTAATAAGAAATACGGTTATAAATATTTTTTTAATCATTTTATTTTGTATGTTCTAACAACTAACTCTATTTGAATTTTATTATTAATAAATTTAATATTACTATTTCTAATTTCTTTAATACTGTCATCTTTTTCAATGTCATTTATAAAATTTTTGATACCTTCAATATTACCTTGGGCAATATTTTCTACTTCAAAATAATTATCATTAGAATTAAGAACTTTAGTATCAAGGATAATTAAATTATTTTCATTAGCGAGATTGCTAATTAGATTTGTATAAGTTGGAATCCCTTCGCTTGGGTTTATAGCATTAATATAGTTTTGATATTTTAGATCGGTTTCTTTCAAATTTTTAAATTCTGGTTTATTTAGAATGTTACTTAATTCCTTTTTACTTGCTTCAAGGTTATTGAATGTAATTGATGCTTCTCTAAATTCAATTAAATTTTTAATTAAAAGGTAGATTATAAAAATATTAAGAATAGCTGTGATGGTAATAAAATATTTTAAATTTACTCTATCTTGATCCATATTTACCTTTTATTTCGTATTGATAACCATTTCCATTTTCTAGTTTTATTTTATTGAGTAATGTTAAATCTGAAATTTCTGTTTTAATTTGAGTTAGACTTCTGATTTCTTCAAATAAAATTTCTTTTTGAGAGTTAACTATTAGAACAAAGCTTACACGATCCTTATCAAGGTATTCGTAAGTAAGGGACACCAACCTCTCGTTTATTGAAAAATTAAGAATTTCAAAGACATTATTAAAGAAATTGGAGAAACTTCTTTTTTGACTTGTAACCTCATTAATCTTATTTAAAGTGTTAATTCTTTCCTGGTAGATGTCTTTAGTACTGACCCTTGCTTGGGTAACCTCGAAGATACTGTTTAATTCCTTATTGATTTCAACTAACTGATTCTTTTTCATGTAGCTAAGGTATGAAATGGATAAGGTTATAGATCCTAAAGCTAGAGAGACTGCAAGAATAAAGTTCATTAAATTCTTATTTTGATCTTGGGTAAAGTTGTCTGTTAGAAGATCTTGAGGTATTAAATTGGTTATATTTTTAGTATTACTTTGAAGATTTAGAAGATTTTTTAGCTGCAGGTTTGGAATCATTTGATTTTAATTTTAGAGCAAGTTTGGATTTAATTCTATTAGCTTTATTTTTATGTATAACGTTTTCTTTAGAAGCTTTATCCAAAGCTTTCTGGGCCATAGAAAGAGATTTATTCAAGTCTTCAGTCGGTTTACCAGCTTTTAATAGGTCTGTGAAGTTTCTAAGAGCTGATTTAACTCTTTTTTTCCAGGATTGGTTATGAGCTTTTTTCTTTAAAGAACTTCTAACAGCTTTTTTTGCGGACTTAGTGTTTGCCATAATTTTCTTCCGTTATGATAACATAACAGGATATATGGTCAAGGTATCTACCGATAGAATCAAGGGATTCTTAACACAAACTCAAGATACTATTTTATCAGCCGCCTTCATAATCTCCCTACTTTATTTTGTTTCTGCGATTTTGGGACTATTTAAATCTAGAATACTAGTATCTTACTTTGGGGCCAGTCCTGAGCTTTCAATCTTCTTTATTGCAGATAGGATCCCATCGGCAATCTACTCAACCATTTTTTTAGGATCCCTTTCAACAGTTTTTATACCGATTTTTGTAAAGATTAACAAAGATAGCAAAGAAAGATCCTATGAATACGCCTCAAATTTATTCAATATAGTTTTAATATTCTTTGCATTTTTAAGTGGTTTAATTTACATATTTTCCAAAGAAATCTTGTTTCTCATTACTTTTGGAAAACTAAGTTTAAGTGAACTTGATACAGCCTCAGATCTTCTAAATATAATGCTATTGGGGCAATTGATTCTTATTTTCAGTAGTTTTTTTACCTCAATTTTAAATGCAAAAAGAAACTTCCTAATCCCTTCTTTAGCTCCAGTTATTTTTAATTTGGTATTTTTAATTTCCGTTCCACTTCTGTATCCTTTTTATGGAATATACTCTGCTGCTTGGTCTATGGTTATTGCTTCTATCTTCCACCTACTGATTCAGGTTCCTTCTTTTGTTGCTCATAAATTTGAATGGAAAACGCTTATTAATATTAAGGATAGGGATGTAACCCAATCTTTTAAACTTTCTTTATCAAGTTTTATGGCAGTAGCTGTCTCGCAACTAATCCTTTTAGTTGAAAACTCATTAGCGCTTCTTATTTCTTCAGCATCCGTTATTTATTTTAAATTTTCAGATCAATTGAGGTATTTTCCAGTCCACCTTTTTGGCGCTTCAATCGCTGCAGCAGCGTTACCTATTCTTTCTACAGAATCTGAAGATGATATGGATGTATTTGTTAAAACTGTTAAAACCTCGTTATTGCAAATTATTTACTTAAGCCTTCCGGTTAGTGTTCTGTTAATTGTTTTAAAAATTCCTTTAGTGAGAATTGTTTATGGTGCTGACAAGTTTACTTGGGAAGATACAGTCACAACAGCATTTTGTTTAGGTGTATTTTCTTTATCTATTTTTTCCCAAAGTTGTAATATTTTCCTGTCTAAATGCTTCTACGCCCTTAAAAACACATCAATCCCTTTGATGGGATCATTAATTACTTTAATTGTCACAGCTTCATTTCCTCTATATTTTATTTCTTTAGGTTATGAGGTTTGGATTGTAGTTCTTGGATTTGTAATCGGTACTTACGTTAATTTAGTCTATTTCTTATTAAAGCTAACTAGAAAAATTAGAAGTTTCTCTTTAAGAGAATTATTTTTACCGTTAGCTAAGATTTTATTTTCTGGTCTAGTTATGTCAATTTTCCTTTATTTTCCAATGCAGTACCTGGACAATTACGTTTTTAATACAACCTATGTTGTAAACCTACTTCTATTAACTGGAATAGTTTCCATAATTGGTTTTGGAATTTATACAGCTATTTCATTTTGGTTTAAGGTTCCAGAAGTCATGCTTATGTTTAAGATACTTAGAAAATTAAGAATTAGAACCTCAAAGTTAGAAAACCTAGAGAATCAACTAAACCAATCAATTTCTTAGTTACTTTATTGATATAATCAGCCCATGGAAAAAAAATCCTCAAATTTAGTTAAATCTGAAAATATAAGAAATTTCTGCATCATAGCTCATATTGACCACGGTAAATCAACCTTAGCTGATAGGATGCTTGAATATACCCACACAATTGAAAAAAGGGATCTTAAAGAGCAGACCTTAGACTCAATGGATCTTGAGAGAGAAAGAGGGATCACCATTAAATTAAAGCCTGTACGAATGGATTATTCATTAGACGATATTCCTTATGAGTTGAATTTAATTGATACTCCGGGGCATGTAGATTTTTCTTACGAGGTTTCAAGATCTTTAGCTGCCTGTGAAGGTGCTGTTTTAGTTGTAGATGCTACTCAAGGTATCCAAGCTCAAACTGTTTCAAACATTTATAAAGCAATTGAGGCAAACTTAAGAATCATTCCAGTTTTAAACAAGATAGATTTACCAAGTTCTGATGTTGAAAAGGTTGCAAATGATTTGGTTCAAACTTTTGGGTTTGATAAGGGTGAAATCTTAAAAGTTAGTGCTAAGACTGGAGAAGGTGTTTATGAGCTTCTTAAAGAGGTTATCCAAAAAATTCCTGCACCACAAGACAATATAGATAAACCATTTAGAGCCTTAATATTCGATTCATTTTACGATTCGTATTTAGGGGTGGTTGCGGTTATTAAAGTTGTTGATGGAAAAATTGATAATAAGGATGTTGAAAGAAGAAGAGAGCTTAAATTCTTCGCTACAAATTCTTATTCAATTCCTGAAGGTTTGGGAGTTTTCAAACCTGAAAGAAGGACTTTTGATATCTTAAGATCTGGAGAAGTAGGGTATGTTGTTACCGGACTTAAAAATATTTCTAAAGTAAAAGTTGGAGATACTGTTGGATTTACAGATTTTGGAGAGCTAGAACAACTTCCTGGATATAAAGAAGTTAAACCTTTCGTTTTTTTATCCATCTATACAGTTGATAATGACAAATTCCCGTACTTAAGAGAAGCTTTAGAGAAAATGGCGTTAGCGGATTCTTCAATTTCTTACGAACCGGAAAACAATATGGCTTTAGGTTTTGGTTTTAGATGCGGCTTTTTAGGTCTTCTTCACGCGGATGTTATACAAGAAAGATTAGAGAGAGAATTTAATTTAGATTTAATCTCAACCACCCCAAGTGTTGAATATGAAATCGATCTTACATCTGGAGAAAGTATTTTAGTTCGAACCGCATATGACATGCCTGATACCACCAGAATTTCTGAAATCAGGGAGCCTTGGATTTTAAATACTATTGTTACCCCATCAACTTATACCGGAGCCATTATTGCTTTATGTGAAGGTAAAAGAGGAATCATGCGAAAAATGGACTATCCAACCACCGACCGAGTTATTTTTGAATACGAGATGCCTCTAGTTGAACTTATTTCAAATTTCTTTGACGAATTAAAAAGCATAACCTCAGGCTACGCTTCATTGGATTATGAAATTTTAGAGTATAGATCTGTAAGAGCTGTTAAGGTCGATGTTTTGGTTCATAATCAAATTGTTCCACCACTTTCTTTTATTGTTGTAAGAGATAGAGCAGAACTTGTTTCTAGAGCCCTGCTTAAAAAATTAAAAGATATTATTCCAAGACAGCAATTCCAAGTTTCGCTTCAAGCGGCTATTAACGCTAAAGTAATTGCCAGAGAGGATATTTCTGGATTTAGAAAAGATGTTTTGGCAAAGATGTCCGGAGGCCATAGAGAAAGAAAAGATAAACTGCTTGATATTCAGAAAAAAGGAAAAGAGAGAATGAAGAAGTTTGGTAAAGTTGATATTCCTCAGGATGCTTTTAGGCAAATTCTTTCTTTGTAAAATTTATTTAGTATAATGAGTTGGTGGAAGTTACAAAACCTAAATTTATATTAACCACGAAATCACTCTTTAAAACTAGCTTTACTTTATTTTTATTAATGTCCTTTTTTTTCTTTTGTAATCTATTATATGATTCATCGTTTTATTTTTTCGGAGAGGAGTCTTCGATAGGATTTTTTGACATTGCAATACTAATATTTTTTATTTCTATTGGGTTTTACGCTTTAATGCCCTTATTTAGATTTATTGTAAACTTTAGAAAAATAGAAACAGATGAAGAGAAGAAAAGTGTTTCAGGATTTTTCATCAGATATTTTGGTGGATTTGTTGTATCATTTTTAATTATATTTTTGCCAGGATTTGGGTCGCTTTCAGGGCTTACCGACTTTTTCATTAATGTTATTTTAACAATTACAATTTTTTATCTAGTTTCAATTTTTACGCTTTTTGAAAACAATTTTCTTGATGAATTATTTAAACCTGCCAAAAAAATAATTTTAACAACAAGATTTTTATTTACATCTTCTTTGATACTTTTTTCTTTATCATTTTTAGTGCTTATTTTGAGTACATTTACTGATTTTTTAGCTACTAAATATTTCAATAATGGCGAAATTTATTACGATACACCTGAAATTTCAAATTACGAAAATTACGAAGATAATGAAAATTACCAATATGACGAAGACGTCCCACCAATAATTGACGAATCTGAACAACCTGCCTTAACTTCAACCCCCATTAATAGTAGTAGTATTTATGAAGAACTGCTTTTATTGGTTAGTGATATTCTACCTATGATTAATAATTTTTTACAACAGTTTTCTGTTATTTTTTTCATCTTACTACCTCTATTTAGACTTCTTATCAATTATAAAAAAATAGAAACTCCAGAGGAGGTCCTATGTGTTTCAGGTTTTTATATTAGATACTTTATCGGATTAATTACAGGTTTCGTTATAATGGGAGCTGGATTAAATAGTGGGAATGGAGTTATTTTATTAAGTATAGCTATACTTATTTTTCATCTAATTGCCCTTAAAACTCTAAAATCTAAAGTGTATTGGGTAGAAGAAAATATTAGTTAAAATATTGCAAAAATTAATTTTTAAAACATATTGATTTTTTTAGCACTTAAATTATAATAGTGATAATGAGTTTGAATTTATCTGACAGACAAATAAGACTTCTTGACGCAATTATCACAGAGTACCTTAATACCTCTGAACCTGTTGGTTCAAATTATCTAGTTAAAAAATATAATTTAACGGTCTCTCCGGCCACTGTTAGAAATGAAATGGCTGAGCTTTTAAGACTTGGTTTCTTAGAAATGTCTCACTCTTCCTCCGGTCGAGTCCCAACCTCAATGGCTTATAAATTCTTCTTACAAGAACTTTTAGAAGAAGACGAACTTCCAGTATTACAAGAAGTTGCTATCAGACAAAAGCTTTACGCCAATAGATATGAATTCGAAAAACTTCTTCAAAAGTGCGTTGTTTCCTTAGCAGATCTTACTCAAGAATTATCCATTGCTGTAACTTACGACGGATTTATGGTTCATGCAGGAGCTGTGCATATTCTAGATAAAAAAGAATTTTGGGAGATTGAAGTTACAAAAACTGCGCTAAGCTTACTTGATAATTTTGAATTACTTGAGCAGATTTTAAAAAGATCTCCAGAGGGTATTAGTGAAATTGAATTCTTAATCGGAACAGATTTAGGAGTTCCTAATCTATCCAACTGCTCCTTAGTGTTCACTAGATTTAAATCTGCAAAATCTAGTGGGTTTTTTGCTGTCCTTGGTCCTTCAAGAATGAAATATCAAAATGTTATTCCATCATTGAGGTACGCCAAAAATTTAGTAGAAGAAATTCTAAATTCTTAATAAAATATGAATGAAAATATGGATCAAAATAATATAAATGAGCAAGCACCTATCGACGAAGTTGTTTTCTTAAAAGAACAACTTTCAGAAATGGAGCTTAATTGGAAAAGAGCTTTGGCTGACTATAAAAATTTAGTAGACAGGTCAAATAAAGAAAGAAAACAATTTACTGAATTTGCAAATGAAATCCTAATTATGAAATTTCTTGTAGTTTATGACTCTTTAGATATGTTAGGAAAATATAATTCTGACCAAGGTTTGCAACTTACAATAAAACAATTTGGTCAGGTTTTAAAAGAAGAAGGGTTGAAAGAAATAGAAGCTTTAGGAAAAGACTATGATGTAAATGAAATGGAAGCAATAGAGATGGTTGAAGGTGAAAAAGATAAGGTAACAGAAGTTCTTACAAAGGGATTTTATTTAAGAGAAAAATTGTTAAGACCAGCAAGAGTAAAAGTTGGTAAAGGTAATTAATTAAAGAAGGACAAAATATGGGAAAAATAATTGGTATTGATCTCGGAACAACAAACTCTGCCGTAGTATTTTTAGAAGGTGGAAATCCAAAAGTTATTCCAAGTCATGAAGGAACAAACACAACACCTTCAGTTGTAGCTTTAGGAAAAAACGAAGTTGTAGGAATTCCTGCAAAAAGACAACAAGTTGTAAACCCTAAAAACACAATCTTTTCTGCAAAGAGATTAATGGGAAGAATGTTCTCTGATCCTGAAATTCAGAAATTAAAAAAAGACATGCCTTATGCCATTGTTGAAGGAAATAATGGAATGGCCTGTGTTGAAGTTGACGGAAAAATTTACACCCCTCAAGAAATTTCAGCTAAAGTTTTAGCAAAATTAAAATCAGATGCAGAAGCCTTTTTAGGCGAGCCTGTAACTGAAGCAGTTATTACTGTCCCTGCTTATTTCAATGACGCACAAAGAAGTGCAACCAAAGAAGCAGGTCAGATTGCCGGACTTGATGTTAAAAGAATTATCAATGAACCTACAGCTGCATCATTAGCTTATGGACTTGATAAAAAAACAAATGAAAAAATTGTTGTTTACGACCTCGGTGGAGGAACTTTTGACGTATCTGTTCTTGAAATCGGTGACGGATTATTTGAAGTTAAAGCAACAAATGGTGACACTCACTTAGGAGGAGATGATTTTGACCAAAAGATTATTGATTTCTTGATTTCAGAATTTAAAAAAACTGATGGAATTGACCTATCAATTGATAAACAGGCTCTTCAAAGATTAAAAGATTCAGCTGAAAAAGCAAAAATCGAATTATCTTCAGCTCCTGAGACAGACGTTAATATTCCGTTTATTACCGCTGATGCTACCGGCCCAAAACACGTTAACATCAAGTTAACTAGAGCTAAATTAGAATCATTAGTTGATGAATTAATTCAAAAAACAATTGTTCCAATCGAAAATGCTCTAAAGGACGCCGGTATTTCAAAAAATGAAATTGACGAAGTTGTAATGGTGGGCGGAATGACAAGAATGCCAAAAATCCATGATGTTGTTAAAAACTATTTTGGTAAAGAAACAAACAGAACAATTAATCCTGATGAAGTTGTTGCCATCGGTGCAGCAGTTCAAGGAGGTGTTCTTTCTGGTCAAGTTAAAGATGTTCTTCTTTTGGATGTTACTCCTTTAACACTGGGTATCGAAACTCTTGGAAGTGTTTCTACACCTTTGATTAAAAGAAATACAACAATCCCTACATCTGCTTCACAAGTATTTTCAACAGCTGCCGATAACCAAACATCTGTAGAAATTAGTATCCTACAAGGTGAAAGAGAGATGGCTGCTGATAACAAATCTCTTGGAAGATTTATACTTGACGGAATTCCACCAGCACATAGGGGAGTTCCTCAAATTGAAGTTACATTTGATATTGATGCTAACGGGCTTCTAAAAGTTTCTGCCAAGGAAAAAGTAACCGGCAAAGAACAAAAAATTACAATTCAAGGTTCAACAGGTTTAGATAAATCTGAAGTTGAAAGAATCGTTAAAGAAGCTGAAGCAAATAGAGACGCTGATAAAAAAAGAAAAGAAGAAGCTGAGGCTAGAAATCATGCAGAGAGTTTAATTCATCAAGCTAAGAAAGCAATTATAGAGGCTGGTGAAAAGCTAACTGCAGAAACCAAAACTGAAATCGAAAGTAAGATTAAAGAGCTTGAAGATATTATGCCAACAGGTTCTAAAGAGGAAATCGAGAAAAAAACCAATGAGCTTTCAGAGACTTTGGCTAAGTTTGGAGACCAACTTTATAAGAAAGAAGAACCTCAAGCTGGAAATCCAGAAGGTACTCCTGAAGATAAAGGCCCTGAAACAAACGGAACTGATCCTATTGAAGGCGAAATAGTTAAATAAGTTTTTAGGAATTTAATATGAGAAGGGGCGATGTTCAAAAGAACATCGCCCCAATTGTTTATCGCAAAAAGAGTGCAAAAATAAACCCCCAGACGAGGGCTATAATCACAACCTCTGCGATAAAACTTTCCCCGACTTTTATTGCCCTAATAATAGGGAAACCAATAATCACGGCGGTATATAAAATACCTACCCCAATTGCAATTATCGCCAACATTTGCAACCCTCCTTTATAAAGGTTTATAGGTATATTTTACCTTAAAAACCTCTAAATATCAAATGCTATAGGCTATAAATTCCTATTGCTGCACCTATTATATACAGCCCCATCAGGAATGATCCGTACTTTCCAATATAAGCTTGGTTTATAAAGCTCTGGATAAATACATCCTGCCTGAATTCTTCTATTGTCAGCTTTTTTTTACTCTTAATAATGTAGTAATAGACAAATAGAGAAATGTTCCCATACGCCCAAAGAACCAGCAGTAGAAAGAACAAAGTTGGAATAAGCATAACCTCTCCTTTACAATTCCAGCATTAAATTATATCAAATTGTTTCATAGTCTGCTAAATTTGGTAAAATATTAACCTATGAGTCAGAACAAGGATTATTACAATCTTCTCGGAGTCTCAAAAAATGCCACAGATTCTGATATTAAAAAAGCCTACCGAACCCTTGCAAGAGAGCATCATCCAGATATGGTGAAGGATTCTGATAAGGCCTCAGCAGAAAAAAAATTCAAAGAAATAAACGAAGCTTATCAAGTTCTTTCAGATGAGCAAAAAAGAAAACAATACGATCAATTTGGACATGAAGCCTTTACTCAAAGTGGGGGTAGCGGAGCTTCTGGATTTGGTGGATTTAATAATGGTCAATATTCCTATACTAGTTACGGCGGTGGCAATATAAATATAGACCCGTTTGAGATCTTTGAAGAAGTTTTTGGCTTTAAAGGTTTTGGGGGCTCAAGAGCCCCAAAAAGAGGAAAAAATCTTTATTACGAAATTAGAGTATCTTTTGAGGAAGCTGTAAAAGGTAGTGAAAGAAAGATTAAAGTTGAATCTGGTGAATTTGCAGTAAAAATTCCTAAAGGAATAAATGACGGAAACGAAATGAGGTTTCAAGGAAAAGGAATGCCTGGCCCAAGCGGGTACCCTGCAGGAGACTTGATTGTTGCCTTTAGAGTGTCTTTCCCACCTTCAATGGAAAGATATACGGAAAATGTTTTACAAGTTGTTGAAGTTAGCTTTATCGACGCCATTTTAGGCGGCGAAATTGAGGTTAAAGTTGTTGATGAAAATTCTAAAAATGGAATTTCATTTAAAAAGGTAAAAATACCTGAAAAAATCCAACATGGTTCCCAAATGGTAATTAAAGGCTTTGGAATGCCTAGAGTTAATTCAGAATCAAAAGGGGACATGTATCTTAAAATACTAATAAAAATGCCAGAAAAGCTCTCAAAATACCAAAGGAAGCATTTGGAAGAATATCGAAAATTAAAATAGAAAAAGTAATTTACTTCGTAATAAATGAAAAGGGCTGGTTTTACCCAGCCCTTTCTCTCCCTTATATAGCTACACCCAGGCTCTCTTCGAATTAGCCCAGATGGGATTTTTGCTTTTTTAAGATTGGAAGCATAACCTCTTACTTTTTAACAACCCCTGCCTCGTCAGCTAACGCCATTTCTTGACTGATCTCAAAATGGCGTCGAGCCAGTTCTTCGTTTGGAGGCACCATTGCCTTTAAACGACCTTGGGTGATTGGGTCTCGTGCCTTTTTTGGCGTCACGATTCCCATTTCCTCAAAAAGTTCCTCGTCAGAGTTTTTTGAGAAAAACTCACGA
>Ga0247837_1003163_pt1 | contig 29426 bp, 17 predicted proteins | sample LaCtaG_2_FD_187115 | JGI IMG/M metagenome (GOLD analysis project Ga0247837, IMG submission 187115) | Freshwater microbial communities from meromictic Lake La Cruz, Castile-La Mancha, Spain - LaCruzMarch2015_14.5m | ecosystem: Environmental > Aquatic > Freshwater > Lake | place: Spain: Castile-La...
CTGGGGAGGGTACTGGGGCGGGTACTGAGGAGGTTGCTGGGGAGAGTACTGAGGCGGGTACTGTCCAGGCTGTTGTGGATATTGAGCAGGCGGAGGGGAGGCGAAGACTGCATTGGTGGCAGTGTCTGCGTTGGGCTGCTCTATGAGAGGCTGGCGGTCTGCGGAGGGGTCCATTATATCTAGCTAATGCGTCGCCAGCTTCCTTTTTCTCACAACAACCTCGCATTTCGCACTCATTAGTACTCGATTTGCTCCAAAATGCGTCCTTAACGCTACAATTGCACGTATAACTCATTGGTGAAACAGGCTTTTCTTTGTGTGCACAGGCAAAATAGCAACAAATTGGCGAACTTCTACAAAGCGCAGTGTATTTTTTCAAGCGAAAAGACATCAATTGCGCTTACTATGTTGCTTACTTGTGCTTAAATTTGCCTTTTTGAGAAATGGCTAGATATTACTGCAACTGGTGTGCTTTAACTCACCGAAAAGTTCTTTTCATCGCAAATTCCTGAATTTAAGCTAAAACGTTATGCTCGATTCGCCCTTCTCCCCCTGCCAATGAGGATCTTGCAATTAGGACACGTGTGTCTGTATATCGGACAGCACAGGTACCTGGAACAGCAGCACAGAAACATACAAGTCAGAATCACTATATTCCCTCGAATTAACATGAAAGGACTCACTCTGGGACAGCGGTCAGTTTCCCGCTTGACATTGGTAGTTACTTGTATATGGCAATTTAAGCACTTGAGAGGGATAGGCAGGTCTGCGAGGGAATGGCGGGGTTCAGTGGGAGTGGGGATTTTGGTAACAATCATTTCACTTTCTATACCGGGGTTGTAGATGGGAACCTCGGCCAGTGAGTCCGAGCTGTACTGGGGAGGGACGGAGGACTGGGTGGACTCTGGGTAGGCGGCTTGGGGGGAAATGAGAGGCTGGAGGTCATACGAAGTTGCCATTATTAGAAAAGCGAGACTTTTCTACACACCACTTTGACGTGAAATCGAGTAATTTAAGCACATCCACACTTCTGGGGAATTTGAATAGAGGGCCCCATTATGGTTCCTCAAAGAGCGGTTTACACAGACATACTTTTCGTGAAACTCTCTATTTATCTCCTGTCTATTCTTAATTACAGGCCGCAATTACATCACAAGTGCTTATAAGTGAGACAGCACATATACCTACGGGAAAGCGACTAGGTGTAGAGTAGCCTGAGTAGTGACTCGAAGTGGCCTTTGTAGTGCTGGTATTCCGCCTAAACCATTAGTCCTTCCCTCTAACGCAGCCCAGGGTTTCTTCTAATAGACTTCCTAACTAGTATTCGCTTCTATCGAACCTTTGCGGCACCTTGAGTGCTGGGGGCTGGTCACACCTTCTCTGCAGTCTGTTGCACTCCTGACACTTCTCACTCGCCTGCACCTGTGCCGGGTCTCCAGGCAGGTAGTGCTCACAGGTAGGTCTGTGCCAGGCCTTCCCATGGATGTCAATGGGGACTTGCAGTGCTGAGCACTTGAAGCACCACTTGCAGCAGCCTGGAGTGATGCATTGAACAAGGTCACAGCCTTTCTTTTGATATGGAGTTCGACAGCCCGGACACTGCGCGATGTCACCGCCTTCTCCATGCTGCTTCAAAAACTCGATTTTCTCCTGATTTTGGATGAACTCGCAGTTCTTTCGGTCGTGGCCTTCCTGCAGTGGCTGCTTGCACGACTTGCAAATAGCCCACTGACAAGTGGGGCACTGGAAGTCTTCGTACTCTCCTTCGATTTCGAACTGATATCTGCAGTGCACGTTTGGACAGGTAATCAGTCCTTTCATTGCTAAAAACGCTAATCTGTCGTCATACTTCGCATATAGATGTTCATCCAAAAGCTGCACCAGCAGATTCTGGTCGATTTCCTGCTTGCACATAGAGTCTGGGCATTTTATAGAGCTGTCGAAAGCTGTGGCGGCGTAGTTCTCCGCGTGCTGGTTTACGCAGTCTTTGTGAAACAAATGTGCACAGAGCAGTTTGAATTCTTGAAACAGACCGATAGGTCCAGTGCAGATTCGGCAGGTAGAGACGGTTCCAGGCTGCTTGATCGTAGCGCTCACTTGCACTTCATATATCAACTTCTCTGCTTCCGGACGGTCAACCTCAGTCAAAGGATTGTAACACACAAAGCACCGGTCGTATTGATTGTAGTAGAAAAAGGCTTGCTTCGCACAGGGTTTGCAGAAGCAATGGCCACACTCCAAGCGGATGAGTATCTCCACAGGGAAGGTCTGTCTGCAGTACAGTTCACAGGGCAGCTCTAAGTACGGCTTCACCAGCATTACTTCTTCCTCTGAGAATTGGCGATAGCAGTGAGAACAGCGTTTATTGGCTCTAACCGACTGATCCAGACACACCTTACAGAGTATATGATTTTCACATTTCAAGGGAGTAAAATCGTCCACCAGGGATTTGGACTGTCCGCAGCCCGCACAACGCTCTTTAGTGTTTATCAGACGCGAGGAAATTTCCTGCGGAATGTATTGTTGGCAGTCGCAGAAACCGTTCTTTTTCTTGATGTTTTCGATGAGACAGGAAGCGCAAATCTTGCAGCCGCAGTGCTCACACATAGGGAAGAACTTATTGTCTTGGACTCGTAGGCAGCGTTTGCAGGCCTTTTGCAGACTCACCTGTTCCGCAAAGACCACTAACTGCTCAAACTGCGTTTCACCAACTGCGAGCATTAATGCACTTTTCGAGATTGGATCTGCAGAGACACAGGTCCGCAGGGGACATACGAAGTCATCTAAAGGCTGGCCGTCTGGTCTAACACTAGGCAATCTTTTGCTTTCCCGCTCCTGAATATAGATTTGAAAACAAAGCCTGCAGATTCCATGGCCACACTGCAGCTTACAGACTGCAGGGTGAGTTATGCACTTCGAGCAGATTTCGACGCCTGAGAGTTTGCTGAAGGAGGTGTTGGGGTTTTCCAAAGGAGTTAGTCGAGACTCCCAAGCACCGTCTGGTAGAACAGAGCGGAGAGCTATAAGGTGCTTTCGGTACTTCTCCTTCGTATCGTAAACTGCATTAATCAGCTCAGAAGTGAGGAAATTGACCCCTGCCCGCTGCTCCCGATTCGCCAATTCCTCAAACACACCCAGCACCAGCTTCTGACAAGTCTCTTGCAGGTCCAGGATTTGCCCAGCTTTCTGCATCAAACTGCCTTCTTCCTCCTCCAGTCCTGTGCTTTCGAGCTGCATTTTGGCGGTAGGGACGGAAAAGAGCTGTTTTCGAGTGATTTCTTTGACTTCCCTGTGCTCACGCTTGTCTAGGAAGTCGCTGAAGCCTTCAGCCTCGCAGTGGGCCTTGGTGTAGAGTATTTTGAAGGTGTTGGAGCCGTATAGGAGGTGAATGTGCACTAATTGCTTGTGCTCGGGGTCGCTTTCGAAGCTTTCTCCCAGTGTTCCCAGGTCAAACGAGTCGAACACTTTCAGCTTGATAGGCAAAGCGAGGGCTGTTAAGGCTCGCAACTCGTCCGTGAGGTCCGCTTGGAACTCCAAAACTGATTTAAAGCCTTCCTCTCCGTCTATCAAGCTGATCATCGCAGCGCCCTGCTCCCTATGAGCCAGAGCATAGGCGAATATGAGGGCGCGAAAAGCGCTTATGAGTGCGGCGTGGAAGGCTGCGTTTTCATGGTATTGGTCCAGCTCTTCATTGCCCCTGCGGTCGGTTTTAGCCTGCTGCAGCTTCTCGAGGAAGGGGTGGAAGGAGGCGTCTCCGGCTTGGTTCAGCTGGGTGCTGAAGGCTATCAGTTCATTGGAGTCAGTGCTGGGCAGGACGAGGTAGTCCAAGTAGGCCACTCCCACAGCTGTCCAAAAGGCCAGCTTCCCCTCTCCACCCACTTTCCTCATAGCGAAAAAGCGGTTTCTCAGGTAGTGGACTGCGGGCTTGTACTTCTGCTCGTCACTGAGCACATTTAGCAGCAAATGAGTCCGATACTTCCGCTTCGAAAACACGATCGGAGTCTGGTTGAACAGGTCCAACAGCGTCGCTCTCCGGTTCAAAAAGACGATTTCCGCTGTTTCTATGATGTTTCCAGCCCTAATTGTGACCTTTGCAGTGGTGCCAGTATTCAGTTCCTCGGAGTTGATTGGAGAGCCTTGGTATAGGACTTTCGTATCAGGGTCGAGCTGGAAAATGCGGCCGGAGGCTGAAAAGGCAGGCTGGCTTTCGTGGAAAAGGAAGGAACATTCAGGGATGTAGGGGGAGGGACGAGGCAAACAGCGGCCTTTCTGTGCCATTTATTGTAGAAAGGGACAGAAAGGCGAAATTCTGCTTTATCGTCAGTTGGAAGCTGAAAACACGCTAATTTAGCACGACTGCAAGACGTGGAAATAAGAAAGGACTCTACATGTGAGAGAGATAGAGAGAGAGGGAAATTCGACCCAGGCAAAGTGATAAAGCTACCTATAGACAGGTTAACTATAGCTGTAGGACTGCTAAAAGCTAGGAGTGGGTAGAAAGACGTCTATATTTGCAACGGAAAGTATGAATCTAGCAGTAAAATGAGTAAAAGCACTTTAAAGTGGGTGTTTCCTGCAGAACTCCCCTGTCTCAGTTGCATTTATCCGCAAACCACTCTTTTCTCCCTCAATGTGTCCACAACTGCATATGTAAGTCCATAATATCGACAATTCACTCCATAGTATTCAGACTTTGGCCACTGATTTCCCTATAGAAGCTAGACTAGTACTCGTCGATATCGAAGCGACACGGAGTTTTCAGGTCTTGTGGCGGGTCACACTTGCGTCCCAGTCTCGTGCACTCTGGACACTTCGCTCTCTGCGGCTCATCGTCGTTATCCACCTTCCTGTAGTGCGGACACTGGGGTCTGTGCCACATGTTGTGGTGCTCCAAGGTAGGCGCACGCAGACAGGAGCACTTGAAGCAGAAGGCGACACAGCCAGGCTTGACGCACTGCACATGGTCACAGTGGTCGTCCTTCATATAGGGCGTTTGGCAGGCCGGACACTGCGCCACTAAATGGGCAGCGTCGCCCTCTACAGATGCTTCTAACCCCGCTATGATTCCCATCAGATTGGCATGACGACAGATTTTAGCGTCATGGTTCGCTTGGAACTCCAACTTGCACTCACTGCAGAAGGAGTAACCACAGTTTTGACACCTCACTGCCTCCACATCTACCTCGTTCGCCTTCACGAACTCGAACTCCATTTTGCACTGAGGACATTGAGTCACATTAGCAACGATTCGCACCAACTTTTCACTGTATTTGTTGTAGTCTTTGGCGCTGAGCAGGTGGTGTTCGATGGTGCCACCATTGATGTCCTTCCCGCACCGAGGGTCAGGACAGGTGATTCCTTTTCTATAGTCAGTGGCGATGTAGTTCTCAGCGTAGTCCTTGAGACACTGCAAGTGGAAGTTATGCCCGCAGTCTGTGAGTGTAAGACGCTGCACTCGGCCAATTGGGCCTTGACAGACTTTGCACTCTTCAGCAATATGCAGATCTGCTTTCACTGTGAGCATGTACTGCTCCACCTTCTTGTACTGCTCGAACTTAGCCACTGTTTCATCGGGGAGAGGAAAATAGCATACATAGCAATTCCGGTACTCTCGGAAGTGCTTGGCCGCCCGCTTGGCACAGTCCTCACAATACACACATTTGCAACTGACCTTCAGCAGGTCTTTGGACGAGTTGAAGTATTTCTGGCAGTACAGCATACACTGTCGGGTAAAGTACATGCGAGCAGTATCCACCTCATAAGGGACAAACACACGGTAGTCAATAGGACAGCGCTTGTCCTGTCGGTCCAGCACTTCTTCTAAACATTGCCGACATATGATATGGTCAGCACACTTCACAGGCGTATATTCCTGAATCAGCGATTTCATCTGATTGCAGACGGGACACCTCATCATATGCTGAGAGGCTCTACTAATAGCATCCTGCGCTATCAACTGCCCACACAAGCAAAACCCATGATTCGCCCCCACCAACTCAATCAAGCAATACGCACACACCTTGCACCCACACGCCTGCGTCAAGTAGAACAACCCCTGCTCCTGCAGCGTCCCACACTTCTTGCACTTCTTAGTCATAACCACCCTCTCCGCCTGCTCTACGTAGTTGTCGAACTGAGCACCTAGGAAGAACCGTAGTACGCTCTCTGGCAATGGCTCTGCTGTTTGACAGGTCCGTATAGGGCAAACTAAGGCTTTCATGGGCTGTCCGTCCGGCTCCAAAATCCGTCCATTGGTCTTTAGGAACTCCTGCAAGTACTCTCTGAGACATAGGTCGCAGATGTAGTGCTTGCACACTGCGAGCAGCACGACTCCCGGGTGCTTGTCACACTTCGAGCACTGCTTCATGAGGGACAGGTTCGCGAATGAAGGCGATTTCTCGAGGTGTGTGAGTTGGGCTTCCATGTCGGAGTCGATGGAGGGCTTTAACTGAGAAAGCTGCTTTTTGTAGGCGGCTTTGGTTTCGTAAGTCCGCATTATCAGTTCTTCGGTGAAGAAGGGAGTTCCGAGTCTCACTTCTTTCATGTCTAGGATGTCCAGAAAGCCGCTGATCAGCTTTTGAGCGGTTTCCGCTAAGGCCAACTCTGTAGTCACAGTGCTGGACAGCGCTTCCTGTTCCTCCTGCAAGGCGAATCCCCTGATTTCCTCCTTTTTCTTCGGGACGTAGTACAAAGCCCGAACCCCCCCAGGCCCGACTTCCGTCTTCTGCCTCATATCAAAGCTGGACAGGTAGCCCTCGCACTGACAAAAAGCCTTGCTATACAGCACACAGTAGGTATTCGTCCTGCTTAATAGGGATATCCGTGCTAGGTCTTGCTTGTTGTCGTCACAGGGGAAGCTTACCACCATTTTGTCCTGTTCATAGGTGCTGTAGACCTTGAGACGGATGGGAAGTACGTAGGCGGTCAGGGCGAGAGTGGTTTCGTGCTGGATTAGGTCGTTTTCGTACTCTAGTTGAGTCTTGTAGCCTTCAAAGCCGCCTTCAGCCGTCGCTACGGAGATGGAAGCAAGTTCGTTTTCAGGGTTTTCCTGGATAAAATGAAGTATAAGGGCGCGGAGACCCTTCAGCAGAGCTGTATGGAAGCTGGAATTGCTGCTGTACTGGTCAAGTGCGTTGTTACCGGACCCGACTTGCTTGGCACTCAATAAAGCTTCTAGATAGGCAGAGATTGAGTCTTCTTCAGTGGTCTGAGCGGCTTTGAGGGAGTAGTACAGACTGGAGAGTTGCGCTATCGGTACCTGCGGCAGCATCAAATGCTCCAAGTAGGCCAAACCTACGGCCGTCATGAAGGCGCATAGGCCCTCACCTCCGATTTTTCTCATAGCGAGGTAGCGGCTTTGGAGGAAGGAGAGACGGGCTTGCTTGTCGAACTCGCCTTCGAATAGTCGGGTTAGTAGACTTGTGGGGAACTTCCGCGCAGAGAAAACGACCACCGCCTCATTGAACTGCTGCAGCGCCGTCGGCCGTCGCTTCCAATACACGATCATCGCACTCGTCACCAAGTTATTCGTCCCCAGTCTCAAAGTGGCCTTCGTGCCTTCCTCCAACTCCTCCGGAGTAATGGCACTCCCCTCATACACCAACTGCGTCTCTGGGCCCAAGAAGTAGTTCCGCCCCCTTTCCCCCTGGAAGCAGAGCTGCGAGCCTTGGTAGGTTACTATGCAGTTGGGCAGGACGTCGCTGGGACGCTGGACTGCCTTAGTCGCTCTGGCCATATTACGAAGTCTACATTAGTCTCATAAGTATGGGGCTTGTGGAAGGACTAGCGGTGGTGTCTGTGGCCGGAGTAGTGGTTTCCTATCTGTTGAGTGGGGAGGGAAAGACGGATATTAGCAAGGAGGAGGTAGTTACTGTGGCGGAGCACTGCTATACAGGTCTGTATGCCCGAGGGAAGTGCTACGTGGAGGGAGAAACCACGACAGGCCGCTCCGTCGTCCTTTTCTCCCCTTCCCAAGTGCTATACGACTGGTTTCCTCTCTGGCCGACTCAAGAAACCAGGCTAACCCGCTGCTTTCCCGGCCTATTAGTCTCCCACTGGCTTCAATTCGCCTCCAACCTCCCCCCTTCCCATCCCAATTTCACCGATACCATGCTATCAGAAGCCTCTGGAGAGCACCTTATCTCTGCCACTCGCTACATACTCACAGGACTGATTCCCACTTTGCCCCCCCTACTGAAACAGAACTTGACTGGGAGGGAGCAGATTTATAGGGAGACTTTTGACTGCTTGCTGAAGACTTTGCAGCCAATTGCGAGGAAAGGGAGCGGGTTGGAACTGCTTTTGAAGGCGAAATCGATGTTTCCGGAGTGTAGTTATAGAGAGATGCTGGAAAATGCTTTTAAAATCGACCCTGAAGCTCGGTTTTATGGCTATAAGCCGACAATAAGTGCCATTCAAAGGGAAATTGGGGCGGATTTAGCGCCTTTTTTCGAGTTTCTGAAGAAACTAGACGGCCTGCTGACCATGGAAGCGCGCAGAGACGCTGTAGAGCTGCGCAAGAAAGAAGACACAAAGTCCGCACATGTGATCAAGACTAGTCCTCCCTACCTCTAGAACAGGCCTGCAGCCTTTCTCTCACTTTCTCAGTTTCTCGCCTGACCTTGTCCGCCATTTCCAGGTTGAGAGCAGTGATGATGTCGAGTTGCGCAATTGCTTGCTGCACTGAGGAACAGTGGTCTTGGAAGTCTTCAGTCCACAGACGCACGGAGTCATCTAAGATAGCGCACAGGTCACTAAAAGGGAAATCAAAGCTACGGACCTGCCTGAAAGTCCTCATTTCCAGTCTGAGCCGACTCCACTGCTTCGCCACATAGGCGGGACTTATCGGTTCCAAGCCACTTATGCGATTGATATGCAGCGACTTGTGCACTATTCTGCCTGCCACTTTCACCTTCTCACTCAACCTGCCCATCAAGTCGCACACCCGCATCTCTCCATTGCGGAAATCCATCATCTTCGTAAGGACCAATACCATCATGGAAATAACGAATATGCCGGAAATAGCGGCTAATACTGCCACTATCCGGCCAGGGTGGGTGCGGGGGTACAGGTCTCCGTACCCCACAGTTGTCATAGAAAGGATAGCGAGCCATAGGCCATTCCATATTGAGTCGAAGTTATGGCCTATGGGGTTTTGGTGGCTATAGGGCCGCTCGAAGGTCCGGAGCGCCCAGCCACACAGACACACGACCAGGACCAGAGACAAGGACACTAGGGGAAGCGGACTGGTCTGCAGGATTGACTTGAAGGCGAAGCCGAGAGAGGCCTGGCAGCCTGTCTCGCTGCAAGCCTTTTGAGCAATATCAGACTTCCACTTGGAAAAGCCGCCCAATAGACGTATAAACAGGTAGAGACGGCACAGTAGGAATAGGCTAAATACTGCGTCGCCGGTAAGGGTCAGACTACCATCTAATTGATGCAGACTGAAAGTCCAGTCGAAATAGGGAGGCCAGTGTACGAGGCAAGCCATCACCTCCAGTCCCAGGCTGAAATAGCGTTTTCTGATAGAGGGAAATAACTGCCAGGACAAGGAATAGTGCCTTAGAATCAGTATCACAAGGAATACAGTGGAAAGCGACACTACCATTCGCAGTGCATTTAGATACGTGGAACTGCAACTTTCCACCCGGTCTCTATTGTCCTTGTAGTACAGTTCGCTTTCCAGCAGTCCCAAAGCAGTTCCAGATACACCTACCACTGCAGCCAGCAGGTCATTGCCGCTCAGTAGTCTTCTCAGTCTTTCCACCTTCTTATCCTTCTTATCCAGCTTGCCTTTGCTCGGGGCGGTATCCGCGCTAAAGGCAGTGCAGACAACTGCCTGTCTAAGGTCCGACTGCTCCATATTATAAGTGTATCTTGCCTAATTGCGGTAGGTGTACTGATCCCAGGGCAGCTTCCAGGAGACTGTAGGGACTGCTTGAGGCCGGGGACTGGCAAGGGTGTAGGACAGTGGCGGACAGCTTTCCTGGAAGTGCTCCAAATCGTCCTCGCACTGTCCTGGGTTTACAATGCGGCAATAGAAAGAGTTACGGAAAATGTCGATTTCGGAGTCGCTCAACTGCTTGCTCCAATCTCGATTTGACAGGATCTCTGTGAAGTTCCCCCACTCCACCAGTCTGTAGTAACTCGCCAGTATGAACAAGTCCACGAGAGCGAGTTTCGGCCCTGGGCAGTCGGGAAGTCCGTAGTAGTACTTGACACTTGACTCCGCTTCCACGACATCGAAGTCGAGGAGAAGGTCGCACTCCTCGGGAGTAAGCGTGAAGTCGTTGCCGTAGACTTTGCGAATGCCAGCCATGGGAAAGAGGAATTCACCGAGTTGCTCGCGGTAGCGGAAGCCGTAGCAGATGTGGTTGGATTTGTCGAGGGAGAGCAACATGTCGGTGTGACTTCGGATGTAGAAGGATGTGTAGCGCTCTACAAAGGCGCCATACACCCAGGCAGTCAGCAGCGTCCAAGTCCACCACATCCAGTTATTAATGTTCAGAGGACTAAGTCCCACCCGCGTGGGCGCCAAATCCGTGAGGAACTCCAAGTCCTCCCGAATCAGCGCCGTCGCTTCTGCTCGCAGCGCCCGCACCAGCCAGGTATCCGGCTTCAAAGGACTCATTTCCTCCAAAGCTCTGAAACAGAAGTCCCTGCCACTCTTTCTGCGTGACTCTCGCTCCTCCGCCCCCAAGTCCAGCGCCTTCCGTCCTCCCTCTCACCTCGTCCCCATCCAGGAAATCCTCGGCGACCCTCCAAGCAAAAACCTGCATGAGACTCTGAGAGACCTGCGCGCTGCCCTGGAGCACGACGTCTACGCAGACAGCGACCTGCTGTACAGATTAGAAGACCTCACCCTCACAGCCAGCGACTTGAAGAAGTTACTCGGCCATGAGGATTTGCCAGGGAGTGTGATCCAGACTTTCTTCCGAATACTCCGCAGACGCAAGGGAAATGCATACGCAGCTTCGATGAATGTGATAGAGACATTGATGCGTGGGGAGAAGCCGGACATACAGATTGACTTGAGGACATATGAAGTCGTCCTGCTACCACTGTGGACTGACCACTGGAGTCTGTGTCTGCTGTATCCAACTCGCAAGGCAGTGGAGCTGTTCGAAGTGCTTCGCTGGAGGAAGCTGTCCTCCGCCTACCAAGCCGCCATAGTAGACTTGCTGCGGCTTATCCTTAAGGACAAAGGGCTGACCACTGCGGATATATCTTGGCGTCAAAGCGGGGAAAACACTTGTGGCGCTGAGGAAAGCGGGAAAAGCATCTGTGAATACGCAAGCAGTCTCTGGACTGGGGCAGAAGTGAAAGGTCGCGAGGGCATTTTGGAGCTGCTGGTCGCAGAGTGTGAGGCGGACTGCAGCTAACCCTAGACAGCTAGTCAATATGTCTCAGGTCAAGAGTTGGCAGGAGTTCCTGGCTTTGAGAGATGTGTCGGCTGCTCGGTCACTGGCGTTGCTGCCTCTTGCACCCGACTCCCGCAGTCTGTAGGTCTCAAGCAGCATCTGGGTAGCATTGGTGGACCCGGCCTTCTCAGCTGCTGCTCTCAACTCTTACCAGGCACTCACCACCCAACAGACCTTCACTCTGTCCCAAGCTCTACTGGACCGGATCAAAGCCGAAGCAGAACGAGCTGTCGCCGCCTTCCCCACCCAGGCCAAAGAAGAGTGGTACAGCCGCTGCACAGTCCTACTCACTCTCTTCGCCCTCAAGCGACCTGATATCGGCTACCACTCCGGTATGAACATGATCCTTTGTGCTCTTTTAGGCGTGTTTTCCAGTGATACGGATGTGTTCATTATGTTTGCGCATGTGGTGGAGGAAATTTACCCTGTGAATTTTTTCACTACTGTGGACAGGTGCCTGGCTTCGCATGTGGAGTATCGAGTGTTTGCGATGATGGCGGAGTCGCTGAGACCGAAAGTCCTAAAAGCCTTAAAAGCCGTCTTCACACAAAAATCCCAACAATCCCAAGAAAGCGACTTTTCCCCCTTCATCGCAACGATGAAGCGACTCGCAGAGAGCTGGTTTTCCACTCTCTTCAGCACCTACTTGGACTATGAAAGATGGTTGCGTATTATGGACATTGTGCTGATTTACGGCTTTGAAGGCGTGCAAAGAGTTGCTCTGGGACTTTTAAGCGCCGCTGAGATCTTTTTTGTAACTGCAGTGAAGCAGGAGACTAAGGCTTTGGCACAAGGAAGCACTGTAGACGCTTTGTTGACGGCTGGAAACCTTGCAAGGTTGCGACTTTTGCGACGAATTGAAAAGGTAAATATCGAAAAGCTACTGAAAAAGGTACTAAATAAGGCCAAATATACCACCAAAAGCCGAGCAAACCTGCTCTCTGCTGCCACAGTAATCGAAGGAAACTACTTAGAACGGCTAATCCGCCTGCGACAGACCCGGGGCCTGGTCCGCAAGCAGGGCGAAATGTCAGTTGAAGGACTTTGCCTCACTGTAAGGAACTGCCTGGGGAACGAGGACCTGGCGAGAGAGGCGTTAATACGGATTTTAACGCAAAAACTGAATTGGACTGCATTTTCCGCACTTAATTTGTATACTACTTTGGACCAAAGAGGAGCGAATTTAGTGACTTACAGGCAGTTTCAGGCCTGTTTGAGCCTGTTGATGAGTGAAAATGAGCCGAGACACTGTCTGGCGCTGCTGTTTTCCCTGGTGGCTGGAGGACAGAACTTTTTGGAGTCGTCTGAGGTGATTGATATGCTTTGTGCGCTGGAAAGCAGTGTGGACTTGCGGTCTAATTTCTTTCAGGGACAGAGTCAAGGTCTGTATACGGCTTTAGAGGCTGAAAACATTGTCACTATAGACGTGTTTTTACGCTTAGCACTGGACGACTCAGGCTGCCAGCCCCTACTCAACTACATCAAAGCAGTGCAAGACGAGGAATTCGTCCCTGCCGGAGACATGCGAATGGTCGAAAGAGTAGAAGAAGTATCCTTTGAATCCATCCACTCCCCCATTCAGACCGGCAACCTAACTCCTGCTTCTGACCTATCAGAAGACCTATTTGAACCGGTGCCAGAGACTGATTTTTTCCCTGAGGAGTCAATTAGGGAGATTGGAGACCTGACGCCTCCAATTATTACGATACAGGATATGGACCCGCCGAAGCCTGTGGAGAGCAGTGCGTCTAGACAGCAGGCGGGGAAGCGGACAGAACGGCAGAAGTGTGCGAGACTGTGTGGGTCGCAGGACTGTCAGGTGTGCTAGTCTATCTTAGATTTGAATATGCTGAGCTTCACAGACCAGTCTCCCTCTCCAAGGCCTCTGTGTTCTCAGCCCCGCTCCCCTGTCTTCGGCCGCCAGTCCCGTCCCGCCCACAAACCCGACTTCTCCCAAACTTCCTACTTGGCAGTACTCTCTCCCTAGACCCGTCCCAGAGGACTAGGCAAGGGCTTCTATTCCCCGGGCTTCGCTGGCTATTTCGAGCTAGCGAGAGAAGCTTTACACAAGAGAATCTATAGAAAACGGACCTACGACCCCTGCCTGACCTACCCACGTGCTCAAACGCCCACAGGGAAGCGACAGCGGACTCCCAGTCCCACTCCCCACCCCATCCTCCAAGACACTCCCTCGGCTGCCTACAGCTCTGTGGACACTCGACGTCCCCGCGAGCCCTGGCAGCCTTCCGGCCTGAGCCAGCACCAAAACAACCTCAGGTACCTGACCCCTGCAGAGCGCGGAGTCTTGAAATCTTCAGAAATGCAGTGATTTCCACATAGTGAACGGCGGAATCGGTCTCAGATCTTCGCAACCTGCTCCTCAGCTCCTTCTTCTGAGTCTCAAAGAGGGAGAAGGACTGTCACTCCGCCCAAAGACAATGACGTCAGGGCGCTGTTAGCCTACAAATATGCATTGCCGGAGAGAGAAAGCCAGCGGAAGAACCTCACACGCACAGTGGCGCTTCGTCAACTTTCAAAGGCGACTAGGGGTTAGTGTAGGACTAGGCTGCTTGTAGGCCGGTGTTGGTTATGAGGAAGGGGAAAAGGGAGTCTGAAGGGGTGTTTCGCCCGAATACAGGTTGGAAGTAGCGGCCTGTGGAGTCCTTAATGAGACGGAAACGGTCGTTTACGAGGTTGCTCCAGGTCAGGCCGAGCGACGGACGCACTCCTCCTTGTGTATCCGCCACCAGTGTATTCACCGCCAGAAGGACAAACCCGTACTTCTGACTCAAGTGCCGCAGGACTACGGCTTGTCGGGTCATGTACTGACTGCGACTCGGCCCTGCAGGGTTGTCACTGGCGTTTTCCTCACTAAAAGCCTCGTTGACTAGGCCGGATACAGGGTCCAGGACGACTAGGCGGATTGGGTCTCCGTGGGAGAGGGCCTGGAAAAGGTCGGTGAAGAGCGTTTGGTCGACTTCGGGGAGTGAGGAGCAGTGTCTGATGGTGAGGAAGGCGGGGTTGATGCCCACTTGTTCGAGTCGAGAGCGACTGATAGGTTTGAACGTGGACACGTACCAGCTATGTGTATAGAGCGCAGCTGCTTTGCAGATCAGAGAAATAGCCAAGTTGGTCTTGCCTGTGCCAGATTCACCGTAGATTTCGATAAGTCGGCCTGAGGCAAAGCCGCCTTGGAGCCACTTGTCCAGGGACTCCAGGCCAGAGGGGAGTTTGAAGGGGTCTTTAAGGTCTGTGTAGGAGTCGATGGTGACTTGATCCTCCCCTGTCCACCAAGCTGGGAACTCCATTTCTCAACTATGTCTTCTTGATGCACCCGAGAGTAATAGAGATGGAAGCACGGAGGCGAAGTAGTGACGGAGACAGGGAACAGTTGGAGCGTAGTGCAGAGCAACTACTCAGACAAGGACGAGTGCAGCAGGCTTTGCAGTGTCTGCAGAAGGCTCCAGGCCTGCGCAGAGTCGTAACTCCCACCAGAGTCTGTCCCCAAGTGCAGCAACTCCTGCAGGTGGGAAGTCTGCAAGCCGCCCAGCAGGCCCCGGGGATGGCTGTGGCTTTGATGCAGGCACTGTTGCGCAGTTGTGCAGACTTGCCTGTGCATCAGTTGGCGCGGGAACTCTTTGACTTGCACTCCGCCTTGGCACAAGCCTACAAGCAACAAGGGGACCTCGAGGCAGCGCAAAGCGAGGTGGAGCGGGGTCTCGAAGCAGCCGCAGAGGGGGAAGTGCCGAGGGCGGAGGGATACCTGCACCTCTGTGTGCTGTGCACTGCTCTGGGCCAACACACCCGCGCCCTGGCCGCAGCTCACCGGGCTGTTCAGTTCGCCCAAGAGGAAGCAATCGCTTCTTCCCTTTCCAACAGTCCTTCCAAAGCCGTCTTTGCTGAGAGACTGGCTGTTGCATACCACAATTTGGGAGTAATTCAAGAGCAGCTTCACAGCCTGCCAGAGGCTATTGCCTGGTACAGCAAGGCAGCGCGTGTGGCTGAAAGTCTGGAACACGTGGAACTCCGGTCTCAGGTGCAGGCCAGCCTGGCAGCCGCGAAACAGCTGAAAGAGACGGAGGGAACCGCGCCTTTGCTAGGGAGGAGAAAAAGCCAGTATGAGGAAAGAGCGCCCAGGACCACACAGACCAACAGAAAACAGCCCTGGCACAGCAAGCCATCCAGCTATTCCCACTCCCGCACCTCCTCCAGTATGACTCTCCAGCCTATCCCTCCTGCACACCACCAAGTCAACTCCTCTCTTTCCAGCCGGGACTCTTTTCTGATGGACGAGGATGAAGACTTGAGAGAACTCGAGGCTATGGGAGTACTGGAGTACAGCATGATGGTGGATGCGCCCAGAGAAGTAAGGCCCAGGGCCATCAGAGTGAGAGGACGGAAAAGACCGCTAACGAGCAGGAGAGAAGGAAGGATGGAAAGTTGGGAAGCGCCTGCTGAGCTGCTTCCTCTCAGTTGTCCGCTGAAGCCAGTCTATTCCGACTCTACGTCTCCCTCTGTAAACCTACGCAGCGACCCAGTTTCTGCAACTCCCCCCACATTACAGCCCTGCATTACCCCCTTCCCTCTGTCTTTTACTTCCCCTGAGCCCCTAGCCACTAAGGCAGCTGTTGTCAGACTGCAATCGTGGGTCAGAGCCCGCCAAGCTCGAAAGCAAGTTTCCCTGATGCTCCGACTCAAAGGGAAAATCGAACTTCGAACCTGCAAACGAGTCGGAGATGTATGGACTGTAGTGACTATTGTCCGAGCAGAGAAGAGAAGAGAAGTGAGAGTTGAGAGGGAGGGCTGCGTGACTTCGCTGCCAGTCCCTGATAAGTGGAGTACTGAGGAAGTACTGGATTCCATAGTTCTAACTGAAGGGAAATTCGCCTTGCAGTCCAGCCTGCAGAAGTCCGAACCACCAGTGGTTATTTCTACTGCCGTTCAAGTGAGGTCGACTACTCTGCTGTCAGTTAGGCGAAAGGACGCAGTGACAGCGCAGACAGCTCGAGCCCTGTCCCAGGCAGAGCTGATGAAGGTAGTGCTGCTGCAAAGCCTTGTGCGGATGAAGAAGGAGCAAAGGCGCTACAATCAGCGGAGAAGAGGAAAGACTGTGTCTGTGAGGAGGGAAGTAGAGGGCGGGGACTACTTAGTATCAGCTCAGCTGGAAGGCAGCAATGTGGAAGTGGACGCCTACCCACTCACCCGCGGACTACACCGTCCGCCCAAAACCCAGTTCTTCGAAACTTTCCTGCGCTCACTCCTCTACCTGCCCAGTTCTCCTTGGTCTGAACTCGGCTACTCCACAGTCACTCACGTTAGAATCACTGGCAACTCAATTGACTTTCCAGAGATATATCGACTGGACGCAACCTTAGGGACGAAGGTAGAGCACCCCGTCCTAGTGTCGAATTGGGCCGGAGAACTGCAAGTGGAGATACCGTACAGAGAAGAGTTCAAGCCGAGTCCTGCACTGATAAGGATCACTACTACGCAGCTACGCGGTAGACAGTGGAGAGAGGGAGTGTCTCGAGTGCGTCTCATTACAGGAAACATCCTGGTGTACTTAGAGGACACTCCTCCTGTGTACGACCCTGTTTCCAGCGAAAAAGCTGCTATTCAGATCCAGCGTAGAGTCCGCGGTATACTCGCCCGCAAGGCCCTAGCCGTCCAAAAGCACAGCGAAAGCCGCACACTTCTCTTCTTCAGAAGAAAAGTACTGGAACTAGAGGAGTACTACGTGGCTATGTACCGGGTGAGAACGATGCTGCAGATAGAGAGTTATAAGGTCACAAGGCCGCTGGGAATCAGGTACAAGAGCCAGATTCTCAACTGGCAGATCGCGAGTTTGGAAGAGGCGTATGGACAAGACTGGTCCATGGAAATGCTGTATACAGATCTTAGACTTATCGACGGTACAGTCGTCCTGCAGCCTCGCACTCATTTGGTGAAAGTGCGTTCAGACCGGAATGCACTAGTTCCTATTCGTAATGAAGTGCAAAGCACGGAAGCACGGATTTTGCTGCGTGCATCCAAGCGGCTGGATTCTCGCATGTGGGTGGTGATAATGGCCATAACCGAGGATAACCAAGCCGAATTCAGTGCATTTTGCGGCTCAACAGAGCTGTTTAAAGTGAGCATTGGCCTTTCTGAGCTATGCATAGTCACTCGCCAGCCCGCTGCAGCCTTGCATCCAATAGGCTGCCTGGCAATCAACCACCTCCTAAAGATCCGCAACAAGGAACTAGTGCTAGACTTGAACGAGCCAATTCCCAGTTCCGCCCAATTGATAGCGAGAGTACAGGCACATATCAGAGGCTTCCTCATCAGGCGGAATTACAGGGTCCAGAAGCCTGAATTCGGACTGGTGGCCTTTGGACTGGGCTTGCTGGGGAACCGGAGAGTTGCTTTTTATGCATATACGGAGCCGCTGGGACTAGTGCTGGAGGCAGTGGATAGGCACAGTAAGGAAAAGTTCTATTGCAAGTTGGAGGAGGAAAAACTCATTCAGTTGCCGAAAGGTGTAAATCGGAAACGAATCATTGAGCAACTGATTTTCCCTAGATTACAGCTAATTCCCACGTCTACAGGTCCTGTCCTGCAGCTCGTAGAAGCCAGTGGAGACCTGTCTCGGGCCCAGGCAGAGCCCTTCGTCCTTCGCCCCCAGTCCAACTCTCCGAAGAAGCATGATATGAAGGCCATCAATCTGGCTTATGCAGCAGTCAGTACGGTTATGAGGACGAAGTCGGTTCATTTGAAAAGCTGGAGGCCGTCAGAAGCCTCTTCAATTGCCGAGGTGCCCATTGCTGACCTTCCAGAGCCGGAAGAGAGGGCTCAGTTGGTTGTACGGTCAGGCCTGCACTTGCTGGACCGGTTCTACACAGCGTCCATTTTTGACTCTGGAGTGGAACTCTGGCTGGAAGTCACTCAAGCAGGAGCAAAGCCACTGCGCAAGTCCCTAGACAGGACCTACTCAACTCGTGCAGCGCGAGACAAGTACTGCAGTGAACTCCTCTCCCGCATCTACCTCTACCAAGACGAGCACACCACACAGCTAGACCTAGCTCCCAGTCCCGACTCCCCAGGCATCATATACCACTGTTCTCACTCTATTGACAACCAGCAGTGTCTCATCACTGTGCAGTGCTCCACCTCTCTGGTCCTCTGGATCTGCAGGGCTGGGAAGTATGAGCGCAGGGCGCTAGGACCTGTGCCTGCGGACGACCAAGCCTTACAGCAACTAGTAGCTCGGACAATACAAGCACTAATTAAGACTTAACTAGCACCTGTAAGGCAGAGTGTGCTAGTTTGGCCTGGTCCTCCGGAGATAGTCTGTTGCCCGAGAGGTTGAGTTTGAAGTTGGCCGGACAGGTCTTGATGAAGTCGAGTAGGTAGGGAGTGCAGGCGGAGGAGATGTTGTTGTAGGCCACAGAGAGTGAGTTCAGTCCAGTCAGACTGTGCAGGGAAGAAAGGACTATTTGTAGTCCTTCCGCCTCAATGGAGTTTTCATCCAAGTTGATAGCAATTAAGTTCCGCAGAAGGCGGAGAGCCGGGGCCAGTGACTGGGCGCCCTTGGCATTGATGGCATTGACCGGCAGCCAAAGTTCCTGCAGACGCAGCAGACTGGGCAGTGCGCGGGCCAGTGCAACCACTCCTTCGTACGCCATTGCGTTATCCTCCAAGCCAAGAGTCGCGAGCTCTGTGAGTTTGGGCAGTTCCGCAGCCAACAGCACCATTCCCTCCGCCCCCAGCTTGGTCTTCCACAGCTTGAGGGAGGTTATATGGGAGTAGTAGGGCAGGAGGACTGCAAGGCTGCGGGCGCCCACAGTTCCCAGACTGACCAGGCGAATACTGACTTCTCGCTGCTCGCGATGGCTGTTCTCCAATACAGAGGAGAATAAGGAGATGGTCTTGCGGGGTAGGGTTTCCCGGTGCGTGTCGAGATAGGCTTTCAGTCGGTCCAGCTGAGCAGCGGAGGGCTTGGCATAGGCAGGAGTTTCAGTCTGAACCGCGGATTTCAAGGTAATTTTATCTGAGGAGGGCTGCTGTATGTTTTCGATATGTTGTCGTCCACAGCAGATGCCACTGCCCATTTATTCTTACGAAGAAAAAGCAGATTTCTAGAGTTACGGCCTAGAGACAAATAGAAGGTGGTAAACAAGTCCCCCTAGCCGAATGAAGCCTTTAGTTCTTTTCCAGGTATTTCAGTGCTATCAAAATCCTAATCTATTTCTTCACTGCGACTATGACCCCATCTGCCAGCGGCAGTAGACACATGTTGACCCTGCCATCCCCATACACAGCTTCATTCTGTCTCATTACATCTTCTCTATAACGCTTTGTACTGTTAAAATCCGCAACCGATCCGTCCCACAGTGCGTTGTCGATGAGGACCATGCCTCCAGGTCTGAGGAGCTGAACACATAGGTCGTAGTAGCGGACTCCGCTTTCCTTGTCTGCGTCGATGTAGGCGAAGTCGTAGGAGCCGGCTTGCCCTGCCTGCAGCAGTTCTTCCAAACCTTGTAAGCCGGGCTTCAAGTACAGTCGGATTTTCTCATCCACTCCTGCGAGTCGCCAGTGCTCTTGTGCTAAGGAGGTGTATTCTCACTCACATCGAAGGCGCCGATTTTGCCGTCTTCTGGGAGCGCAAGCGCTACACATAGGCCGGAAAGTCCTGTGAAAACTCCCACTTCCAAGCACTTCTTAGCACTCTGTGCCTGGGCAAATAGTCCCAAAAAGTCTGCTTGAATCGGATTAGTCAGCATCGTCGCCCACTGGGAAAGCGCTCGTGAGTGGCTTTGATGAGTTGTTCCTTGACTGGGTGCGGGCGGAAACCCACAGAGTTCAGATAGGCAAGGCCGGGAGCTGTCAGGGCTTCGTAGTCCTTCATCACACCTGTTGCCACATTGCATGCGATTTTCCTCACCAAGAGGAAATCCTCTGCAAGCATCAGCAGTGGAAGTGTCCAAACCGGCTGTAAGTAACACTGAGGTCTGCTAGCTATTCCTAAGGACCTTTGAGCAGACGACAATGAGACTCATCCCTTTGAGCAGCTCTGGGGGGAACTTGGATTCGTACTTGTCGAAGTCAGACTTGCACTTGCGAGGCAGATCAAGGACAAACTGGCTTTCCTGTACTTGCTCCAATGCCGCCCGTCTTTGGAAGAAGTCGAACTGTTGGCAGACTGTTTCTTTTGCAGGGACTCCAAGCAGTTCGGCTTGCTGGGGCTGCAGCTGGGAATTGAAGAACGTCGGGTTGATCCAAAGAGTGAACTTTAGGAATGTCTTTTTGAAGAGAATGCAGAAATCCCCACTTACCACCACATCTCCGACTGGCTGGAAAAATACTCCCACAGGAGTAAGTTGCGGCTGAAAATCCACCGTAAAGTCCTTTTCACTGTCCTGGAAACGTATAGATACCTTCGCCCTACGCTGGAAAGGCCTTATAGTCTCAGGGGATTTCAGCCACAGAGCCAATAAGCGGAATGGTTTTTCCATGCGCGCCCGAAGTCTTTGCGAAATGACGTCGTATCTTTGCACCATGTAGTCGCATCTTTTGCGAAAATCAGGTCCGAACTCCTGGATTAGGAAGGACTCGAACTGCTCAACACTGCGGATTTGGCTGGGAATGCTGACGCCCACCCAATCATAGGATCTGCGCCGTCCGTAGTACTGAATAGCTTGATTCGCAGATGAGCACACTCCTGAAAATAGAAGAAAGCAGGCAATCATCATACCCGTCCGACCCTTGCCCGCCTTGCAATGCACCGCAATAACATTTTCACTGTGTTCACGCATGTAGAAATACGCATCCAGACAGAAAACAAAGGTGAGGAATACATTGGCGGGGTAATGGTCCTTGATAGGGTACATCCCTACACGTGTATTTGGGAAGTCCTTGATGCTGTAGTAGCGATCTGGTTCCGAACACAAGTTGTAGATCTTGTGGTGAGTGGGGTGGTAGGTGTCGAGGAAACTGATCACATCCTGTCGAGAGTTGCGAAAAGCAGATTGATATCCCTTTGCGGGGAAGCCCATAGCGATCACCCGGGTAGTGATGTAGGCCAAGTCGAGGTTGAAAGACTCGCGAATCAGCCGCTTTTTCTTCAAGGACACATACCCTTTCAAGCTCCGGGTGCCTTGTTGCTCAGTGCGCGGGTCTTCTTGTGCTCTCAGGTGATTATCTTCGCCAACACTGATGGTATTCCCCATTCGCGTGTCAATGTCTTCAGACTTCATAGAGTCTTTGAAGTCCCAGAGCTGACCAAGTCGATGGGAAAAGACCTTGAAGTGGTCATCTCGGTGCTGCCACTCCACGAGGTCTGAAGCTCTTTCCGCCACACTTGGGTTCTGTCCCATTGTCTGTACTAAAGTGGAGGAACCTAGAGGACTCTAAGGAATGGATTCCCTCTGGGAAAGAATTCACTGGTGGATGCATACGCATAGGCTGGGTCTGGATTTCCAGGGAAGTGGCTGAAAGGCTCTGTAGAGTTGAGGCTCTAGTCTAATGAGACGAGACATCATATTTGAAGCTAATGGTGTATATCCATTTAGACTGACGGGGTGTGTGGGGCAGGCAGGTCCGGCAGTACGCAGACGCCCTGTCGTTCCTCAGCCAGCGGCGGCAGTTGCAGAGACTGAGTCCAGGGCACTTCCTTCTTGACTGTATGGATGTGGACGTGCGCTCTTAACTGTGAGATTTGGCGGAAGGACTTGTGGCACGTGGCGCAGGGAAAAGGCTTGAGTCCGAGATGGATGAGTTGGTGGTCACGTAAGTTCTGCTTGCAGGTAAAACGGTTGCAGCACTGCACGCACTCGAACTTCCTGACCATCAGGTGCGAGACGTTGATGTGTCGGTGCAAGTTGTACTTTGTGGGATAGGTCTTCAAACACTCGGGGTAGTAGCAGGTAAACATTTCAGGTTTTATTAGCAACTGGATTTACCACCCCGCAAGATGTCGGCTGTACTGCTCTTACTGCTCGGCCTTTCCCTGCTTCAGTCCTCCGTAGCAGTTTCTTCCAGACAGAGTTGTGTCTGTGCGCATGTTGGTGTCCTGTCCTTAGTCTAGCCTAAAGCGCCACACTAATGTCAAAGACCTATTTTTGCCATCGACTTTTTTTTCAGTCTAAAGTCCAAGCAGTCCCGGGACACGACAAAACAAAGTGAAAATCGTTCGGATTGGCGCATGTCTGGACCTCTCAATACATGCGGCAGCGGATGGAACATAGGCTGAGGCTTCGCACCACCTTCCGCACAAGAATAGCGGGACTAGGGAAGTCTGTTCTCAAACTTTGGTGAGGTTTTCAGTTCGTTTCTCCTTCGGACTCTCTGCAAGCAATACAGAAAAACAAGAATGAAGTGGAAATCCGAAGCACGAAGGAACGAAATTCTGAGTCAGCAAAACCCAAAAAGGTCAAATCGCTTAGAGAGAATCCTGTTTGAGAGGAATTATTCTACCTACACTGAGCTTCAAATGGAACAAGTTCACCTCTACTTCTCACAGACTACCTCTCCTCTAGCCTTGGAGTCAGGAAAAGGACACACACGGTTGCATCTGTGAGGAAGCCGTAGAGTAGTCGTAATATGCAGGCTGGTGGTCATGAAGATGCATTTGTCTTCGAAGGAGGCAGAGTGACGAAGGAAGTCAAGGAGCCTGAAGCGCAGTTTTACACCAATCTGTATGCAGAGGGAGCAGACGAAACGCTGGTGAGTCTGCGGCCTCTAGTGCCTCGTTTTTACGGCAGTGAACAGCGAGGTGACAAGACGTATGTGGTCATGGAAAACCTGTGTGAGGGCTTGGCTGCGCCCTGCATCATGGACTGCAAGCTGGGACGGGTGGCGTGGGCGCCCGGGTACTCAGCTGAAAAAATCGCTCATCAGGTCTACAAGGGTGATAAAACCACCTCCAATCTGCTGGGCTTCCGCATCAGTGGACAAGTGATCCGCGACCCGCAGGGCACTGTTGTGAAGAGTTGGATGAAGGGAGAGGGCTTCTTCGGTATTTCAGGTGCAAACATCTCTCAGGTGTTCACCGACTTCGTGACCATCAACGGTCGAGTCCGCTATGATGTAGTGCAAGAGTTCCGGGACAAAACTTTGGCTTACACCAATTGGTTCATTGGCCAGCACGAACTGCACTTTGTAGCTACATCTGTGCTTTACGTGTACGACCAGGCGGCAGAGGGAGCGAATGTGAGTGTGCGGCTGATAGACTTCGCGCATGTGCTGCCAGGAAATGGCCCAGACCACAGTGAGTTTTAGCTAGATGTGCTGCAAGGACTGGAAAGTCTGCTGGCGCTCTGGTCGCGCATTCTCGACTTACGCAGTAGCTAAGATGGGGTGCGCCGACTCTCGCGAAGAAACCAAACGCTTAGATGAGGACAAGAAGGAGGACGACGCAGCTACACGCAACGCCAAGTCCGTTCTCGCCTATGCCTTCAGTCTTGGACTACAAGACGTGACAGAAGGCCGCCCCTACAAGCTGAATGATGGCCAAAACTACGACTTGATGCAAAACCTGGCCGCCAACTGGGTCACTCTGCACCAGCGAGTCGACAAAAAGGCAATCCCCTTCCCTGATGTAGACGAAGAGGCAGACTACCAAGACACCGGTCGCGAGAAAGAAACACCTCTGATGGACGAGGAAGAAAAAGAAGAAGTGGATGGAGAGGAAGAAAGGTCTGAAGACATGGAGCAGAAAGGTATCGATGCAGTGGATGAAGAGTCCCTAGAGGAAGAGGATAGTGGGGAGGACTTGGAAGAAGCTCGGCCTGGCTTGGGCACCATACTGGGCAGACGGTAGGAAGCTTACTAACTTCGAAGTGCTAAGCCTGCTGGAGCAGGCTGTAGAAGTAACCGCCTTGCTCGCAGAGCTGCTGGTAGGTTCCCACCTCTATCAGACGTCCTTCACTCAGTACTGCGATTTGGTCGAAGTTGGAAATGGTCTTAACTCGGTGTGCAATGGCAATGCAGGTGCAGCCCTTCAAAGCAGCTCTCAAGGAGCTGAGCAGCGCTTGTTCAGTGTCAGAATCGAGAGCGGCGGTAGCCTCGTCGAGCAGGATCACAGGAGCGTTTCTCACCAAGGCCCGCGCTATAGCTACTCTCTGTTTCTCCCCGCCGCTAAGACGGGCTCCTTTGGCGCCTACCTCCCGGTCATATCCCTCCTCTGTGGACTCAATAAAGTTGGCTGCCTGTGCTCTGATGGCTGCTTGGCGAATCGCTTCAAAGTCCACAGAAGCTCCCAAGGCAATGTTGTCTTTGATAGAGCCTGAAAACAGCACAGGCTCCTGACTCACCAGGCTAAAGGCAGCCCGAAGACTCCGCACCTGAAAGTCCTTGACGTTCCTGCCGTCCACCAACACAGCTCCCGCCCTAACATCGTAAAACCGGAGTAGCAGCTGCAGCACTGTAGACTTCCCTGAGCCTGTAGTCCCCACCACAGCGAAGGAAGAGCCTTTCGGCACTTTGAAGGATATGCTGGACAGGACTTCCAGGTCTCGACTGGGGTAGGCGAAACTCACGTCTTGGAATTCGACGGCGCCTTGAATTGCTTCGCGACAGCCTTCTTCTGAGTTGACGCTTAATTTGGGCCGATAGTCTAGTAATTTGAAGAGATTCTTGGCTGCGCTTTGGCCCTGCTTCACATCCGGAGCGAAGATGCCGGAGAGGAAAATCGAGCTGGTGCCTGTGATTGCAGCGAAGATGGACACGTTCATGTCCTTGAAGGAAGTTGTTCCTTCCTTAAAGAGATAGGCGCCCATCCAGTAAATCAGTGCATATATATAGAAAAGCAGTCCAAATCCCAAGCCAAAGCTCAACCCGCCAATATGCGACCTGCGCTGTATCAGCCTTGTAGCGCGGGAAGTGACTTCCAAGTACTTACCCACCAAACTCGCCTCTGCGCCAAAAGCCTTCACAGTCTTGTAGTTGATTATGCAGTCAGATGCGAAGGCTGTCGCATCTTCGTAGGAATACGACACCAGGCCTTGCGCCTGCGCCAGAAAAGTGGCTATCGTGGAGAAGATCTGCACTGGGAGTGTCAGTAGGATGAGCAGGGCCAACTGCCAGCAGTAGATTCCGCTGATGATGTAGGCTGTGAGGAGCGAACAAAGCATACCGGCGAGTAGGCCGAATATGCTTCCGCCCAGTCCGTTGATCTTCTGGCAGTCGCTGCTCAGCCGGGAAGCCAGAGCACTCGGATTGTTACTGTCGAAAAACTCCATATCGAAGCTTAGCAGTGCTTCGAAACTTTCCTGCCGCAGTTCCCGGGTCGATTTGGCGCTTAGCAAGGGGAAACTGAGGGCTTGCAGCAGAAGTCCGCAAAACACTGAAACTGCGCAAACGCCTAAAAAGCCTCCGTAGTAGCGACTGCGGTCTTCTAATGTGCTTCCTTGCTCCTGCGCCAGGACTTGGATTTCCAGTCCCAATAGCAGCCCGTTGCAGGGGTATCCGACTCCCACAAGGATTGCGCCGAGTGACCCTACTACCATCAGTGGCCAGTACTTCCCTGTCATCTTCAAGAATCTGCGAGTGAAGTGCGGATTCGGCTCAGTAGTTCTTACAGTCTCTCCAGTCTCGAAAGTGGTGCGTGTGCCTTTGGAGAGCTGTGCTGTTTGGCCCTTTAGTCCTGCAGTGTCGATATCCTGCATTTTCACCATGTGGTAGAAACGTCCCTGCTGAGTCATCAATTCCTCTTGCGAGCCAGACTCCACCACTGTGCCGTTTGCCAGCACCAATACTTTATTCGCCCTGCGAATGGTGCTAATGCGGTGAGCCACCATGATAGTGGTGCAGCCAGGCATGATGTTATTCAGTGTCTGCTGCACTGAGCTTTCAGTGTGTTTATCAAGTGCACTTGTAGCTTCATCAAGAAGGAGTAGTCTTGGAGTCCGCAGCACAGCCCTCGCAATAGCAAGTCGCTGTTTTTCTCCTCCAGAAAGCTGGGATCCGCGGCTGCCCACAGGTGTGTCCAGACCTTGGGAGAACTCAGAAACGAAGTCTGAAGCCTCTGCGACTCGGACAGCTGCCAGGAGTTCTTCTTCAGAGGCGTCGGGTTTAGCGTAGAGCAAGTTGTTGCGAATTGTGTCGTTGAATAGCACAGGCTCCTGACTGACCACTCCACACTGGCGCCGAAATACAGCTAAATCCAGGTCCTTCAGGTCGAAGCCGTCCACGAGAATACGGCCCTGACTAGGGTCGTAAAAGCGCAGTAGCAAGCTAATGACTGTACTCTTGCCGCAGCCTGTTTCTCCTACAATAGCCAAACAGTCCCCTGCAGTAAGAGCGAAGCTCACAGTCTCTAGCACAGGGCTGCTCCTGCCTGGGTATGCGAACCCCACTTCCTGGAACTGGATAGAGCCTTGCAAAGTACAGCGTTCAGTGCCTGAAACCACCGAAGACGGCTGGCGGACTACTGAAAAAACATTGCTGGCAGCCACTCTGCCTTCCGCCATCAACTTAATGCACGGAATCAGAGTCGCCACATTGTGAAAAGCCATCATCGAAACGAACACCACAATGATCACCGCGCCTACATTGGTCGAACTGCCGTCAATCCAGTTCTTATCGTCATTGCGGATGAGTGTCGCCCCAGTGACTACACTAGCTCCTAGCATGCCGAGGAAGCTGCCGATTGCCAGTCCGGTGCTTATTCCAATGGTCAGTCCGTCGCGCAGCATTTGACGGTAGGACCGGACAAGCGACCCACAGTAGCGCTGCACGAAGTGAGTTTGGCTGTTGAAGGCTGCGACAGTCTTTACCTCGCTCAGGGCTTCTTCTGCTATGCCTCCGGACACTAAGTAGGAAGCGTCCTCGGACTTGGCTGTTTTCTCCATGGTGCGGTTGGTGAGGGCCATGCCTCCGGCCATGAGTGGAGAAAAGGCCAGATCCAGCAGTGTCAACTGTGCACTTTCGTTGAGTGATATCAAAAGTGCAGTGACCAGCATGACTGAAATGAAGATAACCGCCACAAGTTTGTCTCCAGTCGCCTTCTCAATGCGCAAAGTATCGCTCGCCACAGCACTCGGTAACTGCGCTACATTGCGCTCATCAAACCAGGCCACGTCCTGTCTGAGAATCGCACTCAAGTACTCTCGACGGAAGTGATGAGCTTGGCGCGAGCCCACGAAGATCCACGCCACTACAGCACCGTAGCTGAGCACTGAGTAGACAGAGCCGTAGATGAGCATTTGGTAGGTGATGTCCACTGCTTTGTCGTAGTACTCGTGAGGGGTGGAGGTCGGGTGCATGCTGCGGTAGATGTCTCCGACGAGATAGAAGAGCAGCGGCTGAATTACGCCCATGCCCATAGCGCACACAACACCCACCAACATCAAGAGATAGTCCACTCGATTGCTGTAGGTGAAGAGTCGCCAGAACGACACTGTCGACATATATGTCTCAGTAAGAAGCAAGGTAATTGCTGCATTTCGAGTGAGGCAGCCCAGAAGCTGCTAGGAATTAGGAGCTACAGAAAGGTATTGGGAGGCTTGCAATGTGGGTGTCGGAGGAATAGTATATCTCACATCGCCAGTAGCCACCAGCCTTACCCTAAGCCTTCAGCTTTTAGGCGATTATACTGACTATGGACAGCGCGCTAAGCACAGCATTTGGGAAGACGAAAAGAAGGAAGAGGGAAGAAGTACCACAGAGTGTCTCTGGCTGCAAGCAGATTTACCGCTATGAGGCAGCCTTTACACCTGAAAATCAATACCCGTTATGTTGGTACTTCTGAGAATCATTCTCCCAAAGACAATTTAGCCTTAACTTTCCATTTCCCCACTAGGGAAAAGTGTACCTTCCAGAGCTATTTCACCCTTCTCCTGCCTCTACCGCATCAAATTACTAACAATTGCAGAAATTATAAGATATATCAGAAGATTTCCGCTTTTCTCCTATTAAGTGAAGCTCTTCCGGGCGACTTCGGCCTGGTCACCCACTGTCTTGCGAAGATGAGAATCGGTCTCGTCCTTATACCGCAATGAGCCCTGACTAGAGTCGCAGAAGCACTGTGTTTCAGTCTATTGCCAGACAGTCAACTCTCCGTGGACTGCTCCAAATAGGCCCAATTCGAGAAACAGGGACTGAACACATACGTAGGGTAGCCTTCCAGTGATTTCTCGAAGGTCCCATTACTCTCTTTGTTATATGCTTCCCTGCGTTCTAATTGGAAAACAGCAATTAGAAGCTGTATTGTTGAGTGAAAACAGCCATAGCTTGACTTTCGTTGAGAATATAGAGTTGACCTCTATATTATGACATTTACAGCCAGCAGTAGTTGAAATTTTGTATAAACAGTCACTCTTGCATACAGAAACTAGCAAGTATGAGATTTGTGACAACATAGATAGACGAATACGGAGAAAATAAGCAAATCTCTCTACATTGGACCTTTTCATAGGAAACGACTCAGAAACAGTTGAGGCTTAGATATTCATGCATTGTCTGTGACTGTATACCTGGGTTTCAGCCCATGGTAATAAATGGTTGTGGGACTGTCTGCTGTGCGAGCCAAGATGTGGCTGCTGCACCTCCAGTGCTCTGGTAGATCTAGGGGAAGTCTCTGTTTCAATGTACTTCGAGAGATCTGCTCCTACTTCCATGACATACTCTTTGCTGCTATTTTGGGTTATGATATGCAGTTATATGACTTCTACACTCACAAGACCACTCAGCGTAAACTACCTATTAATGTACAGAGTGGGTATATACAGGTGGATAGAACCACTGTGCTCATAGTCGGGGAAAAGGTACTTACACTGAACCTACTCACTCTCCAAACCACTCCTATGTTCCCTCTACTCACTCCCAGGAAAGATGTAGGTGTAGCTCAGGTGGGTAATACTGTGTTTGCCTTTGGGGGAGGTTATCCACCAATGACACTCTGTGAAAAGAGCAGTGTTCGCAACACACACTGGTCTCCACTCCCTCCCATGCACTACCCTAGGGCTGCATTTACTCCGTGTAGAGTCTTCGATGACTTCAAAACCCTCCTCTACCTAGCTTCTACAT
>Ga0247837_1003170_pt1 | contig 29390 bp, 30 predicted proteins | sample LaCtaG_2_FD_187115 | JGI IMG/M metagenome (GOLD analysis project Ga0247837, IMG submission 187115) | Freshwater microbial communities from meromictic Lake La Cruz, Castile-La Mancha, Spain - LaCruzMarch2015_14.5m | ecosystem: Environmental > Aquatic > Freshwater > Lake | place: Spain: Castile-La...
AGATCCTCCGCGGTTCTTCGGGTCAATGTGGTAACCAATACCCTCTCCTGTCGCGTTATCCTTTCCCGACACAGCGCAATCGTCTCATCCACTTGCCCCTGCAAAGGCCGCACCCGAACGGGAGGATCTAGTAATCCCGTCGGGCGCACGACCTGCTCGACCACCTGACCTCGAACTTTACCCAACTCAAAGGATGCCGGTGTCGCCGAAACATAGATCACCTGGTCGATCATCCCCTGAAACTCATCCGCCTTCAGAGGTCGGTTGTCGAGGGCCGAGGGAAGACGAAAGCCGTGCTCTACCAACACGGTCTTGCGACTTCGATCCCCGGCATACATTCCCCCCACCTGAGGAACCGTGGCGTGACTCTCATCCATCACGATCAGAAAGTCTTTTGGAAAGAAGTCGATCAACGTTCCAGGTTTTTCTCCTGGCTGACGCCCACTGAGATGACGGCTGTAGTTCTCAATCCCGCTACACGTGCCCATTTCCTCCATCAGATCCAAGTCGTACTCGGTTCGCATCTTCAGACGCTGGGCTTCCAAAAGCTTTCCGGCGGATTCAAATTGGGCAATTCGCTCGACCAATTCCGCCCGAATCGCCGTCACGCCACGCTTTAACTTATCTTCCGACGTCACATAGTGGCGAGCCGGAGTCAAAATCTCGCGCGTGGGCCGGCCGATTTCCTCCCCCGTTCCAGGCTCGAAGCGGGTTAAGCGGTCAACCGTATCGCCGAGCAGCTCGATTCTCACCCCCACATCCTCGTGCGCCAAGAGGACCTCAATCGAATCCCCTCGCACACGAAACTGGCCTCGCTCTGGCGCCACATCGTTCCGTTCGTACTGAATCTCGACCAACTTCGAGAGAAGCTCTTCCCGCGCAATTCGCGACCCGATATCCAAGAAAAGAAACATCTTTTCATAGTCCGCCGGAGAGCCCAATCCGTAGATGCAGGAAACACTCGCCACCACGATCACGTCTTTGCGGGTCAATAAGCTGGTCGTGGCGGAAAGCCTCAGGCGCTCAATCTCCTCATTGATCGAAGAATCTTTCTCAATGTAAGTATCGGTCCTTGGGATATACGCCTCGGGTTGGTAGTAATCAAAGTAGCTGACAAAGTACTCCACTGCGTTCTTGGGAAAGAATCCCTTGAGTTCGCTGTAAAGCTGAGCCGCCAAAGTTTTGTTATGACTCATGACCAAGGTCGGCAACCCCATTTCTTGAATGACATTGGCCACGGTAAAGGTTTTTCCCGAGCCCGTGACCCCGAGCAAAACATTATGCTTCTCCCCCTCCTTGAGCCGCCGGATCAGAGCGGCGATCGCGGCCGGCTGATCCCCTGCGGGCGGGTAAGGGGATTCGATTTGAAAGTTCATGGCGAAATTGGGTCGTGTAGGATTTGAACCTACAACCTACTCCTTAAAAGGGAGCAGCTCTACCATTGAGCTAACGACCCCAATTTGGAAAGGTAGCGGATTTCCCGAATCCGTCCACCCCACCTTGTGCCGCCACTTTCGGACGGCCTACTTTTCCTTCATCACCCAAACCCCGTCCCAAGCCTTTTCCGGCGGGTTCTGGATAAAGTAGTCGCACCGCTCAATATAGATTTTGCTTAACTTGTCCCCCGCATGGGCTTTGAGGGCCTCACGAAACGCATCCTTCGCCTTTTCCCAATCCTGCTTGCGGTACTTAGCCAGGCCATCCTTAAAGTGATTGATCACCTCCATCGGGTTAGGGAACGAAGCCTCCGTATGGTAATCGAGACACTCAAAGATCACCACTGGCTCGGTTTTGCCCTTCACCACCACCCGGTCCGCCTCCCGCATCCGGTAAGTGCCCTTCAATCGCTTCACCGTGGCATCGCTCACCAGCATCTTCGCCCCATACTGTTTGCACGCCGTTTCCAAACGAGCCGCTAAATTCACCCCGTCCCCGATGACCGTATAATTCATTCGCTTCGGGGATCCAATATTGCCGCTGACAATTTCATCCGTATTGATCCCTAGTCCCATGTCGATCGCCATCATGCCCCGCTCTTTTCGGGCGGCGTTAAAGCGATCCAACTCAACCAACATGTCGATCCCCGCGCGCACCGCCCGATCTGCATCATCCTCCTTCGGTAAGGGCAGCCCAAAGATCGCCATCATCGCATCTCCAATAAACTTATCCAACATCCCCCCCTCCTTTTGCAGGCAATCCACCATCAAGGTGAAATACTCATTTAAAAGCCCAACGGTCCCCTGCGCTCCCAGACTTTCCGTCAACGTGGTGAAACTTCGCACATCGGAAAACAGCACCGACGCCTCGCTCAAGTTACCCCCCAGAACCTCTTTGCCCGTGGCCATCAACTGATCCGCAATCGCGGGGTCCATGTACCTCGCCATCGTCCCCTTCATCCGCTTCTCATCGCTAATATCCTCAATCATGACCAGCGAGCCCAATGACTTTCCCTTCACGCTGGTCAGCGGCAACACGGTCACGTTGGCCGAGCTTTTCTCCCCTCCCCACTCCATCTCCGCATCCATGACCAAGGCAGGCTCCTTCGACTCCACCACGTGACGAATCTTCTCCTCTATCCAGCCATTTTTATCGGTAAAGAATTCGGTCGCCTTCTTCTTCAGGACATCCTTGGGGGCGCTCTTCAGAATCTTATATCCGGCCGCGTTGCAGGTCTGAATCACGCCGTCTTCATTCAAGGTCACCACCGCGTTGGTCATACTCTCCAACATCGATTCGGCGTAGTTTTTCATGTTCTGGACATCGTCGAAGAGTTTTGCATTTTCTAACGCGACCGAGACCTGCGCCGTAAAAGCCTTCAGTTTGGCCTCATCCTCGTGGCTGAAGGCACCTCCCCGTTTGTTGAGAACCTGAGTCGCCCCGATCACTTTTCCCGCCTTGTTAATCACCGGGGTGCAGAGAATCGAACGGGTAAAGAACCCCGTCTTTTTATCAAAGCCCGGATTAAACCTCAGATCCGCATAAGCATGCTGAATATTGACCGACTGCCCGCTGGTAAATACCGCTCCGGCGATGCCCATATGGTTAGGGAATCGGATCTGGGTGGCTCCTAATCCCTCCCCCACCTCCGTGTACAGCTCCTGCGTCTTCTCATCATTGATAAAGAGGGTGGAGCGCTCCGCGTGCAGCAACCGGGTGATCGTCCGAATGATTTTCGAAAGCAGACTTCCCAGTTGAATTTCACCGGAAATTTCCGATACCACGCTTAAAAATTCCGCCTCCTTCGCCTTCTCCTTCTCCGCCAACTCCAGTAAAAGACTTCGCTGGAGTGAAACGGAGGCCTGCATCGCCATCGCCTCCAGAAGTTTGAGATCTTTCGCGGTAAAGTGAGCCGTCTTTCCGCCCTTGCGGTTCAGGACCTCCACCACACCAATCAACTCTCCCCGGACGGTTCGAATCGGCGCACAGGCAATCGAACGGGTTCGATAACCCGTCTGCTCATCCACCGTTTTGTTAAATCGCGAATCCTTGTAGACGTCTTTCACGAACAGCCCGACGCCCGACTGAAAGACGTGTCCCGCGATTCCGCTGGTGTTCAGAATCCGAATCTCCCGTTTTAAACCACCCACCGTGACACGGCTGTACAGCTCTTGGGATGATGGATCGTTCACGAACAGGGTTCCCCGATCCGCTCCCGTGGCCTCGGTCACCAGCGTGACCAAAGTCCCCAACTGATCGTCCAGGTTCTGCCCGTCCGCCACCTTCCGGGCTACCTCCAGCAATATCTTCGCCTCGCCTAGGCTCAGCGTATCGATCGGACTCTTACTTTTGGCCACGGCACGCCTCCAGCTCCCCACGGATTCTTTGAATGGTTTTCTCCAGCTCGGCACACTCGTCCCGGTGCGTCCGGCGCATGACCTGCTCCTCCTCCTGGTGTCGCGCTTTCTCCCGCTCCAACTGATCCCGGAGCGCTTGCACGGAGGATTGGAGCTGGCGCCCTTCCTCCGCCGCTTGGGCCAATATTTTTTGCACGGCCTCCTCTCCCTCCGCCTTTCGCCTCTCTAACTCAATCCGCATCTCCCCGATCCCAGCCTGCAAATCCCGAATTTCGTTGTGAGCCCCCGCCACCGCTTGCGCTACCTCGGTCGCCGTGCCCGCCTTCTGCTGCTCGAGAGCATCCCGTAGCGCCGCCACTGTCTCTTTTAAATTACGAATTTCATGCTCTCTCTCGATCTCTTCCGAGAATCTGGACTCAGGAGAAGCCGTGAGAGTGACCATGGCTCAAGCTAAAGAAGAACAGGGGCCAAGAGAAGTCTAGGAAATGAAAAGCAACTACCAGATAAACGATTTTTTCTCGGCCACAATTTTGCCATCTCTCACAACCGAAATCCTCCAGGAGTGCACCACTCCACCACGGAGATAATCGTCTCCCGTCACTTTGAGGACCGTCTTTTCATACCCATCGAAGTTTTTATAATCCTGTGTTTTTGTCATGACCCTCTCCCGTGACATCGCCTGCCGATAGTCGAGTCGAACGGTGAAATCAGCTGGTTCGCCATCATTCTGCCAGTTGATCACAAAAATGTTTCCCTGCCGGTCTGCTCGATCCTTCGCCAGGATTGCCCCGTGATCCCAATACTTGGGCTCATAAACCATCATCTGATTATCTGGAGGAGGCGGAGGGTTCCGACGCGGGTCGGAATCGTTTAAGTAAGTGTAAATCTTGTTTAAACTAATATTTTCATCTTTTTCCACCGGGTAGTCCTCTTTCATCCCATCCGGAACTTTTCCCGTAACGGGTGCGGGGGCCTCCGCCCCTTGCGTCGTCGGCTCCACTTTGGCTGGACGAAAATCGGGCACATCAGGCGTATCCTCACTCTGCGAGTGAGATAGCCACAAACCGAAAACACCCAGAATCAACAATTTACGCATAAGGACGTATTTAATACCAACCGCAGGAATCGTCAAGCCATCGCCTTGCTCCGTTTTCAATTCTGCTTGGTCGCCTTAGGTTACGGTCTTAGGCTCAAGCGCTTATGTTCGATCCAGAGCGTACGGTAGAGTTCGAGTTTGTGCGTGCCACCGAAAACGCTGCCCTCAATGCCATGCACTTTATTGGTCGGGGAGACAAAAATGCCGCTGATGCCGCCGCTTGTGATGCCATCCAAGGGGTCTTTGACCTGATCGATATTCGAGGAGAGGTCGTCATTGGTGAAGGCATCAAAGACAGTGCCCCTGGAATTTTCCTCGGGGATCGCTTGGGAAAATGGAGCCCAAACGCCCCCCGCTTTAATATCGCCCTCGATCCCGTCGACGGAACGACGAATCTCTCGAAAGGTTCCCCGAACGCCATCTCCGTCATGGCCGCAGCCGAAGTTCCGCCCGACGGCAACCACTCAGTCATGCGTAACATCCCCAGTTACTACTCCCACAAAATCGCCTATGGACCTGCCGTGGCCTCCGTTCTGACGAAGGAAGATCCCCAGGCCAACTTTTTGGATGCCCCGCTCGAGGAAACCCTCCAGCGGCTGGCGAAAATCCTGCAAAAACGCGTCGGCGAATTAGTGGTTCTTGTTCTCGACCGCCCCCGCAACCAATCCTTCATTGAGTCGATCCGCCGGGCTGGGGCCTCCCTCCGCACGATTGCCGATGGCGATATCACCGCCGCCGTCGCACCCTCGCTTCCGGATTCCGGCATCGATCTGTATGTCGGCATCGGTGGATCTCCCGAGGGGGTTCTTACCGCCACCGCCGTCCGAGCCCTCGGGGGCGAAATACAGCTACGCATGTGGTTCCCCAATCCCGAAGCCAAAGCCCGGGAGGTCCATGGTGTTTCTGAAAAAGAGATCCAAACCATATTTCGCTCCGCCGATATCGTCACCGGCCAAAGCGCCATCTTCTGCGCCACCGGGATCATCGAAAGTCCCCTTCTCCCGGGAGTCAAATTGATCGGTCACAAAGCCATCACCCATTCGATTCTCATGCGGGCCCGCAGTCGCACCGTCCGCTATATCCGCGCCGTCCACGACCTCGAACACAAAACGATTCACCTCCGCAGCGCTTCCCGCGAACGATCGGTCTAGCGAGCCTTCTTTTCCCTCTTTTTTCGACAGCTTACCCGCAACCACCCCGCATACTCCGCCTCGGAAATCGCCCCCGCCGCCAGCGCGAGGGTCTGGATAACCACCTCCTCCTCTGAAGCTTGAAAACCTTCCCCATTGCTCTCCAAAAAAAGTGCCGCTGCCAAAAAACCCGTTCTCTTATTCCCATCTAAAAAGGGGTGGTTTTTTATCATCCCTGCCCCAAGCGCGGCGGCCAAAATAAAAAGATCTGCCTCCCCATACGCGTAAACATTTTGCGGACGAGCAAGTGCCGATTCTAAAAGACCTGAATCTCGCACTCCTAATGTTCCGCCAAAACGTGCAATGGAGGCTTCATGCAATGAGAAGATGGTCTCAGGCGCCACCCAAACCAAGTCGCTCATTTTGCCAATTCTTGGAGCGCGTTTCGATATCTTTGCATTAAATCCTCACCCATTTTCATCTGGGCCACGAAATCAGGCTTTCCGGCCGAGACGCGCAACGAACATTCCGGCCCCTCCGTCAAATAGACCGCCGCACCCTCCTGCACTTTCAAAGCCGCGATCGCCTCCTTCGGCAAAATAATGCCGAGCGAGTTGCCAAATTTCCGCACCTTAGTTTTTATTCCCATGTAATAACAATTGTACCAATGCCCCCCTTTGTCAACTCCTACCCCAATGGAACTATTTCCAAAGGATGAAACTACCTCATTTGTTCTCGCCCCAGACAGAGCTACTCTACGCACCCCATGGATCCCTCAGGTTTTATCCGCGTTGAAGGCGCCTGCCAAAATAATCTCAAAAACCTCACGTTTGACCTGCCCCTCGGCCTGTTTCACGTCCTGACCGGCCCCTCCGGCTCAGGCAAATCCTCCCTCGCCTTCGATACCCTCTACGCCGAAGGCCAACGCCGCTACGCGGAAACTTTTAGCCCCTACACCCGCCAGTTCCTCGAGCGCATGGATCGCCCCCGCGTCCACCGCATCGAAGGTATCCCACCCGCCATCGCCCTCGGCCAATCCAACCCAGTCCGCTCCTCCCGCAGCACCGTCGGTACCGTCACCGAAATCGCCGACCACCTAAAACTCCTCTTCCCTCGCCTCGCCCACCTCACTTGCCCCGACTGCTCCCAACCCGTCCAACCGTGGACCCCTCACTCCATTCTCTCCGACCTACTCAAAAACCACCCCGACCAAGACGCCTGGTTCCTTTTCCAAATTCCTTTTCCTCAAAAAACTCCCGCCGATGAAGCCGCCGCTTTTCTCGCCCGCCAAGGATTCCGCCGTGTCCTTCTTCAAGGCAAAGCCGAACGCCTCGACGAACCGGCTGGACTCGAATCCCTCGCCCACGCCCTCTCCCAGACCCCTCCCGAACAAAACCTCCTCGTCCCCGTGATCCAAGATCGCCTCACCCTCTCCCGTTCCACGCAAACCCGACTGATCGAAGCGATCACCGCCTCCCTCCGCTACGGAAAAGGGATCGCCGCCATCTCTCTGGTCCAAAACCCTACCCACCTTCACCTCTACTCGGATCGATACCACTGCCCCCGGGATCAGCGTGACTTTCACGCCCCGACCCCTGCCCTCTTCTCCTTCAATCACCCGCTCGGCGCCTGCCCCGCTTGCCGTGGCTTCGGTCGGATCATCGAAATCGATGAATCCCTCGCCCTGCCCGATCGCTCCCTCACCATCGCTGGCGGCGTCGTCAAACCGTGGCAAACCGCCAGCTTCGAAGAGTGCCAACAGGACCTCGAAAAAGCCTGCCGCAAAAAAAGAATTCCCTTGGAAATTCCTTTTCAAGAACTCCCCCCCGATCAGCAGAAGTTCATCCTCGAGGGAGAGCAAGGTTCCACCCGAGAACTCTCCGAACTGTGGGACTCAGGCGACTGGTACGGCGTTCGCGGGTTCTTTCGTTGGCTCGAGACGAAAACATACAAAATGCATGTCCGAATTCTCCTCGCCCGCTACCGCGCCTACCGTCCCTGCCCCACCTGCCGCGGCCAGCGTTACCGACCCGAAACAACCTTCTGGCGCCTCGCCGGAAAGACCATGCCCGAACTCAACTCTCTCTCCCTGACCGATCTTTCCAGCCTCCTGCAAAAGGTAAAAACCAAAGACGCCTCCGCCCAAACGCCCCTGGAAAATATTCGCCATCGCCTCCGCTTTCTTCTCAGCGTGGGTCTCGGCTACCTCACGCTCGATCGCCCCACCCGGACTCTCTCCGGCGGAGAACTCCAACGCGTCAACCTCACCGGATGCCTCGGCACGGGTCTGACCGGCACCCTCTTTGTCCTCGACGAACCCAGCATCGGCCTCCACCCCCGCGACACCGGACGCCTCCTCGATCTCCTCCGCGAACTTCGCGCCGCCGGCAACACCGTTCTCGTGGTCGAACACGATGAAACCGTCATCCGCTCCGCCGAAAACATTCTCGAACTCGGCCCCGGTTCTGGGGGCGAAGGTGGCCAGCTTCTCTACTCCGGCCCTCCCGCCGGACTCTCGAAAGTCAAAAACTCCCCCACTGGCGCTTATCTTTCCGGCCGCCGCACCATTCCCTTGCCCACCCGGCGCCCCTGCCCAGAGAAAGGCCACCCTTGGCTCCGGCTGCAAGGAGCCGACTGCCACAATCTCAAAAATCTTAGCACCTCCTTTCCCTTGCGCCGACTCGTTGCCGTTTCCGGAGTCAGCGGTTCGGGCAAAAGCACCCTCGTTCACGAAGTCATTTACAAAACCCTCTTTCACCAAATGGGGCGTGCGGTCGAAAATCCACCCTCCATCCGCTCCCTCACTGGAAGCGAGACCATCTCCGACGTTCTTTTGGTCGATCAATCCCCACTTTCGCAAACCCCGCGCTCTACCCCTCTCCTCTACCTCGATATTTACGATCTGGTCCGCGAACTCTACGCCTCCACCGAAGAGGCCCAAAGCGCCGGCCTTCCCGCCTCCTCCTTCTCCTTCAACGCGGGCGGGGGACGATGCGAGCGCTGCGGGGGTATGGGCTACGAAAAAATCTCGATGCAGTTCCTTTCCGATGTCTTCGTCACTTGCCCCACCTGTGAAGGTCACCGGTTCCAGCCCCACGTTCTCGCGGCCCCGTACTTAGGAAAATCGATCGATCAACTCCTGGAAATGACTGCCGCCCAAGCCCTCCTCCACTTTGCCCCTCGCGACAACCTCACCCCCCGCGCCCGTGAATGCCACCAAAGAATCTGTTCATCTCTTGAACTCCTCTCTGAGGTCGGCCTCGGCTACCTCCGCTGTGGCCAACCCCTCAGCCAACTTTCCGGCGGGGAAGCGCAACGCCTAAAATTGGTAGCCCACTTAGCCCCGCAAAACAGCCAACCTGAATCTTCAAAACCGGGTAGAAAGAAGAGTGCGCCCAAGGCGAATCACTCCCCCCTCCTCATCCTCGATGAGCCGACCACCGGCCTTCACCTGGACGATGTCGCCCTCCTGATTCGGCTGCTTCACCGCCTCGTCGACCAAGGCGCATCCCTTCTCGTCATCGAACACCACATGGATGTGCTCAAAAATGCCGACTGGATTCTCGACCTTGGCCCCGAGGCAGGCTCCGAGGGCGGCAAGCTGGTTGCCGCCGGTACACCCGAGCAGGTGGCCCAAAACCCCAAAAGCCGGACCGCCCCTTTCCTCGCTCCTCTCCTATCCCAAAAAGCGGCTCCCTCCCTCTGCCTGAACGAAGCTCCTCCTCCCTCACGAAAAAAGCCGTTCTCCAACGAGATGATCGTTCGGGGTGCCCGTCACCACAATCTTAAGAACTTCGATCTCCGCATTCCCCGAAATCAGATGGTCGTTGTCACGGGACTCTCCGGCTCGGGCAAAAGCACCCTCGCCTTCGATCTTCTTTTTAGCGAAGGCCAGCGCCGGTACCTCGACTGTCTCAATACCTACGCCCGCCAATTCGTCGAACAGCTGGAAAAGCCAGATGTGGACTCCATTACCGGACTCCCTCCCTCCGTCGCCATCGAACAGCGCACCACCCGCGGCGGCCGAAAATCCACCGTCGCTACGGTCACCGAACTCTATCAGTTCCTTCGCCTCCTCTACGCCAAGCTCGGCGTCCAACACGATCCCGATACGGGCGAGGCCGCCATCCGTCAGAACTCAGCCGACATCATCAAGCGAATCCAAGCCCAACTTCGAAAATCAAAGCGCCTCGACCTTCTCGCCCCGCTCATTCGTGGTCGCAAAGGCTTTCATACCGAAGTCGCCCGCTGGGCCGTCAAGAAAGGGTACAAACTCCTCCGCGTGGACGGAAAGTGGGTCGAGCCAGAAAAGTTTCAACCTCTGGATCGCTACAAGGAGCACCAGATCGAAGTCCTCGTGGGTCAACTTGTCCCTCGCCAGAAAGATCTTCCGATCCTCGTCTCTCAAGCCCTCTCCCTTGGGAAAGGCACTCTCTACGCCATCGATCGCACCGGAAAATCTACCATCTACAGCCATCACCTCTTCTGCCCGGAAACAGGCCGCTCCTTCGATGAGCTCGATCCCCGACTCTTCTCCTTCAATAGTCCCCACGGCTGGTGCCCCGAGTGCCAAGGCTACGGCACGATTTTTGTCCAACCCCCCGAAGTGGATTCCGAAGACGAAGCGGAAAAGGAGCAGCAACTCGAATTAGCGCGGGAAGAGTTGGCCGAGCGTGAACTCCTTCCCTGCCCCTCCTGTCACGGCGCCCGAATCAACCCCGTGGCCCGCTCGGTCCGATTTGCCGGAAAAACCATTCCCGAAATCAACTCCCTCTCGGTTCGCAACTTTGAGTCCTTTTTCTCAAAAATCAAATTCACCCCACGAGAAACCTCCATCGTGCGCGATATCCAGCCCGAAATCCTTCAGCGCCTTGCCTTCCTTCGGAAAGTGGGTCTCGACTATCTCAATCTCGACCGCTCCGCCCCGACTCTTTCTGGCGGGGAATCCCAACGAATCCGTCTGGCCGCCCAGCTCGGCTCCAACCTTCAGGGCGTTCTCTACGTCCTCGATGAACCCACCATCGGTCTTCATCCTCGCGATAATCAGAAACTCCTTGGCATCCTGCGAAATCTTCGAGATCGCGGCAACTCGCTCCTGGTGGTCGAGCACGACGAGGACACCATGCGTGCGGCCGACCATATCATCGATCTCGGCCCAGGAGCAGGTGTCCACGGGGGAGAAATTGTCGCCCAAGGAACTTGGCAACAAATCGATGCCCAAGGTCGCTCCGCCACCGCTCGTCTGCTCGGGGAACCCATTCAACATCCCGCCCGGGGCCAACGTCGCCCCATCGACCCATCCACCACGTGGATTAAAATTCACGGGGCGGTCGCCCGCAACATTCACGGCATCGATGTCGCCATTCCCCTTCATCGGCTAACGGCGCTTTCCGGGGTAAGCGGTTCGGGCAAAAGCACCTTAGTCCGTGAAATCCTTCTCCCGGCCACAACCCAGCCCAAAGGAAAAAAAGATCCACGCTGGAAATCGGTTCATGGTGCCGAAGCGATCGATCGGGTGGTGGAGGTGGACCAATCTCCCATTGGAAAGACCCCGCGCTCCACCGTGGCAACCTACCTCGGCCTGATGGATCATCTCCGCACGCTTTACGCCAGCCTGCCGGTGGCCAAACAGTCCGGATTCACCGCCTCCCACTTTTCCCATAACGCGGGCCCGGGCCGCTGCCCCGCCTGCGATGGAGCTGGAACCATTCGGGTCCAGATGAGTTTTCTCCCTCCGGCCGACGTTCGTTGCGAAGAGTGCAACGGAATGCGCTGGAAACCAGAAATCCTGGCTCTGCGCTATCGGGATATTTCCATCCAGCAGGCCTTGAGCTTATCCGCAGAAAAGGCGGCCGAGTTTTTTGCGCCGCACCCCAGAATCGCCACTCCCTGCCGCTTGATGACCGAGACTGGCCTCGGTTATCTCCAATTAGGCCAGACCAGCCCCACCCTCTCGGGAGGCGAAGCCCAACGTCTCAAGCTGGTCACGGAACTGGCCTCCGCTCAGATCGCGGCCGATCACGCCCATGCCAAAGGACGTGCCCGTCGTCCCGCCCACCACCTCTTTCTTTTGGAAGAGCCCACCGTGGGCCTACACCTGGCCGATGTTCGTCGCCTGCTTGACCTGATGCACCGCCTGGTCGATTCAGGTCACTCGGTCGTCGTCATCGAGCATCACCTGGATGTCCTCGCCGAGGCCGATTACCTGATCGATATCGGTCCGGAAAGCGGTGAAGCCGGTGGAAAGATTATGTCCCAAGGCACCCCCGAACACGTGGCCACCTCCAAGACCTCTCGTACGGCTCCTTTTCTCCGCAGTCACCTTCAGCGCAAGGAACGTTCTTAGGGCTTTTTGGTTCCAACCCCGAGAAACCCATACACCACTCCCCCCACAAGATTCCACGCCAAAATCACCGCAAAACCCGTCAGGGAGATCGCCACCGATTGCGCGGCCGCAATTCCGAACGTCCCTAAGAAAGTCACAAAAGCCGCCTCCCGTAATCCTAATCCATTCCAGGTAATCGGCAGCACGGTGATCATGGCCACCATCGGAAGAACCGAGGCCAATTGCCAAAATCCCACCGGCAACCCCATCCCACGCGAAACGCAGTAAAACAGAGAAACTAGAAGAAGCTGCGCGAGGATGCTTAGCCCCAGCCCCGCTCCCGCCCCCACTGGGTGGGTCAGACAAATGTGGCACGCTTCGGCTCCCTCCCCCGCCACTTTCCTCCACCCGACACGTTCCCTACCACTCATGAGTCTGGCGGAGGCGGGATGTGCCAAAATGAGCAGCAAAACAAAAAGAATTCCGGACACGATGAGAAAGGCATAAGCCCCCGCTTGGGTGACAGGGTGTGACGTCAAATCGCCCCAGTGGGGCAAAATAAGAGCCGCCCCAACCGAAACGGTCGCCGTCAAACCCAGCACCCGCTCTAATAAAATCGAAACCACTGCCGCCGCCCTGGCCTGCGGCGCATCTTGGGCCGCCCAATACGCCCGCATCACATCGCCCCCCATCATTCCAGGCAGAACACTATTAAAGAAAAGCCCCGCCATCGAAAGTTGGGCCGTCCGACCCCAATCCACCGCCGCCCCGGCCACCTCGAGCAATAAGTGCCAACGCACGATCGAGATCACCACGACACCACCGTACGTCAATGAAGCCAAAGCCAGCCAAAGAGAATCCGCCTGTCGCACCACCTGACCAAACTCCCCCCAATTTAATTTCGTGGAGAGAAACCAGACCGCCCCCACCGTGAAAATCACTCTGGCCGTCCACCCCAACCACGCTTTCGTTACAGCATTCACTTGGCCGTATTCTAGGCCAGACCCCCACAAAACCGAGAACTACTTCCCTACAAAAGACCCCTTCTCTTCAAATCCCGCACATGATCTCCCCCCGAGGCCAAAACCATATCCAGCGCAAATTTCAATAGGCAAACTTCCCACCCATCATCCACTCCGGTCAGCACCGCCGACAACGGATCCCCTTTCGCCTCGACCTCTTTCCTCACTTTATCAGAAACTTCGCCCAACGCCCCCGTCACGTCATAGCGTCGCGTCTCATCTTTGCGAAAGCTGAAGCCATACTTCAAAATCGCGATTTGGGAGGCGAACTCACTCACCGCATCCGCATATCGTTCCGCTTTTTCGCCAAATCCATCTAACAGCAGCTTGGCGAAACCATCCGGCGTGACCAACTCAGGCTTTTGCGCGTGAATTCGGCCCTCGCGCACACGCATTCGATTCACCGCGTCCATCTCCTCCGTGATCAGATGATAGTTCAGGACCGTCGTGCCAAACGTTTCCAACCTCTTTTGCGGAGGTAGGATCACTTTGGTGTTTTCCAACGCGTAGTGAAAATCGTCTGGGTTCATCACTCTCTTACCTTGGCCTAGTTCCGGCGCAGATCAAACCTGACTCCAACTCCAACGCCCCATTCCGGATAAGGAAAAATCACCCTAAACCGAATACAACACCGCTCGCATCACCGCCTCCTGAACTTCCGCCACCGACTTCGAAACCGCTCTTCCAATCAGGTCCATCTTGGAAACCTCCGCAATCCGTGCGCTATATTTTAGCAAATCCGCGTCGCTGAAGACCGATCGCAAAAGCTGACAAGCACTCGACAAGCTGATCAAGACCACATCCCGCGGCCCGGGAACCTCCCCTTCGGCAATGACCGATTGAATCCTCTTTCGCACCTCCTGCTCCTCCTGGTTGTTCACCATCGGATATCGCCGCCCAGGAATCACCCACAGAAATCTTTTCTCCTCCCTTTTGATAATCCCCCGCTGCACCAGTCGATCCAAAGTCTTCTCCCGCAGTTTCTCCCCCTCCGCTGAAAAAACCCCCACCCAATACTTCGCGTCCTTCTTGTCTTTTGCCTCCACAATCTTCTCCAGCAGTGGGTCCAACATCCCCTCCCCGGTCGGTTTGGCATTCACCAGGGTCAAATGCGTCAAATCCGTATCAATCCGATTTTGAAAAGCTAACTCCAACAAGGCCGCCCCCGCCAGTGCCTGATCCATCGCTAAAGGAGGTAAATCGACAAACTTCCCGCTCTTGTCATCCAAGGACAGCAACACGATCTCTTCCGGAAAGGTAAGCATCCCCCAATGTTTCCCCTTTTGTCTTGGGGAACAAGAAAACTCTTCTCCCGCACTTGACCCCGCCCTATCTCGCCTAACCTACCCTGATGCGCCTGATCTGGATTTTGGGGGATCAACTCCTCCCATCTCACCCCCTCATCCCCTCCCCGTCCCCCGATCTCTTTGTCGGAATGATCGAATCTTATCCCCGCGGCACTCACGTCCAGTACCACCAGCAGAAACTCACTCTCCTCTACTCCGCCATGCGCCACTACTCCGCCGACCTAAAAAAACGTAAGTTCCGCACCCTTTATCATCACCTGACCGATTCCCCCGCACGGGCGGACTACACCACCATTCTCGCCCAGTGGGTCGATCAGCACCGAATTCGAGAGATTCATTTGCTCGAACCGAATGAGTACGACTCCCTTCACTCCCTCCCCGCCCTTTCGAAAAAGTTAGGCGTCCCCATCCACTCTCACCCCAGCCCCCAATTCCTCGTTCCCCGGACCGAGTTCGCCACCTGGGCGTCGGGGAAAAAGCATCTCCTCATGGAAACCCACTATCGAAGACTCCGAACCGAACGAAATATCCTCATGACCCCTCAAGGTCAACCCGAAGGCGGGGACTGGAACCTCGACGATCAAAACCGCCGCACCTTTCGCGAATTTGCTAAAGAAAAACCCCAAGTCCCTCCCCTCCCGCCACCCGTCAAGGATCCGATCGTTCAAGAGGTGGCCGCCCAAGTCAGTAAACTTTTTCCTCATCACCCTGGCCTCGCCGCCGATCTATGGGTTCCCACCACCCGCGAAGGAGCGCTGGATTGGCTCAAACAATTCATCCGTCAACGACTGGAAAAGTTTGGCCCTTGGGAAGACACGATGGTCGACGGCGAAAACATTCTGTTCCACTCCGTGCTCTCTCCTCTTTTAAATTTGGGGCTCCTGACTCCGCTCGAGTGCATCCACGCTGCCGAAAAAGCCTACCGCGACGGTAAAGCCCCCCTCAACTCAGTCGAGGGATTCATCCGCCAGATTCTCGGCTGGCGGGAGTTCATCCACGGCATCTACTGGCTGAAAATGCCCGAGTATCGTGAGGTCAACTTTCTCGGCGCGGATCGCCCCTTGCCCCAGTGGGCCTATACGGGCAAAACGGAAATGCGTTGCGTTTCCCAAGCGATTCACGGTGCGGTCGATCACGCCTACAACCATCACATTCAACGCCTGATGGTCCTCGGTAACTACTTCCTCCTCGGTGGGTATGAACCCAAAGCCGTTCTCCGCTGGTACACCGAAATGTATCTCGACGCGTACGACTGGGTCATGGTTCCGAACGTTCTGGGAATGATTCTCTTTGCCGATGGCGGGTTCTTTGCCACGAAACCGTACGCCGCCGGAGCCGCCTATCAGGACAAGATGGGTAACCACTGCGCCTCGTGCCGCTTCGATCCCAAGAAAAAAGACGGGCCGGATGCTTGCCCCTTCCATTCGCTCTACTGGAACTTTTTTGGCCAACACGCAAAGCTCTTTGGCAAGAACCCCAGGATCGGTATGATGGTCAAAATATGGGAGAAAAAACCCAGCGCCGAGCAGAAGGAAATCCGCCAAAAAGCCCAGCGCTTCCTCGACGCCCAGTAACCGATTCTCCCCTTCGCCAGCTCCTCCTTCCCACTGCCCTCCTCGCCGGATTCATTCTCGGCGTATTTTTTGGACGCCCGCTTTTTTTCTCGTCCGTTTCGGAACCCGACAGCGAGACCAACCCACCTACCGCCCTTTCCGCAACAAATTCCAAGCCGAAGAATCTCGCGCCCCAAACCTCCAGCGCCAACCCAAAGGCCAAACAGGAACCGAAGTGGGATGAGAAGACGATCCAATCACTGCCCTTGGCTGAGATTCGTGCCCGCCTCGCCCAGCTCTCAAGCTGGACGCCAGGCGCGGTGGCCGACCAAACCGAGCGCTGGCTGGTCCAGCGTTGGGCCGCTCTCGAACCCAAGCTTGCTTGTGAATACGCCTACGCCGCCGCTCTGCAAGGTGCGGACGAAAATCTCCTCGTGGATGCGGTCACCATCTGGGCCAACCGCACCCCCGCGGAGGCCGCCCGCTGGGCAGGAAATCTGGGTTCACCATCCCTGCGTGACGCCGCCATCCGCACCGCCTACTCCATCTGGGCTAAGAAAGATTCCTCGGCCGCCGCCAAAAGTATCTCGTCGCTTCGCCCCGCCTCCGCCCGGGGCATCGCCAGTGCCGCCACCGCGCCGCCTCATGCTGGGAAAAATTTCGCCAACGCCATGCAGTGGGCTCGATCCCTGCCCGGCCCGATTCGAGAAAAAACATTGGATGCGATCCTCGGCGAGTGGACACGGCGGGACCCTGCCGGAGCGGCTGGCTGGTTGATCCAGCAACCCGGGGACGTGCAGTGGGCCTTGGTTTCCAAATTAGCCGGAGATTGGGTCCGAAAAGATCCTAACTCCGCTCTCGCTTGGGGCTTGGGACAATCCACCGAGGTAGCACTGGGCTCCAAATTGGCCTTAGGTCCTGTCCAAAGAAAGTTTTTCGAGGCCGCCCTCGGTGCATTCATCGGCACCGATCCCCAAGGGGCCGCCAACTGGCTGACTAGCTCGAGCGGACAAGCTTTTTTCACCAGTAAAATTGGTGACGTTGCCCGGCGCTGGACCTCGATGGATCCGATGGAGGCCGCCAACTGGTCTCTTTCTCTTTCCAAAACGGGAGATCGAAATGCTGCCATCGCTGCGGTGGCGGGTACTTGGGCTCGCACCGATCCCCAAGCCGCCGGCCAATGGGTCCGAGGCCTGTCCCAACCCAACTTGAAAGACACCGCTTTGGAATCTTACTGCAAATCCCTGCGACCCTACGACGCGGCCTTGGCCGCCCAGTGGGCGACCGAAATTTCTAACCCTACCGTGCAGAAGATTGCCGTGAAAGAGGCCGCTGATCTTTGGCTCAAGCACGACCCCGCCGCCGCCCGTCAATTTATCCTGAACACACCCGCTCTGGACAAGAACACCAAGCAAACTCTTTTACGTTAAGAGGGCCGAATTTTTCCTGCTCCGCCGGAACTCTGATTCCATGGCATCTTGGCCAAAAGAAGTCCCATCCCACACCAATCCGTTACACCCGCGAAAATCAGTCCCGCCCCGACAAAGCCGCTTAGAAAAAACCAGAGCGGGTCCACCCAAGAACCCAGCAGGACACCCAACAGCACCAGCGTGCCCGCTCCGATCCGAACCTGCCGCTCGATCGAGATCACCCCTTGCCCCCGCACCACGGGCAAACCGGCCGCCTCCCAAGCCTTCGTTCCACCCTCCACCACGAGGCAGTGGGGAATTCCTTCCGCCAAAAACTTCTCCGCCGCCCTCCGCGCCCGCGTTCCACCCGCACAAAGAAGCGCCGCTGGAGATTGGGCACTGATCCCTAACTCGGTTGCGATTTTCTTAGGCTGAAGTCCATCTAAAGGATAAAGCAAAGCCCCGGTGACATGTACCTGCTGAAACTCTCCCGGAGATCGAACATCCACAAAGTGCATTCGCTCCCCGGCCAACCTCCGCGCCTCCAACTGCTCGGGCTTCATGACAACGACCTCCATCTACCCAACCTACGCCCCGACCCAACCCAACTCAAACCATCCCAACCCCTCCAAAACCTATACGTGTTACAATTGTAACACGTTTAGGAAGGCCTTTTTTAAGCCTCACTCCTGAAATAAAGTCGATAGAATATCCTCCGTCGTGCTCCTCGCCTTTCACAAACCCTATGGGGTGATTTCCCAATTCACCTCAGATGGCTCCCCTAACCGAACCTTAGCTGAATTTGGTTTCCCCAAAGATGTTTACCCCCTGGGCCGACTCGATGCTGACTCCGAAGGCCTGCTCCTCCTCAGCGACGAACCTGGTCTCAACACCCGCCTGCTGGAACCGAAAAACCGACATCCCCGCACCTACTGGGCCCAAGTGGAAGGCATTCCCAATCTTGGTGCGCTCGAAAAATTATCCCTCGGGGTTTCGTTAGGCGAACATCAAACTCTTCCTTGTCGTGCCTCGCTTTTGAACCCCCAACCCTCGGTTCCACCCCGAGATCCCCCCATCCGTGTCCGTAAAACCATCCCTGACTGCTGGATCGCCCTCGAATTAACTGAGGGAAAAAATCGGCAGGTTCGTAAAATGACTGCGTCCATCGGTCACCCGACCCTCCGCCTCATCCGCGTCCGGATCGGTGCTCTGGAATTAGGCGACTTCAAGGCTGGTCACTGGCGGGAACTATCCCCGGCTGACCGTCAGCTTCTTTTCTGATCTTTTCTTCATGCACCTATTCGTGTATACACGAATGCATGAAGACGATCACCTTGGATGAACCGGCTTACGCCCGGTTGAAAGCCTGGAAAAAAGGGGGGAACGAATCCTTCTCGAGCGTAGTCAAACGCGTCGTGCCCGAACCTGGCACCCTCGGTTCATTCCTCCGTTTTGTGGAAACCCACCAAACCGACCGCCTCCCCGGCAACGACAAAATGGAAAAAGCCATCACGCACAAGTCAGGATCCAAACATAACCCATGGATCTGATTGCCGATACGACCCTGCTGGTGGGTCTCTGGAGAAAACAGTCCTGGGCCCAATCCTTCGCCAACCGCAACGCCGATCAATCCATCGGCCTCCCTTGGGTTGTTTTGGGCGAGTTCTGGCACGGCGCCGAGAGGGCCAAACACGATCCGGAACGAGTTCGCCAGTTCCTCAGTATCGGATTACCCATCCTCAACGCCGAGCCGGTCATCCCGTTTTACGCCCGCCTCTGCTCGTTGTTGCAGGATCAACCTTCCTACAAACTCGTGGGACAAAATGATCTTTGGATCGCCGCCACGGCCTTAGCCCTCCAGAAACCCCTGATCACCCGGAATCGACGACATTTCAACAAGATCAAGGGTCTACGTTTTCAGGCCCTTCTGGACGAATAGCCCCCCCCTTCGGCACGCATCGCTGCAGAATTTTACCTGATCCCAATCTCTCTCCCATTTTTTTCGCCAGACAAATGGCCGGCCGCATCTCAAACAGATTTTTTCCGGAAGATTACCTTTCGCAACGCTCTTCCCATCCCGACGCACAACTAGCGGACCGCCGCCCAGATCCGATGCACGTCATCGTGATCCTCCAGCGATTGCAAAAACGCCCCCACTTCTCCCCGAGCCTCTTCGCTTAATTCAGGATAGTTCTTTGGCACAAAACCCAACTCGCTCGTCACCACACTCCACCCGTTCTTTTTCAGCCAATCCGTCACCCCATGCATCGCCGTACGTTCGGTCAGAAATCGGGCCCCACAGGTCTCTTCGGGAATATCATCATTTTGCTGATGGGATAGAGCTTCCACCTCGTTCGCCCCTGCCTCAATCGCCGCCGTTTCCCGATCGGTCTCCGCTTTGGGGTGATGTGCCTCGACAATTCCCACCTGATCAAAAAGAAAGCGGTTGCTTCCAGAAGAACCCAGCGACCCAGCCTTAAAGAGCACTCGAATCTCCGGAGCCGTTCGGTTGTGGTTGTCCGTATACGCTTCCACGATCAGAGGCACCTTATGGGGGGCGTATCCTTCAAACACCATGTGCTCCAACGAATCTTTGCCTTCCCCCGTTCCCGATCCCTTCTGAATCGCACGCTCGATGATATCCCGAGAAACACTTTCCTTGCGGGCCCGCTCCAATGCCGCCGCCAATCGGGCATTCAGCGCGGGATCCGCCCCCTGCCTAGCGGCCAGGCTGATCTCCCGCACAAACTTGCTCGTTGTCTTCGATTTCTTTAGCGAAGCGACTTCTCGTTTTGCATGTAACCACTGTCTTCCCATATTCCGATATCCTAAGCGAACTCCCTCACCCGACTCAATCCCGCAGGCCAATGCGAGGCACATCACTCTCGTGACTCACCTTCCATGCACCGACTCCAGCCGCGATTCGCAAGGTCTTGTCGATCGTCCACCCTTGGATCTCCCCATAAACCAGCGCGGCCGTGACCGCATCCCCTGCCCCCGTCGGATCTTTCACCTTCACCCGCGGGGCATTCGCGGACAGCCGGCACCCATTGACCTCCGCCACCAAACCCTCTTTCCCTAAAGTCACCACCACACCCGTTGTTCCATCGCCCTTCAAACTTGGCCGGCAACGATCCACCCCTTGCTTCCCTGTCGTTACCTCGGCCTCGTTCAGATTACATTTAATCCACTCCGCCCCCGCTGCCACCGCTTCTCGTAAAAGGGCCCCTCGGCTATCCACCAAAACAGAGACCCCTTTTTTCTGCAAATCGCTGATTAGATTTTTCCACCAACCCTTGGGCCAACCTGTCGCCGAACTCCCCGCCACCACCCACCAATCCCCTTTGCGCAAAACCCGCCTCCAATAATTTCCAATTTCAGCCCACACCCTCGCTTTGACTTTTGCATCCTCGGTAAAAAAATCGATCCTCTCCTCCCCCTCCCTCACCCAAGCCCACCCCCCCCTTTCGACGGTGCCTGGTCCAACACCTGGCACCAGACCTGTCCCGGGGTCTGACCCCGGGTCTGACCCCAAATCAATCACCTTCGAAATGGCGGGCACACCCCACAAACAAAGCTGGCGAGCCACATTTCGACCTTTGCCCCCCGCCGATACCTCCACCCGATCCGACCCCAAGACAAACTTCCTCTCGCGTACGGGGTTGGGCGTAAAACACCAAACCTTCATCAACCCCCAGACCTCAAGCGATGTCGATCTCCTTAGCTAAGTAAACATCCTGAATCGCGTTTAAAATCTCCACCCCATCCTTCAGCGGCTTTTGAAACGCTTTGCGACCGGAAATCAAACCCATACCCCCCGCTCGCTTGTTGATCACGGCCGTCTTCACCGCTTCCGCAATGTCGTTCTTCCCAGAAGCACCACCCGAATTGATCAAACCCGCCCGCCCAGCAAAGCAGTTCAACACCTGGTACCGGCACAAATCGATCGGATGGTCCGAGGTCAGCTCCGAATAAATCCGAGGATCGGTCTTCCCATAATCACTTCCCGCCATTTTCAAGGCCGTATACCCACCATTATTTTCCGGCAGCTTCTGCTTAATAATGTCCGCCTGAATGGTCGTACCCAAATGGTTGGCCTGACCCGTCAAATCCGCCGACAGATGGTAATCCTTCTCCTTCGTCTTAAAGGCTGGATTCCGAATATAGCACCAGAGAATCGTGTACATCCCCAGCTCATGGGCCGCCGCAAAGCATCGAGAAATCTCCTCGATCTGCCGCCCAGACTCAGGGGATCCGAAGTAAATCGTCGCCCCCACGCCCACCGCCCCCATATCAAACGCCTGCTTCACCCCGGCAAACAGCTTCTGATCCGCCACATTCGGATAGGTCAGCAGCTCGTTATGATTGATTTTTAAAACAAAAGGAATCTGGTGCGCATATTTTCGCGCGACCGCTCCCAATACCCCCAGCGTCGACGTCACCGCATTACAGCCACCCTCAATCGCCAGCTTCACAATATTCTCCGGATCAAAGTAGTCCGGATTCGGCGCAAAGGATGCTCCAGCCGAATGCTCAATCCCCTGATCCACCGGCAGAATCGAAAGGTAACCCGTTCCCCCCAGTCGCCCGTGACTGAAGGTCGTCTGCAAGTTTCGCAAAACTGCGATCGAGCGATCGCTATCCCGCCAAACCCGACTGACAAAGTCAGGTCCGGGTAAATGTAGCCGCGCCTTCGAAACCGTCTTGCAGGTATGCCCCAACAGACTCTTCGCTTCCGATCCTAACTGCTTTTCGATGTCGGCAAATTTCATCATGGAATAGAATCCCTTTTTTTCCTCCTCGGGTCAATCCCACGCCGACGTCACCTCTTGCTCGTTGCCTAGAAATCTTTAGCGTGGAAGAACATGATTCGTTGGCTCTCTTTGGTCATCCTCGGTCTTCTCCTCAATGGCAGCGGTCTCTCCCTCCTCGCTTGGGCCGCCTTTCAAAAGTTTTCTGCCCAAGGGGAGTGGTTTTGGTCCGGCACGCTCGCGCTCGCCCTTTGTAATGCCGGACTTTGCTGCGTCGTCGGCGCCAAGAAACCAGGAAAGTCATCTCTCTGAACCCCCACTCCCATTCTCATCCCCACTCGCCCCCCACTCCACCCGATTACGGCAAGGTCCACCTCGTACCTTATAACGACTCCGAATACCTTCGCTGGTCGGAAGGCTTTGCCTTTCGGCGGCGCCGAGAGCGCCAGCGCGAGGGCAAGGTCCGGATCGAGCCCGCCGCCCTCTCCGTCATCAGCTTTGCCGCCGAGTTCGGAGTCCGCTCCATCCTCTCACGCCACTTCCACCTTGGGGAAAAGCGCATCCTTCGCTACCAAGACCCCGAACACGACGACCATCATCGCGGACGCCACCGATTCCGTGAGCTGGACGCCGTGGCCTTCACGGGAGAGAAAGCCACCGCCGTGTTTGAGTTCAAACTCAGTGGCCTAGGCTCCGCCTCCGCCGTTTCCCGAGCCGCCAAACAGCTCCGCTCCGCCGCCGAAATGATCCGCCAAGGATATGGCCACACCCCAAAAATCGCCGTCGTTCTGATTCACGCAGGCGAAGGTCATCCCGACCTCGGAAAACCTGGCGGTCGCTATGGAGTCCGCCCCGTTCCCCTGGAAAAAGTCCGCCTCGATCACTTACCCGACCAACCCATCCCATGCTTTGTCTTTACGATGAAGGAGGCGATTGAGGAAGCTCGCCGAATCGGCCACGAGGTGGATCACGAGCTGGAACGTCGCGCCGCTCGCGAGGGCAAGCATGGACTCCAATCCGCCCAACCCCGCGGTCTTCGCCTCCCTGCTCTTCCCATCGGCGAGCTACTCGCGGCCATCAGCTGGATGACCCGTGGTCTCGTCCAAGCCGTTGGCCACGTGACCCGAAAGGTCACCCGACGTCGCACCCCACCACCCCACGCTCCCTATCGCCGGCGCCGGGGTGGACGAGGCCGACGCCGCTAAATTTCTTTAGCGAGTGTTCACGTTACAAACAGGCAACCCTTTCCTTTTGACGGAGCTAGGCTCGGCGTAGTTCAGATCTTCCTGACTGGTCATTTGGATCTTTTCGCCCGCCAGCGAAACCACATCCACTTTGGTTACTCCATCCGCCTGGGCCGAGGTCGAAACCCACGGGGCAAAGGCGTGCCACCACAGCCCCGCCGCCACCAGGGCGAGAAGAAGTTTGGTCATCGGATCGGTTTTTAGGGTCAACTGTTTATGTTTCATCCCTTTGGCTTACCTCCGATTCGACAAAAATCACGACTCGATTTCACCCCTCGTTCGACCTAAGTTCGATCCATGAAGATCCATCCCTCTCCTCTTGTCCTCCTCCTGCTCCTTCCCACCCTCTCCCTCGCGCAGGAGACTAATCCAGCCGCTCGCCTCCCCGCCACGCCACCCCCCGCGAATACCAATGCTCCCGCGGCTACCCCATCCGACGAGGAGGTCATCTCCTGCCAAGGCATTCAAATCTGGAAAAAAGGCAAACCCAAGAAGGGCTACCGCACCCTCGGTTTCGACCAACTCGAACGCCAAAACGGTTTCGCTGCCGCCCAAAACAAGATCGCTCGCGGTGTTCAAGCCCGCAAGGGCAACGCCGCCATCATCAACTCCATCCAGAACTCTCACCGGGCCAACTTCGACCTAAATACTCAGGACGAAAGACTGGACGGCATCGATATCCGCTACGAAATCATCCTGCTTCTGCCGTAACGTGCGGCACCCCCTCCCCGCCTTATTTCTTGTCCCCACTCTGCTTGCCTCCATGGGCCTGAGCCAAGTGGTGCCGGTTCAAGCCAACATCGATGCCCAAGCCCAGCGCCGAATGCAGGAACAGGCTGAACTCGCCCGCCGCCAGCGCAGAATCGAGGATCACCTCCAACGGATCGTTCCCGCACTCGATCCCCAAAATCTGACTGGACCCAAAGCCACCCGCACCACCAGCCAAGCCCTCGCCGCCCTCTTCTCCTTGCAAACGGAGGGGGTCACCCCGCGAGAATCGCTCCGCCGTGCCGTCGACTGCTCCGGCCTCACCGCGCAAACCACCCGGGCCCCCTTGAACTACCTCTCCTCATGCTGGGAAACCAATGGGAAGAAAATTACCCCGCCCATCGCCCAATCCATGCGTACCGGCACCCCTCCCCCCTTTCCCATCGCCCCTTTTGTACCATGACCGCACCTCGCCCCCCGCAGGGCTTTGCACTTCATCACCTTCCCACTGGCCCCGCTTGGCTACGCCCCTCGATCCAGAAACCCCTTCTCTCCTGTTGGAAAAAACTGAACCCCCAAGCCCCCCTCCGTCAGGCCGCCCGTCGCCACGCCCATCACCGCCTTTTCCAAGGTCGCGCCCCCGTCGTTCTGCTCCCGATTACCACCACCCCACTGATCGTTCGCCCCTGCGTGCATGGAGGGTTGTGGGGCAAGTTTGCCAAAGATCTATACACAAACCCCTCTCGTGCCCGGAAGGAGATCGAACGCAGTTCCTTTCTTTGCACAAAAAAGATCCCTACCCCCCTGATCCAAGCCGCCCTCTTTTATCCTGTAGGTTCCCTATGGCGTATCGACATCGTGACCTCCTTCATCCCCGACAGCCTGGATCTCGCCTCACTCCTCTGCACTCGCCCATCCTCCCCCACCCGAGTCCGTGCTTTCTCCTCCATCCGCAAGTTATTTTATAAATGCCGCCAAAACGGGATCCTCCATCCCGATTTCAATGCCCGAAATATTCTCCTCACCCAATCCCCCAGCCAAGCCTGGCTTCTGGATGTCGACGCTATTCAGGTCGAACCCCAAAACCCGTCTCAGGTCGATACCGCCAACCGCCATCGCCTCCTCCGCTCTCTTCTGAAATTAGCGAAACTCGGTTCCCTCGGCTTTACGGAAAAGGAAGTTCCCTCTCTGTGGCGGGAACTCTTTCCCTCCTCATGAAACTCCCCTCCAACCCACGGATCTGTATCGTTCTCCTCAGCGCGGTGGGCGATGTCACCCACGCCCTTCCCATCGTCAATGCGATTAAGAGACATCGTCCCCAATCCCATATCACCTGGCTCCTGCAAGAAGCCGGCGCCTCTTTAATCCAGGGACATTCTGCGGTGGATGAAGTCCTGCTTTTTCAGCGAAAAGCGGGACTCGCCGGATTCGTCAAAATGGCCATGGAGCTGGCCGATCGCCCCTTCGACGTAGTACTCGATCTCCAATGCTACTTCAAAGCCACCCTCCTCACCGCGCTCTGCCGTGCGCCCGTCAAAATTGGACTCGATCCCAGTCGCGCGCGCGAGTTCAACTGGCTCGCCAACAACCACCATCTCCCCAAGAAGCCCATCCAGCACGTTCAAGAGCACTTTCTTGAATTTCTAGATTATTTGGAAATTCCCCGCGAACCGATCGAGTGGAATCTCGGGCCCTGGCCATCCGAACTGGAGTGGCAAACCCACTTCTTTCGCCACTTCCCCTCCCCACGAGTCGCCCTGGTCGCAGGCACCAGCAATCCAAAAAAGGATTGGATTCCCGACTCTTGGGTCCGACTCAACGATGCCTTACACGAACAGTTCGGATTGCACCCCGTACTTGTCGGAGCCAACTCCCCGCGGGAAACCGCCTTGGGAAAGAAGATGCTTCAGGAGTGTCGTCATCCCCCCAAGGAAGCACTGGGTTGTGGTCTTCGTCGTCTCGTCGCCATTCTGGATGGATGCGAGCTGGTGATCTCGCCCGATACCGGTCCTCTGCATCTCGCAGGCGCGCTCGGCAAACCGGTCATCGGCCTTTATGGATATAATAGCCCTGCACGGGTCGGGCCTTGGCGCCAAGATTCCCGTCTGCTCGTTGATGCCTTCCATCATGCTGGAGAGGAACCCCAAATGACTTTTCAGCACCGGCCAGATCGAATGAGTCGCATCACCGTTGAGGATGTTCTGGCCAAGGTGGAGATCTGGAAAAAAGAGTCCGTTTAAAAGCGATAGTAGAGTTCCGTCGCCAAAGTCCAAAGCGAGTTCGAGGCGGGTGCGTAGAGATCCTGCTGCAGGCTTGTTTCGGTTGAGTTGACTGATGCCGTCGTCCCTGCCCCCCAAGCGAACCTACCTTCTCCCCGCCAGACAAGCTCCTCCGTGATCTTCACCGCCAGCGTCAGAGTGTAGTCGTAAAAGTCTCCCCCACTGCGGCGAGTGCTGATAGGCAAAACATAGTTACTGGTGTGCACATACTCCGCCCGGCCCGTTAAAGTCACCGGATCCATCAAAGTCCAGGTTGAGTAAAGAGCTGTGGTGACAAACGAGGTAGGTGCCTCCACCCCCGCCTGCCCTGTCCCGGACCCCCCGGTGACATTGAAAGTCAGTTTCCAACGATCCTCCGCCAAAAGAGGGGACCAGTCCCCAATCAGATTCCAGGCATAGTAGGAGTTTTGGTCGAGAGCGACTCGTGCATTCGATCCATGGGTTCCCCACGGGGTTGCATAAAAACCGGGTTGCAACCGCGCATTCTCCTTTGGATTTCTTAGAATCAGGTAACTAAAGATCGCTGCCTCGTCCCCAGCCCCAAAACTGGCCAGATCGTTACTTTCGCCCGAACAGTTGCCTAGACCTACCCCCACATCGAAAAGCGGATCAGGGGCAAAGATTGCCAGAAACCCGATGTTATCCTGCGGCATAAATGCGTCGGCGATGCCAAAGGTGATGCAGGGGTTATCCGGACGCCAGATCGTCTCATACCCAATCACCGACTGAAATTTGCCCACCCACATTTCCATCTGCGCCTCCGGAACCCAGAACTTGGCCAAGGCCTCACCCACGTACAGGGCGTTGCTGTCCGGCCCGCTTGGCTGATTCGCACTTCCCGCCGCCGCATAGAGGGTGGCATCCTCCCCCAACATGAAGCCTGCCTGAAAACCCGCCTCCAGTTCGTTCTCGCGGCTCAGTGGCTTTTCCAACCGAAGCCACACTGCACTTAGATTAAAGTCCCCTTTCGGAATCGTATCATTGGCAAAATCAATGGGACTGGTCGCTGTCCCAGGCCCAAAATTGTACATGTACGTCCCGTCCACATATCCAGTGAGTACGAGGGCTTTGTCTTTTGCGCCTCGGGCGGCCTCTGAAGCGCTCTCCTCCATCATTTCCCGCTCGGGGGCAACATCCTCCTCCCGCTGGGGGATTTGACCTAACCCCAGGTTACTCCAGAACACGCCCAGAAAAAGGCAAGACTGGACGAGTTGGCGAAACCTTTTAAGATTCTCATTATGAAACGACACCTTTCTTTTTTATCGATCCTGTTCACCTGCGTCACGCTCCTTGCCGAGCCTGCCACCGAAAAAATGCAGTTCGAGTCAGACACCAATAATATGTCCAAAGAGGAGGTGAAGATGTATATGGGACGTGACCCGGATGAGGTCATCACCCCACACCTGTGGCGCTACTCGGGGAACTTTACCTCAAAGAAATTCGGCGAGGGCATGGACTCCTATAATACGGTCGACATCACCTTTGGCATGCTGACCGATTCCCATAAGTACGGCGTCACGGGCTACACGTGGAGTGTTCAGTAGTCATTTAGGGAATCGTTTCAGATCACCCTCGAACTACCCACTCTCACCCTCAAAACTGATTATTCGAGAAAGCAATGGCCACAATCCCCAGATCTAAGAAATCAGATCCGCCTCCTGAACCCACGAAACGGGAATGGTACACTGGCTACCGCCGCTCTCCTGACGTCCCCCGTTGTTACCAGCCAGCTGTGACGTGCGGGTAGTCGAGGAGTTTGCGGTCGGTCGTTAGGAGGAGAAGATTTTCACAACGGGCAGTCGCCGTCAAAATGCGGTCTGCCGGATCCGCATGAAATTTCCCAGGTAGGGAGTACGCTTCCTCCACAATCTCCAGACTGATCGGCTGAACCTCCCAGCCATTTTTCTCTATCGCGAGACGAAGCCACGGCTTCCAATGCCCCCGCAACTCAATCCGTTGACGCTCCTGCAGGCAGGCCAGTTCGGCACACGAGATGGGCGAAACCCAGATCCGAGCCGCGGCCTGAAGATGAGCTCGGGTAGATGAACTCACGCACGAATCTTCAAGACTCAGATAAAGAATCGCACAGGTATCCAGCAGGATGTTCACCTCAACATTTCCCAATTCCGTGCGGGCAACGCAGGCTTCGTCAGATCACCGAGAATGCGAACACCGGTATTTTTAGCCCAGCCCACCACGGTCCGATGCCGTGGAGCGGACTTTTCTCGAACCACGGGCACAATTTGGGCCACCGGAAGATTCCTGCGGCAGATGAGTATGGTCGTTCCCTTCTCCACCGCATCCACCAGACTGGAGAAATGACTTTTCGCATCACTAACGTTCATACTCTTCATCCTACTAAGTTAGTCGTTTAGTTGGTCATATCAAGGACTAACTATTTTCTCGATACAATTCGGTCAAATTCTCCCCGTTTCAGCAACTACCCTAAAGATCGATAGCCCATCCGTTGTCCCCACTGCCCTCGAAAGTATTTTTTTCGAATTTCGTCTTAGGCAGAAGTTTTAGTAGGAACGAGAGCGTTCGTGGTAACCAATCTTGGGCCTTGGCAAAAAACGTCAAGGCTGTCAGCACCACCAAGACAAGAATGGAACTTTGAATAAACCGACCCATAGAAAAAGATACCCCTCTTGCTTAAACAGCGGAAACCTTACGCAAACTTTCCGGAAGACAAATCAGCTCCGTGTCGGTTCCCCGGGGCACCCACACGACCCGACCATCTTCCAGGATCTTCACCACTCTGCCTGCCGTGCT
>Ga0247837_1003172_pt1 | contig 29382 bp, 24 predicted proteins | sample LaCtaG_2_FD_187115 | JGI IMG/M metagenome (GOLD analysis project Ga0247837, IMG submission 187115) | Freshwater microbial communities from meromictic Lake La Cruz, Castile-La Mancha, Spain - LaCruzMarch2015_14.5m | ecosystem: Environmental > Aquatic > Freshwater > Lake | place: Spain: Castile-La...
CTATATTTAATGAATAGAAGTTAATCTCTCTCGAAGAATATCTTTTCACGCTATTGCAAATGGGTACCCCAGAACATTTGCCATAATTTGAAATTCAAATGTTGAAACGAAAATGATACTAGGCTGAGATTTGAAGGGAATTTGGGATACTTAAAGGAATATACTATATTTAGTCAAAAATTACAACATAAGTGGCTTCCAGTAAGTGAAGAAAGCCCTTTCGATTTGTATATGATATACCTAACCCATCAGGGGATCTGTTTTTCGCAACACGTGACAACACGAAAACTCTGTGCTGCTATGGGAAGGAGCCACTGTGTTAGCCATTTAGTGGGACTCTAGCCTCAAGTCACAGCCCTACGCTAGTGAGGATAACTCAGTGGGCTTTCCCTTCCTCGATTTCCCTATAAATAGCATTTCCTCGATAAACAACCCTCAAACTCAGGTTTTCTTCCTGGCCAGCGATGCATTTAAGAGATTGATGTTGGCCTGCTCAGTAGTGTCCCATTTCATAGTTCTATATCGGAAGCCTGATTTCGCTCATAATTGTCAATATGCTATTTTTTATTTGTAAATCGCGATATTAGCGAAAGAACCGAACTGCTTGCATTCCAGAAGTTAAAGTCTTTCATTACATATATCAGAAAGACCGATTTAAGTCGATTTCCCATTGATAGTAATACGTGGCAACTTCCTAAGGTGAGACCCCTAGAGACCTCAAGCACCGGCATTTCCCTCAGAGGTAGTATTTCTCTCCCTTTAAAACTCTGCTGCAGGGTAATATCAGCCCTGCATTCGAATGGCTAGAGAGCTAAAATTCTCTGTTTCGCCCCTCGTTGAGCTAGTTTAAAGTGCGGTAACTCCCTACCAAGTTGTTTTAACCAAGTTATCTGCCTGCAGTCTAAGCAAAAGATACAAGATCTATCTTATATTATCCGCAAAGCCACTGGTAGATGGCAGAGCAGCAGTAGCTTCCCACACACGTCGGCCAATTCTGCTTCTCTCCGCTCTTCCCTTGTCCGCCTTTCGAAATCCTCTCCACTTAAAGTCACATGACAAACTCTCTGAACGACTTCTCCGGGAGCATCGTCCTGCTGCTCCAGATCATCTCTACTTGAATGCGGTCCCATTGAGTATTAGTTAGATCTATTGCGACGATACGGTGATTTGAAGATGGAGGGGCAAATGACTAAATGCGCATCGCAACCTCAGACTAGCCTACCGCCAACGCTGCAGTATCTTTAAGCCTGAGTTGTCCTCATCTTCCCGCTGACCCACTCCGCCTCTACCACTTCTCCAGACGCAAGCGTGAGTGTGCCCTTGCCTTCCCTCTTGTCCTTCACAAACTTCCCCGTGAAGCTGTCCCCCTGCGCCCAGGTGTACGTGCCGCGCCCATGCATGTAGTCATCATCCCACACTCCATTGTACTCATCTCCATTGGTGTACTTCATAGTGCCAGGCCCATGCTTCTTCCCATCAATAAACTGGCCTACGTACACGTTCCCAGAGTGGTAGACGCGCTTGCCGTTGCCTTGCATTTTCCCTTCCACGAAGTCGCCCTCGTAGCGTCCGTAGTCCTTCCAGAGGTACACCCCGCGGCCGTCGTGCTTGTCGTTGGTCCAGTTGCCCTTGTAAATGTCTCCGTTGGAGTAGGTGATTTCGCCGTAGCCGTGGCGAAGTCCTTCTTCATTCAGTTCCCCGAAGTAAATACTGTCACGGTTGTAGCTGTTGGCCCAGGTGTAGCCAGGGTAGTTACCGTAAGATGTGGTGTAGGTATGGGAGTAGGAGCGGTCGTACTTCAGGAAAAGGTCGCTTAACTCGTCATTTTGCTTCATCTCCTTTAGTGCCTGCTTGTACAACTGTTCATCTAGGAAATCCTCAATGTCCTTGTTGAACTCCGTCTGAAACGCGCTCTTGAGGTAGAGAAAAAGGCCCTTTCCCTGCGCTTTCATGTCCTCATACGTATGCACCACAGCTTTAAAGGTGTCAGTCAGAGAGTCCTCGCTCTGAGCAGACAGTAACTCCTTCGCCTTCACAAAGAACTCCAATTCCTGCATTCTCTTTTTGGCTTCAGCACAAGCGTCCTTGATTTCATTCTTGTACGAAAGGAAGTGGCTGAAGGCGGTGTTGTAGAAGAACTTGACAGTGTTGAGACTCAGTAGGTTCAGCCGAGTGGTGCCGAGCAGGGTAGATGTGGCGTAGACGTCCAGGAGCTTGAGAGCATTCCCTACAAGCAGGGAACAGTTTTCCACCTCGGGATTGAGCCAGTCCAAAGCCACTAGGTCCTCCTTGACTTCCTCCCAGTTCGGTGCTTCCGGACTAAGACTGCGGTGCAGGGCAGGGAGACGGGTCTGTACTTCGGCCTCAGCCATTGTTAGATGCTATCAGACTAGTCGTCTGCAAGGTGCACAATTTCGCTTTGCTCCGCATATCTCCCCAGTTCCCCCTTCTCCAGCGCTTCCCACCAAGCGCAGAAGTTAGCCTGCTTGACAATCCTGCGGAACCAGGGCGTGACCTTGATGTCAGTGCGGCGCACAAAGGCCTGCGCCTGCTCCCTGCTGAGCCACTGCAAGGCCTCGACTTCCTCCGAGTTCACAGCGATTTGGCTTTTGTGCAGGATGTCGGTCTGCTTCACGAAGTAGATGTAGTCCAGTTCGTACTCGCCCCAAATGTCGTCGGACCGGTCCTTGTAGATTACCTTGGAAAGCAGGGTGAGGCTTTGCATTGGATTGGACAGGGATTTCAGGCGGTAGAGGTCGATTCCCACCTCTCCATTGAGTCTCGTGATAGCGTCTTTCTTCGAGGCTTCTGGGTTATCAGCGGATGTCTGATGTGAACAACATGTGTTGGTCCAGTAGAGGGCATATGTAACTTTCTTGTGCGCTCTCTGCTGCAGCAGCAGCTCGTTCTTGGCGTTGAACAGGAACAGGGAAAAGGCTCTGTGGGGCAAGGCCTCGGGCGAGTAGTTGTAGCTGTTGAGGTGGGCTTCTTTCTTGGAGATCTGCCGCTGCACTTGGTCCTGGGCGTTCACTAGAAACAACTTGTCAGAGAAGGTAGCGGCCTGTTTCGGGTCGTAGCGAGACATGTCGACGAACCCTCGCACCAAGCGACGCAGCATATTATTGCTGCAACGGCTATTTGCCTATCCAAAGCAGCCAACAAGAGAAGAAAATAGAGATATTAGGGCGGGGCAAGGACCTGGTCCGAGGCTTTGTCCGGCTCTTCCTCTGACTCCTCTTCCTCCATATACGCTTCCAGCTCCGTATTGCCCTTCTCACTTAACTCACTCTCCTGCGGCTTTCTCTTCCTGCAGGGCCGAAACAGCACCAAGCCCAGCGGCAAGTCAATCAGCACGAGTTTAAACCCCTTCATGATCATCCCCAGTATAATCAGCAACTCGTCCTTCTTCACCTTCTTCACCCGCTTGTAAACTGTGTCGTACGACTCATTAATAATCGCCAAAAAGATGTTCAGCATGATGAAGTTATTCAGCAAACTCGCACACACGAAGAAAATTGAGGCTGAATAGAGGTCAAATCTGCTAATAACGTCCAAGTTGTTTTCTCCTAATATCACCTGCATTAGTGTATTTGCTGAACTGGCGATACTTTTGTAGTCAACAGTGTCTTTCCCGAATAGTTTGTAGGAGAGCAGCACCCACCCCATGAAAATCATCGCGAAAATCATGAAAAAGAACAGCATGGAGAGGATGGACTGCAGCAAAGTGCCGGAAATGATGCTGATCGAGCTGCTGCTCTGCAGGAACTTGAACATCGTCAAGTAGGCGAAGAACAGCGCCACTCCCTCAAAGTTCGTTAGCAGTTTATAGATATACGCAGGGGCCATAAGGTCCTGGTAGTCCTGAGAGTTTATATCGAAGTCCTGGATAAGGCTTTGCTGTTCGTACAAGATGATCATCAGTTGTCGGACGAATACCATTACAATCAGCACTAACTCCATTATCAGCCAGACCTCCTTCACACTCTTGCGCAGACCGTTTTGTCTGCACTCCTGCACGACGGAAAAGATGAAGTAGAGCATGATTGCGTCGATGGTGTATTCGAAGGCTTGGCGGAATTTGTCCGCAGTGGTCCAGTTGCGATTGACGCGGTACTGGTAGAAGTATTCAGTGGGCACAATGCTTCCACTGGCTAGAAACTCAAAAACCAGCTCAAAGGCCACACAGACGTCAATATTTTGGTTACAAAAGTTGATGTCGATGACCAACAGTCGGGTCTGCAGGTCGATCCAGTTGTCAAGCATATAGCGCAGCACAGGCTCTACATTGGTCCTGGAGGCATTGGAAAGCAGGTAGATTTCATAGCCTTCGAGGTCATACCTGCCCTTGCTGACTGCGATGACTCTGGGACTTGGGTAGTGGCGGTAGTGGGTCCAGGAGTGGTAGTTGTTGGGGAGACCAGGGATGAGGAGGTCAGTCGTTTGCTCGATTTCAGGGGCGAAATCAGCGTAGCAGTACTTGCGATAGTTCCCTAGCGAGCCCATATAGTCCTCGTATGTGCAGCTTTTGTTCTTCACTCGTTTCTGCACTATGCGGATTAGCCCGACTTTCCGCAAATACCCATTGAAGTAGCGTCGCTCTTCCTCAGTCCCGTCCACAAACATAGACAAAAAAGGCTGCATTATGAACATATCGAAGTACTTCTCATTCACTATGTCTCCGAACGCAAACCCATCATTCCCGTCGTCTGGGAACTCCCGCATCAGCACTGTGTTCTTCACTGAAGCTCGCAAGTTGTAGTTCTGCGGAATGTCGTTCACCTCCGTGAGCACCCAAGTGAAGAGAGAAACGAAGGCGATATAGATCAGCAGGTTTATGACATTCAGAAGGCGGCGCTTTTTGACCAATTGCACTTTTTCCTGCTTTCTCTTGAGTTTGTGCAGTTTGTCTTCCTCGGTGTTGTAAGCGTCTTGGTCGAGGCGACTGGTTTCGATGGTTTGGGACTTGTTGGTTTCGAGGTCGCTTTTGGAAAGGAGGTGCTCCAGTAAAGGGGCGTCAACTCGGACTGTTCCGTCCTCTAACTGGTCCTTTGGAACCAGAGTCACTACTCTGTCACTCCCCACTAACTCCTCCTGCACCACCGCAGTGCCCGGCAACACTTTATACTCCCTATCAATCAGCACAAAGCTGCGGTCATAAAGCAGCCAATACCTGCAGGAGTTAATCAGTAGTTCCGAAAAGGTGAGTTTGTACCCGTCTGCGGTGATCACAGGGAACTGGCACTCTTGCCGCTGGCCCAGTATGTCTGTATACAGCACTAGGATGGAGTTTTCGGCTACTCGGGCCAAGTCGGTCCGAATCACTTCCTCGATGCGGCTTCGGCGGTCCTCCTTTTTGCGCTTACCGAGTTCCTTTTCAGCCTTAGTGAGCAGCGGAATGTCCTTTTTGAGCCTCAATATGGCCTGTGCAGCCTCTGCGACTTCCCTGAGCGCCTCACTGGAGGACTGCTTGAGAGTGCTGGCGAACAGGCTTTCCTGCGCTGCTTTGGGCCCCTCACTTGCAAACACAGTCTCTGAAATCGTCACAAACTTCTCCAGGGAGTCCAAAGGGTTCACGTCCTGTTTAGTTACCAGCTTCCGCTCCCTCAGTTCCCTCTTCAACTCCGCAATTTCCCTTTCCGCACTCCTCATTTCCAACTGCGAAGCCAAAATCTGCTCTTCTGTCAATCGACACTGCTCCTCTAGGGTCTGCCAGGCGGAGTTCGCTGCTGCCACCTGCCCTTCGTAAGTCTCTGCTTCGCGCTTGATGAGGACCAGGGCAGTGCGCACCTCGCTGATATCTTTGTCAAAGGCAGACCTCATATTCTGGGCTACTTAACCTTTAGCAGCTCGTTGCGCAGTTCTTGGGCGAAGTCTGCCTCTTCCACGTCATCGTCCCAGTCCTCTTCCCACTCCTTCGTCTCCACTGGTCCTTCCTGTGCTCCCTCGTTCCAGTCTGCCTAGTGCTCACCGTCCTTCTCAAACTCCTCGAACTCATCATCTTCCTCCAGCAGCAGGACAGGCTGAGCCTTCTCCTCCGGCTTGTCCACTTCCATCGGCTCCGCCATTATAAGCTAGCTGAGAGCGTCTAAAGCCTAGGTTAGACGGGAAGTGGTAGCGGGTTCTTGCCTCCAAATGGCCAGAACATGCCTAGTCCATAGCTCATCACAGTCTTGAGGCCTTCAGTGCCGCCTGGGAACAAGGAGAAGAAGAACCACACAATCGCCCCAGCCTGCAGAGTAGTGAAGCCCAGCACCCACAGGTAACTGCCCCACACCACTGACGACCACACAGTCCCGTACAGAGACCCGAAGTACACGAAGCTCAGCATGAACGTGTCCTTGGAACTGATCAGGCCCCACAAGTACTCCACTGGTCCGGATTTCAGGTAGCTGAGAGCCACGTGGATACAGATAGAGCCGAGACTGAAGAGCAGTCCGAACTTCTGCGGGAACAGCAGCACTACCGGGAGAAACATAAATGCGCCCACTAGACACACCAGTGCAATTGCGAGGAACAGGAAGAAGAACTTGAGTCTGCGGCCTGTATTGGCGGAGCCGTCGTAGACCTGTCTCAGGGCACTGAAGCTGGTCCCTGTGGTGGACTTGATTCCTTGCGCGATGGTAGAGATGATGGAGCTGGACTCAGACTGAGCCTTGGAGGACAGACTGGCAGTATCTGAGGCGAACCACTTGCTGAACATTGACTCGGACTGAGGCTTGGAGGAGGAGGCAGGGGTGTAGAAGGAGAGACCTTCGAGAGTCTTGCTGAAGTCTATGGACATAATGATTACAAAGGAATCAATGGATAACTTCCAGGATGGGAAGATGCGTTCACGCTCTATTCACTTAGCTCTCCTTCCGCTCTAACCTGCAAGCATTTGGCAATGGAGAGTCCCCAGCTAATGAAAAGCACACATTTAGGCGCACACCTCAATCCACCTAGAGCTGAAATCACCTAGAATTAGTCCTATTGCTTGCGAGAGTGCCTAGGTATTCTTGCGGTGCTTGGAATACTGCCACGTTGCTGAGACCTTCCGAGTGTATATTTACTTCCTTCAAAATCTCATAATATTTCTCGATTTCTCCGACAGGTATCGCAGTAGCGGCAGCAGCGAAGAAGGAAGCCGGCGAAGCAAGTGGCAAAGTAGCACAGTGAAGAGCTGCTAAACGGCTCAGAACTTCAGCAGATGCAGTGTGACTCAGCTGCCAGGCAGTTATTTCGAACACATTCAGCAAAGTGCAGTTGCGAAGCAGGACTTGGTCATGCGAACTTTTCAGCAAGTGTATAATTGTCGCTAGCAGTTGTAGGGCTAATGTGGCGTGCTAATTAGGAATTCCAGTATATCCACACCCTTCGATGTAAGTGCGAGCATGAACTTTACAGCCGCCAATCGAGTTTCCTGAATCCGCACTTGGCTAGTCACAGGCGCATTCTCGGGCTTTCCGGTAGTGCTCAGCACAGAACTCAGCAGATCTGGTATAAGGTGAGAGGGTAGGACGGAGGTCAGGTTGGAGTCCAGACTGTTGGTGACTTGGGCTAGAATGTGGAGATATTCGTTGAGCGGCGGGTGTGGCTGGCCGTAGAGGTTGGAAAGGAAATTGTTGATGGTTATGGGATTTACTTGAGGAGATTTCGTGGCCTGGCAGCAGATTTCCGCTTATTTAGCCCCTTCCATAATCCCACAAAGTCCACCACAGTCCTATCAAACTCCACTACCTCCTGCTCCTTCCCCATCTGATGCCTCACCTCAGTCATCAGTAACAGCATATCCGCTTCTGACAGCACAGCCAGCAACTCCCTCAATATAAGGCAAATCGGGGACCCAGGCGTATTAGCCTGCAGCAAGGATATAAGCAGCTGAGTGCCATGCTTGCGTAGAGCCGAGTCCTGGAGTTGAAGCAGAGATATGAGTCCTGGGAGAGCTTGTTGGAGCTGGGAGGGACTGTTGATAAGGAAATGAAGGAGGATTTCCTGAGAAAACGGCAGGGAAAGCAGCAATTTGGCAAGGGCAGAGAGTTTGAGCTGGTAGAAGTATTCGTCTGTTCCTGGCTCCTGGGCGTATTCCCTTATTGCTCGAATGACGTGGACATATATCTCCCCGGCCATTTCCATCTGACTTTCTGAAACGGCTTGATCCACGTTCCTTTCCAGTTCCCTTTGCAGTCGCTCAATCACCTGCTTCAGCAACTTCACCACGTCCCATACACACCCATTTTCCCTCACTTCCATACACCTCAACCCACACTTCACCACTATCCCTCCCAGAGTCCATTCATTTTCCCCTATCAACCAGCCTCCAACTTCCCTTAAAACCTCGCACAGCACTCCTAAATGCCGCAATTCACCACTATTTTTCCAAGTTTGCAGGTATGAATCCAGGTGAAGGCGGGTCACAAAGACCTTTGGGTAGGTGCTCGCGAGTGGGGAAGCGGTCAGAGAATGCACACATTTCAAGTAAGCGGCCGGGTTGCTTCCCTGCAAATTCACCACTTGCTGAATATAGTGGTCGTTTTCGAACAAATAGGTGGGGTCGAAGAGGCAAATAGCGGTTTTCGCAGCCTTCCCAGAGATAGCGGAGTTATTCTCATTGATAAGGTCTGTTAGTAGATTCGACACTTTCTCTCCAGTTAATATACTTTTGTATACAGGGTCATTCGCAGCAACCAGTAGCTTCAAGCACCTCAAAGCCAGCACTTTATTCGCATCTCTGAGTTTGCAGCTGTCCAAAAGTCCACAAAGCGCCTCCGACCAGTACTCGAACCCGCCAGTCCGCATAGCCTTCACATACACACTCGCCACCAACTTCAACACACTCGCTTTCTCTATCAGTTCCGAACTCACAGTGAATTGCAGGTAACTCGACAACTGCTTCCGAATCTCCGCACTCACAGGCGCGTCCAGGAGCGTGTCCACAGAGTTGAGGTAGAAGTAGACTAAGGGGAAAGATTCAGAAGAGTTAGACAGTTCCAAGGCTTTTTCTAGGGCGTAGAGCAGGAAGTGTGAGTCACTTTTGGCTGCTTGGATGTAGAGGTGGGCCTGAGTTGTGAGGCTTTGGGGACTGAGAGGGTCGCAGAGGGCTGCTGGGCCAATGCGTTCCTGTCTGCTGGAACTGGCGCCTTAGATGAGGGAAAGTCCTATTTAGGAAGGGGTGAAGTTAGGCTTAGTGTCATCCACCGCTTCATCTGGCGAATCCCCACTCGACCCTCCCGACCCCGACCCAGCAGCCATGATTTTCTGCACCACCAGCGGGTACAAGATATTCCCTTGCGACTGCTCAGTGTCAGCGTCCCTCGTCTCATTCACCGGCATTACCTTCACGTCGTCCTCCACCCAGGCTTTTCCAACCTCGGGAAGCGCACTGGAGCGCTTGTTTTTGTGGTCTTCCAGAATAGAACCGCGGAGAAGGAAGGAGTTGCAGCGCTGGACTAACTTCATTATATCGTTGATTTGAGCAGCCACCAGGACTCCCAGGTGCAAGGCTATGATAGAGGCTAGGAAGACTATCACTAGCCAGCCGATAGCACTTCGGTCTGATAGGGACAGGGAGTCCAGGCAGAGTATCGCTATCAAGCACTGAGAAAGCATGAATAAACACTCGCATATGATCATGGTCACGTTCCCTGACCAGCGGCTTTTATAGGGTCTGAAGAAGACTAAAACGCCTAGGAAGCCTGCAGTTAGCACTGTTAAGAGTGTTGCTTGGGCTACTGGAGTGGTGTTCAGGGTCACTAAGGCCAGGTCAAATAGGAATCGGCGGGAATTCATAATTAGAGTGTGAGAGCGGGTCACAGGCGAGCCAAGGCGATAGCCTTCATATAGGGACCCGAATTTGCGTCTATACACTTTGTCACGCAGTTGCACTGGCTCCACCTTTGTCACCTTGAAAACTGTAACCGCATATGTAAAGGCCAAGTAGAGGCAAAGGACAGCGCAGGTGATAAGTGAGAAGTACCCGAAATTGCTGTACGGCCTAGGGTTGCTGAGCTGCAGCAGCACTGCGAGAGCGATTTGCAGGAAGGACTCAGTGCCGATGCGCAGTATTGCTCCATATTCAAAGTTCTCCAACTGCCTTGTAATGAAGCCCATTTTCGGGAATAACCGATGGAAAATGAGGATTGCAACGAATATGACAGCTGAAACGGCCCAAATAGTGACCATATTTCCGATATTGATAAGCGTGTCTGTGCCTGTGTTTTCCTTCGTAAAGGCCACTGGAGGCTGATCAAACTCGTCCTTTTCATATTTATCGAAGAAATTGGGCACGAACTCGAAGTTTGCGAAATTGAGAGTTTTGAGGAAATGGCGCAAATTATCAGGAAAAGCGACAGACATGTAAACGAGGTAATTGACCAATTGTATGCTTTCCAGCAGACCCCATAGTAAGCCTAAACTCGCTCCGCCTAGGAAGCTGGTCAGTGCAGCTAAGCCTGCAATGCCGCCCACTCCGCCAGATAGAGCTGTCACCGCTGTAGTGATTGCTGTGGTGGAAGTTAGAGTGAATGCATCTACGAGTTCCACAGTGAGTGTCGGGTTCGCCAAGCGGTTCTTATTGGAATCAGTGACCAGAGAGTCATCAGTAACCGTGAGAGTGAGCACACTGCCCGCAGGGTAAGTCTGACTCGCAGTGATAGAAAGCACGAAGGGCGAGTACTTGTCTACTGCAGTTGGGTCTGCAGTGAATGAATAGGTGAACATGTCGCCTTGGTCAATGGACAGACTGGCTAAAGAGTTCAGGTTCTGACCGATACTGACAGTTTCAGAGAAGGAGTAGCTCAGTTCATACCCATCCTGGGTCACTTTAATGAAGGTCAAAGTAGCTGTTGGAGGGGTGATATCCACGCATACGGATTTCCCTTGAGGCACTGAAACTGTGCAAGTCCAGCCGTGCTCGATTTGGCACTGATTAGAACAGCCGTCACCGTTCGCTATGTTGCCGTCGTCACATTCAAGTTGCCCCATCGTGCGGCCATCTCCACATTTTTCTTGACACACTGCATTCACAGCCTCGCTGTAGGCCAAACCCGCCACCTGAACTCCAGCTTTCCCTTGTCCGCCGCTATATCCCTCGATTGACCTGCAGTCTATACATTGCGACTCAACCAGGATGTAGCCCTGTTCCGAGTAGCACTCAGTGCACTTGGCCCTGTCATCCATACAGCTCTTGCAGATAGCATTGCACTTGGCACAGGCCATGGAAGGATTGATGTACCAGCCTGCTCCGCAGGAACAAATGCCATTATTGAGGTAGTACTGCTCTTGACACATCAAGCAAGCGGTAGAATCGCATTGGATGCAGCCCCGCTGACAGGCTTCACATTGATTTGTAACTGTGCTTAAATAGTACCCGGAATCACACGTAGATGAGCACTTCCCATTATTCACGTAAGTGCCATTGGGACATGTGCATCTATTCGACACCATTACCGCTCCTGGAATACACTGAATGCAGCTACCCACATCAAAGGTTCTGCACTGATAGCACAGGTCGTCTTCGCATAAATTGCAACTGGTAGGGCGAGTGCAGCCATACACACAAGTAGACTTACAGTTCTGGCAGCTGCCTGCGGAGTCCACATACTGCCAAGGGTTGCAAGTGGGCAAGCAGGCATTTACGCTGACAGGACAGAGACAGCCTGTGCAGGTTCCTCTAGTCGCTACAAAGTCGGAAAGCGTCTTGACCTTATTGGCCACTGAGATGGAGTAGTAGTAGCCCAGGTAGCCGGGCAGATAGCGAGACAGGAAGCCTACATTGTGTCTGCTAGTAGGAGAGTCTTCGAAGTAAGACGGGAAGCTCAGCCAATAGGTATTGGAGTTGAGGAAAACCATCACAGTGGTGACCCCTAACACCGGGTCATACTTGCCTGAAAAGCCCACATGCATCCACTCCTTCTTGAAGCTCGTCACTTCCAACTCTGTCACTTCCCAGACCATCCCCTTGCCTTTCATCTGAGCTCCGAAGGCTAAATAATAGCGATATTCCGTTGGCGGCCACATTAGTTCTTGGGAAATGCCGAATATGAGCAAGTCATTGTCCTGCAAGCCGTTGTTTGTGAAGGTGCGGAAGACTGAGCCGTAGGTGTAGGGCAGGACCCAGGCGTCCACTGCGAAGTTCGCATCGAGCATTAGGGAGCCTACTTGGCTGGCTGTGTTGGGCAGGTCAATTGACTCGGAGTAGTTGAAGAACACGCCCCGGTAGCGCACTGGAAAGGGGTCGAGGAAGTCGAAGAGGGGGTAGTACATCTGAGAGTCCCAGCCCATTTGTATGTGCTGTCCTCCACTCAGCGTCATATCTCCCAACAGGTTGTTGTCGAACACCACATTTATTTGATTTGCATTTCCTGCTGCCGCCACACAGGTATTCCCAGAAGCACTATAGCCAGTCGGACAGCCAGACAGACAGAGAGACGGCACATTTGGCTGCATATAAAAAGTCGGGTTGCAGACCGAACATTGACTATAGTCAGATCCGAAGCACTGCTGACAGGCAGGGTGGCAGGGGAAGCACAGCCCTAAGGAGGCGAAGGAGCCTGCGGCACAGGTGCAAGCTGGTCCTGTGCTGGAGCTTTGAAAGCAAGTAGTCCCTGCAATGGCTCCCATTGGCACTAAGTTCGGTCCCATGGGAGTGCTCAAAGAAGCCGGGGCAGATGTCACCCAATTAAATCCGGTATCGGGGGGTATGATGTTAATAAGCTTCACATCATAAACAGACCCAGAGAAGGTGAAGGAATCAGTGGCTGAGGCCGCTGCAAGAGTTGCTGACACTCCACTGCTGACCCCCGCTCCTCCAGCACAGCGCAAGTACAAGTAGGAGCTCCCTGCCACATATACAACTGATAGTTCGAAGTACAGATAAGTCCCTAAAGTGGCACAGGTCGCAGTCACTGCTACGAAGTCCACAGGAAGACTGACCCACTCGAGGTTCAAAGTACTCGTAGAAGTCACCTTCACGACTATAACCTGCGATCCTCCGTTTCTTGCAAAGCTAAGGAAAGTAGTGGAAGGAGCTGCAGCCACCCACCCAGTCACACCAAAGGAATTCCCCAGTGTTCTGCCATAGAAAGGGCCCGCAGCCCCGGGTGTGATGGAGCAGAGGTTATCAGCGGAGTAGTTGGGCACCAGGGAAGTAGTGCTGCTGAGGAAGAGAGTGGACACGAGTTGTATGAACTCTGTGCATGCGTCATAGAACTTCCCATTGAAGCCCGGCACAGGCGAGCAGTTGGGAGGGCTGGACTTGCCAGACAAGACAGCCACATCACTTTGTCCATAACACACATTTGTATATAGGACCATGTCTCCGATCCTGCCGTTAAACCCTGGTAAGAAGGTGTAACTGGGGTTGCCTGCAATGGAAATAGTGGATTCTGAGGTGAGAGGAGACCAGGACTTGTAGGGCGCCTCCACACAAGCACTGGAGTCGTGGCAGAGACGGACTACTTTGGAGGTCCTGCACTTGGTCACTAGAACGAAGTGCCAGTTCTGGTTCACTGTCAGGGTCTTGGTGGCGGCTGCTGTGTACAGGGACCCGTCGATGCCGAATTTGAACGTCAAAGCAGTGAATGACGAAAAATGCAGGTAGGAGTCTGAGGACTGCATTTGACAGCAGTCGCCCTGAGTCACATTGGTTTCAATGAGGAACAAGTTGTCGCTAGTGGGTGTGAGAGTGTTGCTTTTGTACCACAAAGACAGGGAGTAGTCGTCAATGTTGGAGGTTTGCTGCAGCAGGCCAGGTGAGAGAGGGATGGAGAGGTAGCGGTAGCCTTGGCCGCTAGGGGGGAAGGCGGACTGGAAGCTGAGGTATTGCGGGAGCAGCCGGATGACTACTGCCCAGGCAGAAGACAGCAGACAGATGGAAAGAAGCCACTTGGATGCCATAATTTTGTCGCCAAGGGACTTTTCCCTTGTAAAAGTGACCAATTCGACCCTTAAAGTCCTAAAATGCTAAGAAACACCCATACCTCTTCGACCAGATCTCATTAGCAGTCTAGCGATAAAACACGACCTATTGTCTATATCGCACTCTCCACTCCTGCAGCAGACCCGGCACCGCCCACTCCAAAGCCTTCAAATGAGCAGCGACCCTCGCATCCTGCGAACACCCACGTTCCTCCCTAGTCCAGAACTCCCCATTATTCACACTCAAACTGCAGATTCGCAGCGGCCCCTTGACTCGTATGAGCACATGCAAGGGCAAATTGAGCGTTTCAAAGACTGCCTCACTGAACTCTTCAGGGAAAGGCAACTGCAGGAGTCGCTTGCGTTCAGTGGGCGGCAGCTCGTGGGGACAGGGTGCAGGCGTCCAGTCGAACTCAGAGAAGTCCGCAGGACTGGGTGAGGGGGTGTCTGGCTGCTGTAGAGCTGCGAGGAAGTCGTGGAGTTTGAGGTACTGCTTGATGGAGCTTTGGAAGGAGTCGGGCTGAGGCCGCAGCACTGCCATGCTCACAGGGGGTGCGAAGGTGGGGGCGGGAGACACGGCTGTAGCGCTGCTCTGCTGGGGCAGGTACCATTCGCTTTCTCGTAACAGAGAAAACGGACTCTGACTCTCTGGGCGCGTTGGCTTCATTATGTCTGTAGTCATTAATGAAGGCTATTCAGGTCCTCCAGTTTCGCCACCCGCCCAAACTCGTCACCCTGCCGATCCCCCAGCCCGCTCCCTACCAAGTCCTCATCAAGGTGCATTGCTCTCCTGTGAACCCTGCAGACCTAGCCACTATCCTTGGCAAGTACCAGGGCAAGCCTGCCGCTCCCTGTGTACTGGGAGTGGAAGGCAGTGGGGAAGTAGTGGCGGAGGGACGGGAAGTGAAGGGAATGATGAGGAAAAGAGTGAGTTTCTTTACGAAAGGCGGAGCATGGGCGGAGTACGCCCTCGCAGACAGGAGCGAAACTATGGAAATCAATGCAGAGGATATGCAGCAGGCTGCTTGCTTCTGCGTGAACCCCCTAACTGCCCTGCTCCTACTCACCTCCTTCCAAGGCTCTCCCTTCCTTATCAACGCTGGTACTTCCGCCCTAGCCCGCATCCTCATTCAGCAGGCTGCAATTGACCACATTAAGGCTGTAGCAATAGTCAGGAGAGCTGAGGCTCAGACTGAGATACAGGCTATAGGTGCACAGGTACTTGTTCAAGGCAGTGAGCAGTACTTTGCAGAACTGCAAGCCTTGAAGAAGGAGGGAAAAATCAAATATGCGGTTGATCTGGTTGGGGGGAAGGCGACAGCGGACCTGTTTAACACGCTAGCGCCTGGAGGAGTAGTGAATATCGTAGGGAACATGTCCCTGCGGCCTGTATCCGGCATAGATGACCGAGCAATGCGCTACGAAAACAAACAACTAGTGGGCTTCTACCTGTACCACGCATGGAGCGCCCTCTCCCTCACCCTGCAATCCCAGCATATCCACTCGCTACTCACCAAGTATCGCAGCAGTCTCTCAGTGTCCATTGCAGGCCACCACAGTCTGGAAGCCTTCGACACTGCCATTGCAGCCTCCAAGACCCACGCAGGCAAGCAAGTCCTCACTCTATTCTAACTACACCAGCTTCGGCTTGGGTGCCTCCTGCTTCTGCGCCAGTCGATACACCTTATTATTCATCGCAACCAGCGTCGATTCTTGCGGCTGCACGCCGACTTCCCCCTGCTCTTCCTTCGCTGCAAGTAGACTTTCCTCCCACATTCTTTGCGTTTCTCTGCGCAAGTCTTGATGCACTGCAGCAATTCTCTTCGCGTATTCGCTTTGTATCAAGTCGCGGGTGTTTTCCACTATGGAGTCTTGCTCCTTGCGCAAGTCCTCCACTGCTTCTCTCTGCTTGTCTATGGAAAGCACGAGGTTTTGGTCCTCTTCAGCCCGCTGCTGCGCTTCAATGTGAAGCTTGGCCTCGGTGGCCTGCACTTCCAGGGTCACAAGTACTCCTTCAAGTGCTAAAAAGGCCTCAATTTGCGCTTCATCCCTGCGATGTTCCTTAGTAGTTTCCCTCAAGTCTCCCTCCAACTTGCTAATAGTGGCCTGCAAAATCCCTGCATTTCTCTCCATTTCCTCGAACTTTTCCAAGTTGCGTTCGTCGTTGCCCTGCTGAATTTTCTCCTCTTCGGACAACTGCTCGGCCACTTTCTGCACAGATTCCTCGATTTGGGCGCACTGGTCCTCGAAGTCTTGAGTGATTCTGTTGATCAGGTGCTCACGCACTGCCTTTTCCTAGGTGAGGCTTACGGAGGTGAGTTTGGTGGAGAAAGTGGCTTCTGTGGCAATTAGATTGCCCGAAATATCGTCGATTTTGAGCGTGGTTTCGGTCTTCACGGTGTCGATTTGGTCCTGCAGGGCGTCCATTTCGCCCACTACTTTCTCCAAGTCACTGCTGAAGTCGTTGGTCCTGGTCGTTACTTCCTCATTGAGCGTATTGATGAGGTTCGCAAACATCTCCCTCGAGCCCTTGACCTCCCCATCCAAGTGCTCCAAGCCCTGGTCCAGCATGCCCGCCAGCGCCTCCACCCTTTCCTCCAGTATCTTCGTATTCAGAGCCAAGTGCCTCTCCACCTCCTCCTGCAGTTCCTGCAGCTTCGCTATGGACAGCTGGTCTCCGGACTGCAGTTCCCGGGCTAGTTCCGCCTTGAGCAGCTGCAGGTTTTGGTCGAGACGCAGGAGACGCTTGTTGGCGTCGCCTTTCCACTTTTCGTTGGTGAGGATGTTCTGCTTGAAGTTTTCGGTGAGGGTGGTCACCATTTCTTTGTTTAGTTGGTGCTGTGCTTTCATTAAGTCGCTAGTTCTGCGCAATTCATCGTCAATATATCGACTGATGAGGTCAGCCTTTTCCGAAAAACTGGCACTCGCGTCCCGGATTTCCTGAGAAAGACCTGCTTTCGACCTCTCCAAAGACTCCTTCTGCACTGCAATTTCCTGCATCACGCCTTTAATCATCGTGTGAATTAGACTCTTCAACTCCCTTTCGGTCTGCAGACGACAGTCGACCTCCGTTTTGATCATTTCAGTGAGTTTATCAGTGAGTTTATTGAGTTGAGCCTTGAAAGCTTCGAATTCCTCCCTCATGTCTCCGTGGTATTGGGCGACTTCCTCCCGAAGTCCGTTTTCATTCTGGGTGCGAACGCTTTCTTCGGTCTTTAAAGCAGTGTATAGACTGCGGACTTGGGCTTCCATGCCTCCCTGCAGATGGCCTAAAGCTTCCTCTTTGCGCTGCAGCTCTGTCTTCACGAACACGTCTAAAGACTGCAACTTGTCGCGATGTTCTTCACGCTCAAATTGGAGTTTTTCACTGATTTGCTTGTCCTTGGACTCCAGTGAGAACTTCAAGTCTTCGTGGTTGCGGAAGCGCTCTTCCTGCTCCTGTAGCAGTCGATTGAGCAAGTCTGAGGAGCGCAGTTCCAGTCTGTGCTGCAAGTCGGACTGCAACTGAGTCATAAACGTCCTCACGTCGTCCTGCAAATGGTGAGTCTGCGTTTCCGTCCGGTCAATAGCCTTTTGGTCCTTTCGCTGTTCAGCCTAAGTAGCGTTTACATTGAGAGCCGACAAAGCCCCTTCCAGCATCTGCATGCGTCTCTCCACCTTATCAGCCATGTCAGCGAGGATGTTAACACCCGAGTCTGTGCGTTGGTTCAGCTGGGTGTAGACCTGTTCCCCCTGCATTAAGCGGCTTTCCAGGGTTTGAATCCTTTGTTCGAACACAGACCCGATTTTCTGCAGGACGTCGGAATTGCGTTCCTGTTGCTCGCCTAGACGCACGACTTCCCCGAACAAGGCTTGCGCCTTTTCTTTGTTTTTGATGGCTTCTCTGCTTTCGACTGTGATTTTTTCTTGGATGAGAGAGCGGATTTGGGTCAATTCCGAGTCTTCTTGTCGCTGCAGGCCGGAAACCATGGAGCCGAGTTCGGTGTGGCCGGAGGCCATGGAGTGGACGTAGGACTGCAACTGCCCCACAGTCCGTTCACTCTTCTTAAGCTGCTCTTCTAGCAGGGCTATGCGCAGTTCTCCCTCTTCCGACCTTCTCCCGGGCCCTTCCATCACCCCTCGCGCCAGTAGCTTCTGAAACTTCGTCTCCAAGCCGTTAAACTGCTCCATAATGAAGGAGTTGAATCTCTCCTGGTCCTGCAGTTTCATTTCCAAATCCAGCAGTTTGCCCACATTTTCGCTTGGCGGCGCCTTCCTGCTCCTCAGTGGGGGAGTGAACTCCACAGGTTCAGAGCGAGGCGTGTCACTTCTAGGCACGCGCTCGCGCTGGGCAAGTAGAGAAGCCACTGTTTCGCTGTTATTGATCCCCTTCATACGCATTTCGTTCTGGATGGAGAGTACGGGCTGGGGCTGAGGGTCTGGAGGCTGGCTGCCCAGGACTTGGGCCATGGACTTGCCTTCGACTGTCCTGGTCTTCGGCAGCTGAGTGGGGCTTACAGTTGGTAGTGACATCTCAGTGTAACTGTTATAGTGAGTTCAACTAGGAAAGATGAGGGGTTGTCTTAGCTGGTTCTATCTGGACTATGTGACTAGTGTGTGGTGAGTGTATGTTGAAGGTCACTTTTGAAATGTATGACTTTGGCTGTCTGCATAGAGGAGCGGCTCTGGATAAATTAAGCAGATACAGAGGGATTATAGGCCTGCAAAGTCATACCGAGAGTCCCTGCTTTTCTATCGATCACTCTCGAAGTTTCCCCCAGACAACATACGAATTCGTTCGAAGGCTAGATGACCGTTCATTGTCATTGGCTCTACGCAATCTGCACATGTTTATTTCGTCAGCCCCAACAGCATCCTGCAAAAGCGGACTTAGCTAGTCCGGCCTATCGAAGAAGTCTAGGGATTAGCTGAGACTTCAGTGGGTGGACGGTTGCCTCCACTATGCGGAGGTCTGACTTGTGGCAGACAGTCGCTTCCCCCCACCTCCACACAGTCAAAGTTCGGTAAAGTCCGGCCTCTCCACGGGTTTCTCACATGCTTCATGATGTCTTCGAATCCCTTCAACAGTGGTAAACTCTCTAAAGTCTCTTCAGGCTTCTGCACCTCTTCGACCTTTTCACTTTGGTTTTCCAGGAATTTGGTGTCGTCGGCAGCAGCAGTGGCCAGCAGTGCTAATGCAAACAGTCCTAGGAACAATTTCATTATTAAAGTAATGGTGGAGTCGGAGGAGCAATTGCTAAGCTTCCTCGACAGCTACCTAGATGCCAAGGTGCAGACCCTGAACCAGCAACTCACTGCTAACACGGAAGCATTGGAGCTGCTGGAGAGCGAGCTGAAGGCTAAGCAAGGCGCAAAGGGACTGAAACTACCAATTGGGGAGATAGAAAGTGAGGGAGAGGTGGCGAGCAGACCTAGAGCCGTTACTGATAGACAGCGCAAGCCTGAGCCTCCAGCTGAGGACAGCAAGGCGAAAGAGGAGGAAGCCAAGCGCAAAAAGGAAGCAGAGGACTGCAAAAGAGAAGAAGCGCGAAAGAAGAAAGAGGAGGAAAAGGCTGCGAAGGAAGCAGCCAAGGCCAAGCAGTTGGAGGAGCTCAATAGAAAGAAGGAGGCGGAGCGGCTTGCGAAGCTGCAGCGGGATGAGGAAGCAAAAAAAGAAAAGGCGCGGAAGGAAGAAGAAGCCAAGGCCAGGAAAGAGGAAGAGCGCAAGCTCAAAGAGCTGGAAAAGCTGCGCAAGGACGAGGAAACCGCCAAGAAAAAGGAAGAGGCGAAACTCAAAAAAGAACGCGGCAAGGAGGAAATCAAGAGAGAAGAAGGCAAAAAGTCCCCTCCCAAACCCACTTCCAGCAAGAAAAACCCAAAGCCAGAGCCACCCGCCCCTACCGCAGTTCCAGACCTTACCACAGAGGCTAAGCCAGACATTCCCTCAAGTGAACCCGCTGAAATGACTGAGGCTGTTCCTGTGTCTTCCGACCAACCCATTGAGTCCGAAGGCTCTGAGCCCGCCCCTCCTGCTGTCGACCTGTTGGGTCCCTTGCAGGAGGAAATCCTCAAAATGGAAAAGGTGGGCAGTAGGTAGATCCATACTCGAGAAACACTGCAACTAACCAAGCCCTTCACACTCTCAATAGGGTCGAAAAGCGCTTTAACGCTGCTGTCCAACCTCGAAGACAGTGTGTTTCATCTCCACTCCCAGCCCGAGCCCGAACTACTCTGGAGCTTCCGCGTGTTTTACCAGCTGCGCGGCATTTCCCTGCCTGCCAGCGACTCAGCCGCTTGGGAGGAGTGCAGAAGTCTCCTCCAGGACAAGTCCTCCCTGCGTACTTCCCACCCAGCTGCCCAGCTCCAAAAGATCTTCTCCGAACAACTCAACTTCTCTGATGAAAACATCGACGCGGTAGAGTGGCTTACCAAGGGACAGGAAGCCAAAATCGACCCTGCGATCTACAGCGATTCCTCGGCCCTAACAGGCATCTTGATGTTCCCTATCAAGGATGCTGTGACTTACAGTGGACTGCTGCCGGAGAGGGGAGAGCCGTGGAGACGGTACCAGCGGCTGCTGCACAAGGTACAGGGTCTGCAGGGTAGTTCCTAATATGGACCTTTTCTTTACCTTTGTGCAGAAGTACTTGGTCAAGCAGGCGCAGCACTCTTCGTACTCAAGTCTGTGTCTGCTGGGCTTTGTGCTGCTGTCCGTTTTCGCGTATTGGCTGAGAATGCAGCAGAAGCAGAGTGCGAAGTCGCTCGAAAAAGCGTTCCAGACGTTTGAGCAGACTGCAAAGGAGACGAGTAGAGCCACTCTGACGGAAACAGCAGAGGCAGTGCTGGAGGCGAAGGCCGAGCTTAAAGCCCGCAAGCGCTTCATCCAGCAAGCCAACAAGCAATGTCTCGTCATCCAGACGGAAATCTACAACCAAATCGCCAGCGCCCGTGCAGAAATCGAAGCCCAACTGAAACTCATCGCCAAATCAGCCTCTGAACCTACAGTTAACTAGTCACAATGACCATTCTGTACTCTGCGTTCCTGCAAACTCAACAGGTCTTCCAACGCTTTCTGCAGTGGATGCAGCTTCGAATCCACATAGGAGCGCATTTGTGTTTCATCAGAGGACGCTAAGCGAGTAGCTTGGACTTGGAAGTCCAGTTTGAGGGTAGCGAGTTGGGAGTTGACTTGCACTTTCAGGGCTCGCAGTTCCTCGAGTCGCCGCTCGACTTCGGACTTCAGGGAGTGCCACTCGGCCTTCATAGCGAGCGGCTGCACTTTGAAGTCGTCCAGACGCTTGCGGTGGGACTGTTTCAGACTTTCCAGACTTGAGGTCAGATTGTCCTTCCAGAGTTTTTTAAACTTCTTGAGCTGACGTTTGTGTTCATAGAAGAAGACAAGCATCAATATCGGTACAACACATAACATCATCGTGAAGTCTGTTTCCTCCAGCCCCAAGTAAGCGGCCACTTCCTTCATTTCTATTAGTCTCCATCCTAGCCCGATCCTAGCGTAAGACCTTCGGGAGAATCTGATGAAAGCCTGCAAGGGCCAGTTGAACGGGCGCATTGATGGGAGGGAGAAAGGCTAAGACATCCTTCTCTGATGGAGGAGAGGCTTCTTCTGCCACTGACTGAGTCTCAGGCGGAAGGACGAGTGTCTGCCTCGGAGTGTGTTTAGCCTTCTGTAAACACATTTCCACGTACTCCCGCAGTCCTCGCGCTGCACTTGGCTGCAAGCTGTCCAAGTCCAGCCTCAGGTCTTTCCCTCTCAGTGTCACCTGTGCCACTTCCTCAATTCCCTTCAAGCACTTCGCATCTAGCTGTTTGATTTTCTCGGCCAATATCCGTTTTTCCTCGGCTGTCAATGGTTGTACTGTCTTTACCAGTTTTGCCTTTTTGCGTAAAGTCAGGAGGATGTCTTCATGCCCAGTCATTATAGTCTCAAAATAGGCACTAATAGCGGTATTAGGGGCGGCTTTTGCGAATACCCGTCTCAGGTCTTTTGCAAATTCCTGGGCGTCCATGTACTCTTCATGCAGGAGACGAGTTTCAATGGAGGTGAGGGTTGGTTCTTCGCCAGTCAGGAATGCAGCACTCTCCGGGTGCTTCTTGAGCTTGGATAGGATAAGATAGAGACGTCGAAAGCCTTCCGCAACAGGCAGCCTCGCAGCCCCCGATACCTCCAAGGACTGCGGATGCACAGAGCGAGGCTGCGGAGGGGAGCAATACCGCGGGTCCAGCTGCAGCAATTCCAACTCCCCCTTGCGGCGATGGCAGTCAACAGCGTCCTGCGGCTCCACTAGGAAGCCAGGGGGTAGCAGGGAGTTCACAGAGTCGAGTGATGACATAGGCAGCTCCATGGTTTTAGAACCACGTCAGAATCGAATTCCTGTCTATCCAGGGCTCTTAACTGATCGCAAACTCACTATAGTCTCTGACTGCTTAGGTGAGAAGAGACGGAGGGTGGGAAGCACTAGGAGAGTGAAAGCAGGTAGAAAGCACTGCGGACTAGGGAGCTAAGGCTGAGAGAGGCGGGGAAATGAGTGGACGGAAACATCTGACTATGGGAGTAAATGGGAACGAGGAAGTCAATGCTGAGCTATGAATCCTAAGCTGGATAGTGCAGGGCAGTTGGACCTACTCTCGCTTTAAGTCTTTCCACTCCGAATTAGATACCTTAGACCTGCTCACTAGGCCACTAAACCCTGTATCGTCTCTACTCAAAGCAACTCTTCAAGTCTTATTAGCACTCTATAGATCTGTTTCCTTGGAGTCGTTCAGACCACTACAAAGACTTTTGATCAGTCTCTAGCTTGGGAAATCTCTGCTGCATCTTTACCCTAACACCTACATTAGCATGGGTACTGTGTGCCTTTTTCAGTTCCCACGCGACCACTACGACTTCGAGGCGATCCCAGTGAATGGACAGATGAAGCGAACTCTGCAGAGTGTTGTGCACATACAAGCAGCCTGGAGAGGCTATGTAGTTCGCAGGAACAAACGGGCTACAAAGGTACAAATAGCGGAAGCCCGCCTAGGACCTTTCCTATACGGGGACGGCCTATATCCGCATGTAATCAAACGACCAGCAGTCGCAGTCAAGGCTGGGGTGTATGCAGGCGAGTGGAACCCTGAGACTATGCACAGGGAGGGCAGGGGCGTGTTACTCTTCAATGACGGGTCAAAGTACGAAGGCCACTGGTTCAAAGACCGCGCAAATGGCAGAGGTCGACTGTACCATGCCAACGGAGACGTATATGAAGGAGAGTGGTTCAATGACGTGTCACACGGCCAAGGCGTTTTCTACCACTTTGCAGGCGGAAAATGCGAAGGCAGCTGGGTGCAGGACCACCAGCACGGCTTCGGCAAAGAAGTGTGGCCTGACGGGTCCTACTACGAAGGCTATTACCAGCGAGGCCTGAAGCACGGAGAAGGACACTTTGTGTGGGCAGACGGGTCATGGTACCGGGGACAATTCACGGATAACAACATAGAAGGACATGGAGTGTACACCTGGGCTAACCGCTGCTCCTATACAGGCTCTTGGGTCGACAACAAGATGCATGGCAAGGGCAAGTTCACTTGGAATGATGGGCGGGTGTATGAAGGAGCGTACAGCAGGGATAAAAGGGAAGGCAGAGGAGTGATGGTGTACCCGGATGGCTTCCGGGTAAAGGGCGTGTGGGTGAAGGGAAAGCTGGAAGGCGAGGCTCAGGAGACCAGTCCAGACGGCTCAGTGCGCACACGCGTGTATGTAGATGGGAAGAGCGCTGGGAGCAGTGTAGGCCACTCCACCAACAGCTCCTTCGTGCGACATTAGCCATAATGTTTGTCTACCTCAGCAAGAAGGTGCGCTGCACGTAGGTAGCCCTGCCCAACGAAGCCCAGCTTCACGTGCTGTCCTGGAACCAAGACCAGGGCTGGATTGCCTGTGGAGGCGAGAAAGGACTGCTGAAGGTCATCAAACTCGACCCACCCGCGCCTCCTCAGCCAGGCGCTGCCCCCGTTTCCACCCTCTCCATGAACCAGACCATGGAAGGACATCAAAGCAACGTCACAGTGGTGACCTGGAACGAGCCCTTCAAGAAGCTGACCAGCTCTGACGAAAGCGGACTCATCATCGTCTGGATGCTGCACCGACAAATGTGGTTTGAAGAAATGATAAACAACAGGAACAAAAGTGTGGTCAAAGACATGAAGTGGACAAACGACGGACAGCGGATTTGCATAGCGTACGAAGATGGAGCGGTGATTGTTGGGAATGTGGAGGGAAACCGCTTGTGGGGGAAGGACTTACCACATGGCTTGGCCTCACTAGAGTGGGCGCCCGACTCCAAGACTATCATCTTCGCTACTCCGGAGGGAGACGTGAAGGTGTATGACAACAGTGGGAACTTCCTGAAGAACATCCCGCCACATTGCTTGAAGGGCTACTCGGGCACGAAGGCGGTGTGCGGCATTCACTGGTATGATATTGGAGTGTATAAGGGACTCACGTATGAAGACTTCGCCAGTCCGACACTGTGCATTGCGTACCAATGTGGCCGCGCCCAGATCCTCCTAAACGAAAACGATGACAGTCCAGTTCTAATCGACACCGGTATGGCTGTGACCGAAGTGCGCTGGAACAACACTGGCAGCATGGTGGCCTTCTGCGGCAGCTACAAGGGCGAAGCAGTGGTTCAGTTCTACACTCCTCTAGGCATTCACATCCGCACTCTCACTGTCACGGGACACAAAATGGTCTCGTCACTGTCGTGGGAAGGGAATGGACTGAGGATTGCGGTGGCTGTGGACTCTTTTATGTATTTCGCGAATATTAAGCCTGACTATAAGTGGGCGTATTTCAACAACACCGTCGTGTACTCCTACATGAAACAGGATAGGCCTGACTACTGCGTAGTCTTCTGGGAAACCAAAACCGACGAAAAGTACCTAAAGTACATAAAGAAACTGATCAACATCGCAGGCTTTGGGGAGTACTGTGTACTGGCAACTAAGGCGGAAGACGCTGTAGACCAGTACGTGCTAATCCTGTGCAATGCTATCGGCAGTCCAGTCGACACCAAGTACATCTCAGTCGAGCCACTGTACGTGTCTATGAACAAAACCCACGTAGTCGTGTGCTCCGAGGAAACTGTGTACACCTGGCAGTACCGGAGTCAGGTGTCGAAACTGCTGTCACTGGATGCCACGAAGCGCAAAATAGGCCGGGAGGTGATATTCCATGTGGATGAAACGCCGAGCGCTAGTGTGAACTACGACCCTAGCAAGTACTCCCGGCAAGCCAGAGCCAGTCGCGACCCAATCGCCTGCGTGACCAGCGGAGACGGCTTTTTACTCGTAGGCCGGACTAGCGGAGTCCTGCAGAAATACACTCTGCCCCACATCGCCCTGGAGTGCCGCTACATCCTTCGCTGCAGACCGCAGCAAGTCGCTGTGAACTGCAACGCTCTGAAGTTCTCCATCATTGACTTGAACGGAGTGTTGACGTTCTACGACACTACAGCGAAGCAGGAAGGAAGCCTAGAGGCTGCAGGTGTGCACTTAGAGCTAGAGCGCAAAGACGTCTGGGACATGAAGTGGAGCCTAGACAACCCGGAACTCCTAGCGATTATGGAGAAAACACGCATGTATGTGCTGATGAACATGGAGCCGGAAGAGCCAGTCATTAGCAGTGGGTATTTGTGTGAGTTCCTAGACTTGGAAATCAAGGCTGTGTTGCTGGAAGACATTATGACCAATCCAGACCGTCCACTCAAGTCAGAAGAGTTGATGCTAAAGTTCGAAACTCGTTCACTGAAGGAGACGATTCAGCTAATTGCCGAAGTGGACATAAAAGACGCTTATGAGAAGGTGGAAAAGACCCCTCATCCCCGCCTCTGGCGCAAAATCGCAGAAGCAGCAATGCAAAAAATCGACTTCGACACGGCCCATAAAGCCTTCGTGAAGTGTGACGACTACCAGGGCATTTGCTTCGTCAACCGGGTCCGCAAGATCGACGACCGAAACAAACAGTGGGCTGAAGTCGCAATATATTTCCAAAATTACGACGAAGCCGAAAGAGTGTATCGCGAAATCGATAGGAGAGATTTGGCCTTGGACATGCGAGTGAAGACTGGAGATTGGTTCAAAGTGCTGCAACTGGTGCAGGAGGGAGTGGGCTCGGATAAGCTTATAACGATTGCTTATAATGAGCTGGGGGACTATTATGCGGACCGGTTTAGATGGGCGAAGGCAGCTAGTCATTATGCGATGGCGCAGAATAATGAAAAGCTGGTGCGGGCGTATTACTTCACTGAGGATTATGAAGGATTGAGGAATTTGATTGAGACGCTGCCTGCGGAATCGCCACTTCTGCATGATATTGGGGAAAAGCTGCAAAGCGTAGGCCTCTGCGAAGAGGCAGTGAAGTCCTTCGTCAAGGCAGGGGAAGTGCGTCAAGCCGTCGACTGCTGCGTGCTCCTAAACCAGTGGAGCATGGCCGTGGAACTCGCGGAACAGCATCAATTCATGCAGATTGAAGGCCTATTGTCCAGGTACGCAAGCCACTTGCTGGAGGAAAATAAGCGGGTGGAGGCGATTGAACTGTATCGAAAGGCAAATCGCAATACAGAAGCTGCGAAACTGCTAATAAAGATAGCGAAAGACATGAGTCGCACCACTACCAGTCCAATTCTACTAAAGAAAATCTCCGTTATGTCTGCACTCGAAGTAGACTCGTACAAAACTCGCGTATTTCAAGCGCAATTGACCGGGCAAATGACCACTGCACAGACACTCGATTCCCTAATTACCAGCGATATCAACACTATGAGTGACAAGTCGCTGGATAACCCTTGGAGAGGCGCGGAGGCTTACCACTTCTACCTAATGGCGCAGAGACAGCTGTATGATGGCGAGTATGAAAGTGCGTTGAAGACTGCTATTAGGCTGCAGGAGTATGAGAATGTGCTTGAGACGAAGGATATTTACTCGCTGGTGGCTTTGGCGGCGTACTATTCGAGGTACTATGGAGAGTGTTCGAAGGCACTTGTGAAGTTAGAGAACTTGCAAGGATTGACTGAGGACGAACGTGAAGCCTATGCTGAGTTGGCAGTGTCTATCTTCTCTCGCCACCCTCCTCAGAACCCTTCCATCCGCGGAGTGCCCTGTCCAGGCAAATCCTGCTCCAGCAAGGTCCTGCCCTATCACACCAATTGCGCAGAGTGCGGAGTCAACTTCCCTGCGTGCATCGCTAGTGGTCGTCCTATCACTGAAAGAGCATATGCCCAGTGCAAAGCCTGCAAGCACAAGATGATCGAGCAAGAAGTACAGAAGCTCGGCGTGCAGCACTGCCCTCTGTGCCACTCCCTACTCCGACTCAATAGATAGGTAAATGGCAGTCGAAGCCGCCTACAGCACCTTCCAGCAACTCGAAGCCGCCTACCAGCACATCGACCTGACCGCCTCCCAACTCCTCGAAGACCACAAGGAAGTCGCAGAGAGGAAGCTGCCCATCCGCTCCTCCCAGCAGCGGCTTTTCCAAGAAGGACTGAGGGACTGGGTGCTGCAGTCGCTCCTGCTTTCCTATACGCTGGAGGAACTTTTGGTCTCTGTGGCTGAGTTCTCGGCGGCTTTCGACCTGGACTACAACGGCATGATACAGCAGGATGAACTGATTCGAGGGTTTGAGTAAGGACTAGGCAGACTTCTAGGCCGCGATGAGCTGCTAGGGCCTGAGAAAGTCTTAGGGGCGATCGAAGTGATAGGCGTGCGTACCAAAAATGTGCTGGGCTTCTTGTCTGAAGGCACCTCTCGCCAGCTGATTCAGCCGCAGACTGCAGCGGAGGTGTTTTACAAGCTGCAGCAAGGCACTGCCAAGATTGTGGACATGCAGCGCTTCTATCCCTACGTTTTCTGCTTCTTTCTCGAGTTCGAATGCAAAATCATCCTTTCCGGCCTCCGAGAAATGTCCAAAATTCGCGGCGAATACCCCCAATTCGACTCCCCCGGCTCCGGCTTCCTGTCCATCCTCGCCCACTACATCACCGACAACAACTGGGAAAGGGCCCAGCTCTCCCTACAAGAACTCGAAGTCATTCTACGCAGTTTCCGCAGCAGCGGGTACTCCCGCTACCTGCAACTCAGTGATATTGAGACTGTGATGAACTCAATTGTGGGGAAGTTCGCGGATAAAAGGGGGAAGGAGACGGTGGTGAAGGTGGAAGTGGTGTTGATGGATGTGGTGAGGGAACTGCAGGTGGCTATTACGTATAGGAAGCTGGCGGAGGAACGCAAGTTGACGGCGAAATCCTTCAAAGTGGCGAGGGTTCGGACGGAGTTTGTGGAGTTTCTGGGGAATTTGAAGGCTGATAAGTTCAAAGAGCTGTTTTTCGAGGCCTCAGCTTCCTTTTCAATCACTATACCCCACGGCGACTTCACCAAAGTCCTGACCTCCGTGCTTAGCAAGTGCATTCCCAACTGCTCCCCCGAGCACATCCTCACTCTAGTGAAGCGAATGCAGGCAGACCCAGACGTGCAGAAAGTCGGCGTTATCGAGCCCAAGCAGTTCGTGTTGGGAGAGCACCTTTCCGCCCAAGTCCTGACCCACCTGTCTGTCTACTCCAGAGAGCTGCTGCAGGAGGTGTTTGCTAAGGCGTTGGAGAGAATGGGGACTGAGGGTCCGGTTGGCACGTACCCCTACCAGATCCCAGTGAAGGCGAAAGTGGAAAGGAAGTTGCAGGGACTGCTGTATCAGATGAAGGGCAATCAGCGGCTGAAGCGGCTGCTTGCGGAAGACTTGCGGAAAGCAACGCTTATTTCCATTGCCAGACTGGTAAGTTACACTTAGTACATCTCAAAGACGCTGCTACCGTCTATGCCTGGGGAGAATGCCATAGTGGAGGACATTGAAGAAGGGGCGGATTTGGAACTTCTGGCTCGAAAAGCAAACAAAGCAGAAGCTGAGCGTTGGGAGTACGAGCTGAATGAAGCGAAAACCACCGCTGAGCGCACTCGGCAAAAGGGGAAGACCCTCTCCACTCTGTGTCTCATCAACATGCTGGACTCCAAGATGATTGCCGATGACTCCAACTTGACCCAAGTCAAAGAGCGACTCAGCAAGCGAGGCGACAATATCCCAGTAGCTGAGTTCCAAGAAATGCTGGTAGACAGTCGCAACTCGAAGCCGGCCAAATCCAGCAAAAGAGTCAAGCGGCCGAGGCCAATAGATGTGGACTTTCAGCCGTCCAAGCAGCTCAATGAAATGACACGAGAGCTGATCCAAAAGCCTGCAGCGCCTGAGCGGCCAGACAGAGAGTACTGTGGATGTCGCAGTTGCGAGGCCTTTTAAGTACCTATAGCACTTACTGCAGAGTTATCATGATTTTGACTGGCTGTATAGTGCCTGGCTATAGACTGATATCAGAAATGCATAGGAAGTAGCCTAAATTACCCTAAGTCCGGCTTGTAAGCGCATAGGGCACACCACTCCTCGCCACTCCCAACACCATCACCGCACTTCCT
>Ga0247837_1003178_pt1 | contig 29350 bp, 25 predicted proteins | sample LaCtaG_2_FD_187115 | JGI IMG/M metagenome (GOLD analysis project Ga0247837, IMG submission 187115) | Freshwater microbial communities from meromictic Lake La Cruz, Castile-La Mancha, Spain - LaCruzMarch2015_14.5m | ecosystem: Environmental > Aquatic > Freshwater > Lake | place: Spain: Castile-La...
TTTGAATATTCCTGCAAGAAAGCAAATTTCCAGATATCCACCACTTGCCAGTTCTGATTTGCTGCTTTGCAGTAAGCCAGTGAATTTCTAGGTTGTCGTGAAATAGTGATTTTTAAGTCGTATGAGTCTTGCAGAGCTACTTTATGGTTAGTAGGGAATAGCTGGACTGGTTGTTAGCTGCACGCAGTAGGAGTGAACTCCGAATTGGCTTGTACCCCAGTCTAACCCCAATCGTCACCACAGGCGAAGCCACAGCCACCAATACACAGACCTACATACCACTCACCAGAAACCCAATGTAGGGACTCTCTCCTTTCGAGTAGTTATACACATTCACCACTGATATAGGAGTCCACATGGCTAGGAAGGCCAAAGCACAGAGCAGTGCATTCCAGGTGAAATCGCTACTAGGGCTGAAATGTCTGTGAAAGCGGATTGAGGCGACTACGCATACAGCTGCATTGGCCGCCAGGATAGGCAGCATTGTCAGTCTGAGTGGACTTTACGAGGTCCAACTTCTGCTGTAGTAGTCCAAGCAAAAGTCAAAAGCTTCAATCACCAAGTCGTTTTTGAAGAATATCGGAAGGCAGAGTGACAGGGAAATGGCTATGACAGCCACATGGTAGCGCCACAGGTTAGGGTACTTCGGCCTATCAAAGTGCACACTTACAGCCACACATATCGCTGCAGCGTAGGCACACGACACAGTAAACCCCACATACGCCACCAAAGTCAAGGCCTTGCAGGTAGACGTGGAGGCTCTCAGGTCGTCATCATACAAAATAAGCCAGTGCAGGTCTACGATGATTTGGGCTTGGGTTTGAGCCAGAATGAGCTGTCCTGGCCCTTCACGTAGCTGAGTGGTTTTGAGGAAAAGGCAGGCGAAAGCAAGGTCAATTGCCAGCACTAAACACACTTCAACAAGTAGACCCACGCTGACAGAGTCATATATCATATGGAAACTACTCCTGGGAGTTCAGATTGAATAGAGACGGCAGAGACTTTGATATGAAAGAGACTGGCTCTGGGCCACTTGCAGCAATGCTATTGTGATTTAATGCTGCTCTGATCATATGCCCCTTTCAAATGCTTTTTCTCACTCTTGAGCTTCGTAATGTCGCATACTTTCTGTATAAAAACAACTGATTATCGATAAATTCCAAGAAATAGCCTATAAGTTCATACCTATAATTGAGTATAAACTGACTCTTTGAGCCTAATTCTACTAATTACTCGATATTGAATTACAAAGCTTACGCTAGGCTTAGGAGGGGGTAGGCGGATTGGCTGTTAGAGCGGGAAACGAGACTAAGCGTGATAGCAGTCCGTATCGGCTTGTAAGAAAGTCGAATAGAGATAGTTACTATAGGCGCAGCCGCAGCTAGATATAGAGTTGCCTGCATAGTAATCACCCAAAAGGCCTCAGCACTGGGCAGCTTTCCCGCATAAATGAACACATTCAGCACTGAAACCGGAGTCCACAGGGCTAGGAAAGCGAGAGAGCCCAGGAGTGCATTCCAAGTGAAGGCGCTATTAGGGCTGAAACGCCTACGGAAGCGAACTGCGGCAATCAGGCATACAGCCGCGTTTAGCACTAGGAAGGGCAGCATAGTCAGCCTGTATAGGGACTACTCTGTGAAATTCCTGTGGGTGTAGTACCCGATACACAAGTCGAACTCTGCCACCATCAGTCTATTCCCCACAAACACTCCCAGTGCAAAGCCTACAGCTGTCACTAGGACCGCCGCATGGTAGCACCAGAGCTTAGGGTAGCTTGGCCTGTCGAAGTGCAGACTGACAGCCACACAGATAGCTGCAGCATACACACAAGTCACCACAAACCCCAAATAAGCCACGAAGTTCAAGGCTGTGCAGAGGAACGCGGAGTTGTGGATATCCCAATAGAGCACTACCAGCCAATGCAGTTCTACTACGATTTGCCACAGAGTCTGCGCTAGAATCAGCTGGCCGGGGCCTTCGCGGAGTAGAGGGATCCCTAGGAAAAGCAGGAAAAAGCAGCAGTCCGCCAGCAGCACGAGAAAAGCCTCTATGAGGAGTGCCAGTAGGTAGATACCGTCTCCCAGGACCATACTGTAAAGTGGGAATAGGGGAGATTTCCCTAGAAATGAAGCGATTTGGACTATTTGCAGGGTTATTATGGAAAGCGAAAATGCAGGGAAACTGGTGCGATTGCTTACGAAAAGGGAAAATATACTGTTCAAAAAGGGACCATTTCATGAATACATGAAATTGCAATATAAAAAAAATCAAAATATACGTCGGAAAACACACCGCAAATAACGAATTTTCACGATTTCACGAGACTAAAAAGCCGCCGAGTTTACTATTCTCTAATTCTATCTACGCTATTTCTCCGTTTGTTCGGAGAAACTGAGTCTCCTTCCCTGCTTAACCACGTAGTTCGCCTGCTTTACCTGCCTTTGCACGCCCGAAAGCTTCTGATTCCACAGGAAAGACTGACTAAGCCTCCTTTTTGCCGGCATTTGTGACTTCAAATTAACGCTTCTGCCTTTCCTGTGCGCCGGAAGTCCTTGAAAAGGCGCAGTTTCCGGCCTTTTGTCGTTAAATCTCCAGTGAATTTCCCTGTTTTTGGGCAGATCCGCCTTGGAAAGCGTGATTGAAAGCCTCCTGAGTTCGTTTTTCTTGAGGAAGTACTTGACTTGGGTGAGTTTGCGAGGCTGCAAGCCAGGAAAGCAGGGAGCTAGCAGGAGATATTTGCGGTCTAGAGCACTGGAAGTGGCCATTATCGATGCTAATGGGAGGGGCTGGAAGCAGAACTGGAGAGGGGAATAGTGAGAAAGAGGCGGAATTGAAGCAGCAAAGGGCCGAATAGAGTGCTGAAAGCCTGTCTCAGCCAGGGATTTCCAGGGCAATTACCGAGTTCCTGCCTCTACAGTGATCAGTTGCTACTGCTGTCTCCATGTCCTGCCTCACAAGGCCCTTTCCGCATCCTATACAGGCTTCCCATAGGCAAATAGCCGCAATTTAGTCGTATTTCCTATAAATTTCCCTCCAAGCAGGCCCAATTCTTTACTATTCCCCTACATTCCCAGCTTTTTCGCATAAAAGCTGCAAGTCTGCGCAGCTGACAGGAAGTCATCAGTCTTCAACTTGCCCTGGCCCAGCTTTCCACTGGCAAAGCGCTTGTTATACAGGGCTCTCTTCTTAGCGCGGCCTACTTTAGCCTTGCGGAAGCGGGGGGAAGGGGATACTTGGGGGGTTTGGTGCCTGGTTTTGCCTGTTTTCACTAGGAGACTGTTGTACTTCATAGAGGTATTATGGGATGTAGAGGTCGAAAGGGGCGGAAAGGCGGGGGAAGGGAAAATTTAGCAATGGAATTTAGGTAAAAGAGAGAAAAATTGGTTAAAAGGCCTTTGTTTCGTCTATTTTTGTAAGTTTGCAGGTATACAAAGGTAGGAAATGGCAGTAAATTCGCCTAATTTCCCCCTAAAAATACCTCCTTTTCCCACAAATCTCTAATTTTTGTCTTTTCCTTTCCAAAATATATAGGGAAATTCTGCTATTTTCTCCATTCCTCTCCCTTCGGTTTCAATTCCCTGCTTTATTCCACTTCCAAAAAGTCCAATTTCCCCGCTGACGGTAGAATTTGCAGATAATAAAGCATATTAGTCCCAGCCTCTGCACTAGTGAGGAAAATCCAGGGAAGTATGTAGAGTGCAGGGAAAGTCGGTTTGAGGGCATGGGGAGTGGGAAAACAGTGTTCAGGACTTTGCTAAGGCAGAGGGAATTTCGAGGAATTAAGTGCCTAGGCCATCTAACTACCAGAGACACATCTCCTAGTCCATTATTCTCGCCTGTCCAGTTCTCCTGCGCTTGCCTATGGCTTCAGCCAGTGTGGGCAGCGGACCAGTCTTGTGTCTCTGCGGGTCTAGGGGCGGGACGCAGACTTCCTCCTCTATGACGGGGAACATGAAGATGCGGTTGATGTGCACGTAGCAGCCCAGGACTGGGTCCGTGTGGCCTTGCAGGAGGTGAGTGAGTTTGGGGATGAGGAGAGGGGAGGAAAGGGACTGGACGTAGGAGGGGACTGGGTAGAACTGGGGACTTGGATGTTTCTTCAAGCGATGGTGCAGGAGGACGTGTCGATAGCCAAAAGTCAGGAAACAGTCCGGACACTGAAACGGCCTCTCCTTCAAATGCGAGGCCTTCAAGTGTCGCTGCAGGTTGAAATCAGAGGTAAAGGCCTTGCTGCACTCTGGATGCGGACACACAGACTTCATATTTAGAATTGGAGAAGCTATGCAGCAACACTGCAGACCCAAGGGTTGAGTGCAATGGTGGGGGTTTGAGCGTAGATGTGGCTTCTTTGGGCTGGGAAGGGGGAGAAAAGACGGTCTTCTGAGAGGACGCAAGTGGTGAACTGGAGTGCAAATCCAGCTCTACTGTCTCTTTTAGACAGGTATTGCGGCAGTCTGCCAGCCACTCCTCTAAGTCACTATCGAAGAGATGACGTAAATGGATGCAGCGGAGCTTCCGTAATAGGCGTAATACAGGTAGGTGGTATATATGCTAGCAGTTCTGCTGCTGTTGAGGGGAGTGCAGGCCCTGCACAGCACCCCTCTGCAGGGCTATCCGCCTGTGCAGGACAGGCTTGCTTTCGATACTGTTGGGGATGTGCGGCGAGAAGGACTGGATTTGGAGTGCTTCGTGGGCCCAGATGCAGCGGAAATTGCAGGGACTGAGTTCGGACTGGTAACCAACCTAGTCCTCCGCTTCAAGCCTCTGAAGGACTCCTCCTTGACCTTGGTGCTCCACAGCGAAGAAGGAGAAGACTTGCTGAAGGCCTACCTTAGGCCTGACTCTATGCAGCTAGTGAGCTACTCAACAGGCCAAAACGCCACCTGCAAGGTCGACCCCAGGGAAGACATTACCACTTCTAAGTTGGAGTTCGCCCTGCAGTCCGTCAAGTTGATGTATGAAGGCGCTGTAGGGGCAAAGGAATGTGTCACTGTGGCTTTCCAGGCTTGGGGCACGGCGGTAGGCTATCGACTGATAGCCGGGGCGGCGAAGCCAGGGACCATAGTGACTATTCACAGTATCGAATGGGACGGAAATCGAGACATGCAAACCGCTGTAGCCGCTATAGCCCTCGAAACAAAGACTGGAATCGCTCACTTCCGCGACTCTCTCCAAAGCACTACCGACCAATCCGACCTTGCCGCTGCCATAGAGGAACTCCACAGCCTCAGCACTACTCTCAGTGACCTGGACCTCCAGCTCAAAAGTCTCACAGTCCGCTGGCAAGCACTCAAGTCGACGGACTACATGACCAGGCCGGAGCACTTGATTCACCACTTCAGACTGGTGCTGAGGGACTTGGACAAGGAGGTGAGTCACCTCTATGGTCGGATCACTCAGGGCGCTTTGTCGGAGTATGCGGAAAGATTTATACATGAGAGAAAGGAAGTAATGCCGATGGAAGTGCTCCTGGGGGCGTACGCCTGGCAAATCGAGAAGAAACTGGGCGAGCTAAAGACGCATATCGCCTCTCTGAGTCGATTTAACGTGGTTTTCTTGATAGGCGGTGGAGTCCTGCTGGCAGCGTTATCAACTGTGCTGATGGTCCGCAAGGCTGAAAAGCTGCACAAGCTATAGTAGTAACCTGTCTAGCAGGGAAATAGTGCAGAGCTAGGCAGTGAGGAAGGCTACTTAACTGAGGTCTTGAAGCCGCAGCGCACTATTAGGGAGGAGGTGAAGAGGAGCACTGCTTCCAGGAAATAGGCGAAGTAGTAGTTGAAGGGAAAGCCCAGGCCGTTGTTAAGTGACCAGCCGAACAGAGTACCTGCAGTCAGCGGACCTAAGGACCTGATAAGCGCCACAATGGACAGCGCCATTCCATTGGCACTCCCCAGCATTTCCTGCTGCACGACAGAGTTTATCCCAATTTGCACTCCTGTGAGCATGACGCCCATGCAGATTCCCCACATCGCAGTTGCAGCCATCAGTGCAGGCCACAGAAGCCAAGTCCCGTAAAAGATGTGGCAAGTTGGAATTGCAACGACCACTGGCGCAGCCACCAACTGCGCAATTTGCAGCACCAGCGAGCATCCAAAGCGCTCCATCAACTTCCGCAGGAAGAAAATGAGGAACAGCAGCAGTACAAAAGACCCCCAAGCATACGTCATCCCCACCTTATACTCCTCCTTCCACCCCAAGCCGCCATGGTCCACTGCGGATTTCGCCCAAAGAGCTGTTAGTTCTGTGGTCATTGCGAGGGTCAGGCCCGTTATACACCAGGCGAAGGCGACGGTCAGGTAGGAGGCGTTGCCTTTCAGTATGTGCAAAGTTTCGCAGAAGCTGTAGGTGGGGGTCTCGTTGGGGAGCAGGGGAGTGCCGGATTTTGAGGATTTCGCAGGCTCGTCGAAGACGTAGAAAAGAGCTAGGAACAAGCCGAACAGCGAAAGGCCCAAAGTAGCAAAGCACGGCAGAGAGAAGGGGAAATCCTCGAAAAAGTCCACTCCAGCGAATATTCCCGGGAACCTTTTGTGCGGCTCAGCCAGCATTCCCCCTAGGAATGGCCCTATTATTGACCCCACAATTGCGAATACATTCAAGTAGGTAAAAGCTTGAGTGCGATTTGTCTTATCGGTGAAATCCGCTAATAGACTTCGACTTGCGACTGCATTTGCATTGGTAAAGCCGGAAAAGAGTCTGATAAAAATAGCCATTGGGTAACTTGTGATGAAAGCAAAGCTGAGCGTCCCTATAGCATTGCACAAAGTGCCGAATATGAGCACAGGGCGCTTCCCATACTTGTCACAAATATAGCCACTGTGTGAAGTTTACATGAAGATGGAACTGAAGAACTGAGCAACACTGTAGCAACTGCCCAATATACCGCTGAAGATGGAGATGTAGCGGTCGTGCTGGTCCACGGGGATGGTGGCCAGGTAGTCACGGAGCTGGAATTCCACAAGGTAGGGGAGAAAGGGGAAGAGGAAGGTGAAGCAGATGCTGTCGGTGAGGTTCGCCAGGTACAGCGCCAAACACTTCGCTTGTGGCAGGGGCGTAACTGCGAGTTTGCCCTTAGTCTCCTCTTCAATCTCGAATTCAGACCTGGTGGAAGCCATTAGGAATTTCTACCACAGGTGCTCAGCTTTAATGTACCATAAGCTAAGGCGCCCAGCACTAGAGTTGCCGGGAAGTTAGAAAAGGGTGCGAAAGCGCTTCTTCTGCAGATATCCGGAGTGTCGGGTCTTTCTGTAGACACTGGGAAAGCAGGTCTTGCAGGCCTGTGTCTGCGAACTTCCGCCAGTGCCGTGTGGGGAAGGGAATGGGAGTTCCAGGCTTCCAGGCCAGGTCGTGTGGACGGAACCCCACACTTAGTCTATGCAGAAAGATCCCGAAACTCCACATGTCCACCTTGCAGGATACTGATGCACCGTCCTTTACTTCAGGCGCTCTGTACTGGTCCGAACCGCATTTCCAGGGCAAAGTCAAGTGTCCGTCGCTGCCGACTTGCCTTGCGAGGCCGAAGTCGCACATCTTCACGATGGGGTATTCGTGATTGGAGTCGACGTTAGTCTGCAGGAGGAGATTGGAGGGCTTCAGGTCCATGTGCATTATACCGTGGTAATGTAGGTAGTGCAGCGCTGACAATATATCGAAGCAGAAGGACCTGAGTTTCTGCACTCCTCCATTCGGCTTGACACTGAAGGGCATGTTGAGTTCCTCCAACTTCTTGGTGAAGTAGTCATGTCTGGGCACGTGCTCCAGTAGAAGCAGCAGGTGCTCTTCCGTCTCTGTAGTATCGTAGAGCTGCACGATATTGATATGCTGCAGTTGCCGGTGGAGGGACAGTTCGCGGTACGCAGAGTCCTTCAAAGCCTCTGAAAAGAATCTCCGTTTGCTCACCTTCTTGATGACCACATTCGTATCAGCCACCGAGTCATGATACAAGTCAATAATGGTCGTTTCGCCTGAGTCCACATAGACCTGTTTCACGAACTCATACCTCGCCTGCAAGGGCGCAGCCTGATTTCCAGTCTGGAGACAGTGCCACAGCGGCTGCAAGGTCTGGGAGCACAGGGGCAACTGGTCAGCAGCAGGCACTTGCAGCTTGTACAGGGGCTTCAGGGGCAGGTGGTCTGGAAGGCTCAGGCGCAGACTGTCCATGGTGAGGATTACGTCACTATGGCTGGGGGAGGGAACTGGGACTGCTAATATGGGGGAAACAGCCACAAGAAGAAGCCCCAAACTTCGTCTTTTCCGTTTTCCCTTCGCTTTAGTCGCTTGCTTCAGACCTTTTTCGTCTCTTTTAAGCTTTGGGCCTGAAAAGCTATTTACCCTTTAGTCACTCTGCAAACCTGATGTGTCCCAGAGGCGAATTCTGCGTCTTTTTCGACTAACCCAGCTGTATTTGCCTGTGCAGTAGTATCCACAGTTCTCAGTCCTCTTTCTCTAAATACACACTCTATGCAATCCACTGTATTCCGCTTCCTGCGCATCGACCTGGCAAGTTTGCAATCGGCCCACAGCCATTATAGATGGGTAATTGCAGCTGTGTGCAGGGGGACAAGCGCGAAGACGAACGGCACTTACAGTCCCAGGGCGACCCTGTGGAAAAGACCTACCACGTCCGAGGCTACCTCTCCGCCCCTGACACCGCCAACCCAAGAGACACTCTATTTGACACAGCGCTTCCAGAGCCGTACCAAGTGGAAACGGTGCAGCAGGCCGCTAGGAGCTATTTGAGCAGAAAGCGGCAGAGGGAGCGGACTGCAAACTGGCTGGACTTCCAGTCGGACCCTCAGACGGCTGCTGAAGCTGTGGAAGAGGCGGGGGAGGGGAATTTCGTTGGGTTGTTGAGTAGGGACGCGGGGGAAATGTATAGGAAATTGCAGCCGTTTCGATTCGAACACAGGGTGAAAGAGGTCTCTATATACAGTCCGAAGCGCCTCGCAGACGGCAGCATCTACATAGGAGAATGGACCGTTTCGCCCACAGGCTTCTGTCGGAAAGGCAGGGGCAAGCTCTACAGTAAGGACGGAGGGTACAGCGAGGGGTACTGGCTCGACGGAAAACTGCACCTCCTGGGCAGAGTAATCTACCCCAACGGAGACTACTACGAAGGCGGCTTCCAGTATGGATTTCGCTCAGGCCGCGGTCTCTTCCAATCCTCCATTTCCTCCTACTCAGGCTCTTGGGACCTGAACGACAAGCACGGCTACGGCGAGGAGCGCCTCCCAGGCAACACCATCTACGAAGGCGACTTCCAACACGGGGTGAAGACAGGCAAAGGCACACTGAAGTGGCCAGACGGGAGCAACTATACAGGGGACTTGGTGAGGGGGGAAATCGAAGGTACGGGCGAGTACCACTGGCCGGATGGACGGAGCTACAAGGGCCAGTGGAAGGGCGGGAAGATGCACGGAGAGGGGGAATTCCTGTACAGTCCTTCGAGGACGTACAAAGGACACTATGAAAATGACCACAAGGAAGGATACGGCGTCTATAGCTGGGATGGCAAGGTATATGAAGGCCAGTGGGCGGACAATAAAATGCACGGGGAAGGATTTTTGACCATTGAAGGAGTGAGGAAGAAGTGTGAGTTTAGGGAAGGACGGAAAGTTAAAGATTTAGAGTAAGTCACTCTAAGAATAGGGAGCTATTCCCGCAGGGAGAGAGGGCTTAATGCTGCTAAACATATACGCAATTGCGGTATGAGGTCTGGAGAGTCAATATATGAAAACTCGGCCACAATGAAACAAGTCAGGACTAGGAAAGCAAGAAAACGAATATGGCCTTATGAAGAGACTATTGAGGTATTTCTACAGTACTATGCAGTGGAAGTGCTGCGGCCTTAATAGTATATTCACTACGCTGCCTATATGTGCAGTCTTAGTGTCTAGTACAGCCACTCTGTTGTAGATTTGCCTGTTCTCTCTCACCCCAAATCTCCATCCTCCCGCAGTATTAGCAACTTCCGTCCATTCGATTAATCCCTAACTGCCTGTTTCAGTCCTCACTTGGAGTAGTGCAGAGTTTTAGTCGGAGTTGTAATATGAAGGCCAAAGATGCAGCCAATGTCACTGAATCCGGCGAAGCAGACGCACTAGTGACAATGCGCAGTAGTGCCAGTCCAGCCTCTACGACCAGGTACTTCTACCAGCCGGTCTGGAGACGAGCCCTGTTCCAGATCAAAGTCCAGCGCTCTATCAAGGCTATTAAGGACGACTTGCTGGTCTTTGGGACTACGCATGACTTGGCGGACCTGGACATGCGGTACAAAGTCAACATCGACCAATTGATAGACAAGAAGGCGAGGAAGGCGGAGGACTTCCGACAGCAGACTACGACCTACTTCATTACGCAGTCTGACACGACCTGTCTGATTTCCCCCAATAATGCATTCAAACAGGCCTGGAGCTGCCTTATTATCTGCCTACTTGCGTACACTGCCACGATCATGCCTTTTCGCTTTGCGTTTTATGACGTGATCTTTTGGGACGGCTGGACAGTGTGGGAACTTCTGCTGGATTTCCTCTTTCTCTGCGACATCGGCGTGAATTTCTTCAGCATTTACGTGCAAGCCAGCGGCGCAATCGTCACAAGCAGGCGAATAATCGCCCGCCGCTACCTGCGGACCTGGTTCGCCCTGGACCTAATCGCCTCCATCCCCTACACTCTCCTGGATCTATGGGTTTTCAACCAAGACTCCACCCAGCCTCGTCTGAACTCCTTCATTAGGATCCTGCGACTGCCAAGGATGTACAAACTGCTCCGACTTGTGAGAGTGATGAAAAGCCTCAAAGTCACCCGGGGCACTGGGGAGTCGCTGCTCGAACGCATTCAGGAGTTTCTGCAGGTGAATTCGCGTAAGGGGTAGGTAGGCCTGTACAAGTTGGTGCAGTTCTTGACGATGGTGCTGGTGGTCGCGCATATCACTGCGTGCGTTTGGTACTTCTTTGCGAGAATTGGAGACTTCGAGCCGAAGTGCTGGGTTGTGCGAGCAGGGCTAATTGACGAAAGCCAAGCTACCCAGTACATAGCCGCCTTCTACTGGTCCGTGACTACAATGGTCACAGTGGGTTACGGGGACATTACGCCCTCCACTACCATCGAAATCATCATGGCTATTTTCTGGATGTTCATAGGAATCGGCTTCTACTCATATACAATCAGCTCGTTGTCGACTTTCCTGATGTCGATTGACACTCGAGAGTCCATTTTGACTGCGAAGACTGAGGCTGTGAGAGTCCTTGCAAAGGAAGCAGGCATTTCCCGAGAGACAAAGGCTAAAATAATGGTGGCTATCCGATACAACACTTTCCGAGTCGGGACTGTATGGGACAGTTCTGTGTTCGACGACCTGCCGAAAGGACTGAAGTACGAAGTTGCGACCAGTATGTATGACGGAGCCTACAAGAATTTCCCCTTTTTCACCAAAAGAGATATGGCCTTCGTGCTTTTCGTGATGCCGAAACTGCGGCCAATGACGCTGAGCCACAACGACTACGTCTACCACGAAGGCGAGTATGCAGACTGCATGTACTTCATATGTCGCGGAAGAGTGAACTTCGTCCTCAGTCACTCGGAAGTCGCGTACAAGACCTACCTCCGAGGGTCGTATGTCGGGGAAACGGAGCTGGTGAAGGGACTGCCGAGGGAGGACAATGCACAGGCAGCGGGGAGGACGGAAATGCTAGTCCTCGACAAGGGCAGTTTTTGGGGAATGATGGATGAGTTCCCTTCAGACGCACGGAGTATCAAAGCCACGTCTCTGCTCCGCAGGCGGAATAACAAGTTGGCGCTGTTGACTACTCGCGAACTTCTCAAGCTGAAAAAGCGCAAAGGCACCCTCGTAGACTTAATCGGCAAGCAGCAAATCATGATCCCCACTGACGAGCTGGACCTGGAAGAGGAGGACTTCGACACTAGGGTGGACAACCTGACGACTGCAGTAGGAGAGCTGAAGAGAGACCTGGCGAATGCGCTGGTACTGCTCCAGCGGAATTCGATGGCTATCAGCTTGATACAGAGACGGATTCCGTACCTGCGGGAGACTGTTCGACTTCCGCCGATTCTTATCAGTGATACTTAGAGACTAGTAGCTCTGGGATGAGGGATAAATGGGCTGTGGCTGCGCTAAATCGACTACCACTTCGGCTCAAAGAGTCTCTACGGATCAAACTTTGCCGCTCTCGCTGCAGCGGGGCGGCACAGAAGACCACCGAGGCGACTCCAACCTGTTCAAAGAAGAAAGCGTGTCTCGCTTCACTCGCAAGTCTGAATATGTGGACTTCTTCGACCGAGGCGAGCGGCCTGAAAGGAACCGCAGCATGCTCGATGTCTACGCCCACTCCGACATGAACACTCTCGAAGACCAAGGCAAGCCCAAAACAACATTGCAACTAGACTATGTGTACGGTTATCGCTGCTTCCAAGCCAAGCAAAACGTGTTTTACACCGGGCTGTCTGACACTGTGGCGTACCCTGCAGCAGCATTGGTCGTGCTACTGAATACAGGGAGCAACACCCAAAGTTTCCTAGGGGGTGGAGAACTAGTGGCGGCTCAAGGACACAGTGATGATATAGTGGCTATCGCAGTGAGCAAGGGAAAGGACTTGATAGCCACTGGGGAAATAGGCCGGAACCCTCTAATCTGCGTATGGAAACTGGAGCAGCCGGACCGCGGCGTGGAAATCCGGAAGTTGGAGCAGGGACTCAACACCCGCGCTGTCGCGGCCCTGTGCTTTTCCGAAGACTGCAAGCAGCTTATCGCAGTGGACCAAGCCCAGACCCAAGTCATTCGCGTGTACGACTGGAAGGAAAGCCTCACTCCGACCCATATCTTGGTAGTGAGCAAAGGTCGCGTTTGGAGCGTGCGCTTCAGTCCTAAAGGCAGCCTGTTCTGTGCAGTCGGCAAGGAGCACTTCTCGTTCTGGACGCTCAAAGGGCATGAATTCGCAAAGCACAAGCCTGGCTCTATGGACACTTCAGCCAACATGAACGTCGTGCAGTGGCTTTCCAACGGCAACTGCGTCACTGGCGGTTCCGACGGTCAGCTCTACCTCTGGATCGACAAGAATCTGAAGAAGAAGTACGCAGTTTTCGAGGGGTGTGAAATCCTCGCCCTAGCGATTGTGAGTGATGTGATTGTGCTGGGAGGCGCGGGACTCACTATAAGAGTCCTCAATGCCACTTTTAAGGAAGTGGGCAGATACCAGGTTCCGGACTGGGTGATGAGTGTGGATAAATCCGGAGACAACATCCTGTGCAGCACCCGAAACGGCATAATTCAAGAACTGACAGGCAATTCCAGACTTGTGCTGATGGAGTCCCACTGTGAACGAGAGGTTTGGAGTCTGGCAGTTAGTCCCAACGATTGGCGTATTATCATATCTGCAGGGGACGATAACAAAATAAAGAGTTGGGATTTGGTACAGAGAAGGTGTGTTTCCACATGTATTCTCGAGTCTGCGGAGGTCGAAAGACCACATAGGTCGTCGTTTCTGCCGCAGGGGCAGCAGTCTAGGGCGCTGGCTATCAGTCCCAAAGGCCATGTAGCTGTCGCTCATAATGACGGCCGCATCAGCATTCGCAACAATATCCACCAACTGAACATCATCCTCAAACTGCTGCCTGAGCCCAGGGACTGGATCCAAACCTTGCAGTACTCCCCCAAAGGGTCTGCTCTGGCCGCAGGGTCCATGGACAGGTGCATATATGTATATGACGTCTCAGCAGGGTACAGTTTGTTTCACAAACTCGGAGGTCTGGGCAAGGTAGTCGGACTGGACTGGAGTGTGGAAGAGCACATGATTAGAGGCGCAGATGAGGAAGGACGGGTGAAGGTGTGGGAAGTGCAGAGCGAAGCAAGTGTGGAGGAGCTTGGCTCCGAGCAATGGGCGACTTGGACCTGTGCAGTGGGGCAGCCAGTCCAAGGCATCAACCAGCTCACTTCCGACCCTGCCTTTGTCACCTGTGTCAGTCGATCCCTGGACTCCAAGCATTTCGCTGTAGGAAATGCTTGGGGGCTTCTAGAGATCTACGACAATCCCAACGGACCCGGGTCCAAGTCAAATGTGTACCGCGGGCACTCTCTGGAGGTAGAGAACGCTCTGTGGGTGCGACAGGACCGAGTGCTGCTGACAGCTGGAGGACCGGATTTGACTATTATGCAGTGGAGAGTGTCGGAAAAGTAGTGTGGATAGCTAATTGTAGTGAGAGGGTACTAGTCTAGTTTCTTCCTGAAGGAGCAGCCGACTGTCACTTTGCACTTGCCTCCTGTAGGCGTGCACAGCACACTGTTGCACCCCTCACACGTGATGACAGATTGAGCATGACTGAAGGCCGTCGTGATGGAGTAGCACCCAGGGCACTTGATGTCCATGAAGTAGCTGTTCGGACTGGGGATCAAGCGCTTCAGCTTGTGCGTGCGCTTCTCGTCCTCAGCCAGCGGGTGCAGCAGGTCGGCCTCCATGCTCCAATAATTATGGCTGCTGTAGTCTGCTAGGCTAGAATGGCACAGAGGAGCAAAGCCAGGTAATAAACTTAAGATGAAGGTAAAGGTCTCCAACCTCCCGACTAGCCCGAGTGAGACGGAACTCCAGACCCTCTTCTCGCACTATGGACCGTGTGAAGTGGCTGTGCAGAATGAATTTGCAATTGTAACCTATGCAGATCCGCAACATGCACAGGAGGCTGTGACTGCCCTAGACCACTCCCTTTTTGGCGGGAAAGTGCTCTGTTTAAAAGCGGAACAGGCGGATTCCGCGCCGACTCAGCAGATGAATGAACCACAAGAAGAGGGCAAAGCCAGGTCCAGGTCCAGGTCGCCTGCTAAGGAAGCACTCGCAATGGCTGCAGAGGACCACAGCGAAACCCAGTCTTCCAAGCTAGTGGCAGTCCAAGCGCCCGCAGCTCCTTCCACCAGCAAGCTCACAGACACAACATCTCTCAGTCCAGAAAGCCAAGTTAAGCCTGAAGTCGTAGACCCTGCAAAGCCTGAGAAAAAGCGCTCCAAGCCTGACGTGGCTGTGGAGGAAGACGGGTCGAAGTTCAAGATCCTCTCCCACAACAAGCGCAACGAGGAGCTGTCAAGTTGGAAGTGCCTCGCCTGCAATCGCAAGATCCAAAAGAAGTCCGTGAAGACCCACATTGCCAGCAAGACCCACAAACAGCATATTAGCTAAGGTCTTCCCGCAGCTTGTGGTAAAAGCGAGTCTTGGTGTACTCACTCCTGCACAGTGGACAGACTGGCTGCGGCCGCACGTCGAAGGCTTCAAAGGCTGCGATGCACCTCATGTGGTATACATGTGAACACGTCAAAATGCACAGTTCCCGCCTGGCTGTAAACTCGTGTAGACAGATAGGACAGTCTCGGTCCTGTCGTAGGTACGCGAGCTGCTTGACTCTGCGCCACTCGTCCACTGTCTTGGAGTCTTCTTCCTGCAGTGCCTTGTACTCTGCTTCCCTGGCGTCCTGAGTGCCTCTATGTTTGAGTTTGAACTGCTTGACTGCTTCTCTGGAGGCCTCGACCTGTTGGTCGATGTTCTGAAACAGCTCCTCCAGGTCTCGCTGATGTCTGTCCATCTGAGTCTCCATCTGCGAGTTGATAGCGGCAAGCTGTTCTCCGAAGTACTTGCGCCGGACGAAAGGGTGAGTAGGCGGGTGCAGTTTCCGCAGAGAACGGAACAAACTGCGAGCTCGGTGACCCCGGTACACACTTTGAATCTTTGTCGCACTGTACTCGCGGTAGTAGGTTTCTGTCTCTGCGAAGTGCTTGGAGTCATAGGCCTGTTTCCTGCAGATCGGACACACCTTCTTCCCTGCGTGCTTTTCAAAGCTGCTCAAGCAGCTCTTGTGGAAGAGATGGGAGCAGCTGAGTATAACGGTGACAGTTTTGCCCAGCATTTCCTTGCAGATAGGACACAGGCCTTTGTGTTCATGTCTGGCGCGGGCTTGCTGCTCCACGGCTTCCCACTGCACTGGGTCAAGGGGCGGAGGCGGCTTTTCCACGAGTCCCAGTCTCTCTGCGAGGGACAGCTGAGCTATGTAGTTCTCTTGCTTCCGCTCAATTTGTCTGACTAGTTCTGCAGCCGGACTTTGTTCTCTCTGGATTATGATGTTTGCGTGTCTTGCAAAGGAGGTCTGTCGTCTGTTCTTCATCATTGCCACCACCTGCCGGGTGCCGGTTTGCACCACTCCCATGGACCTTAGGATGTGTTCCTGCATTGCAGCGGCGTTCACTGCCAAGCCTCTGTCCTTTGTGGGCGGTCTGCCGCCCCTCTTCATTATACAGAATATGCCCAGAACTGCCCTCAGCCTTTCAGTCTCCATCCAAGACTGCTACTTCCCAACAGCCAAAGACCCTTCTTTCCCTCTTTTCTTCTCCGTATCCGTCTCTGGAGTCACACAAACCACCGATTTCCCCATGATCCAGCCTCTCCAATTCACCATAACGGACCTGAATCCCCTGGACAACATACACGTAGAGGCGCAGCAGCAAGGCGAAGTGCTGGGGTGGGTAGAAGTAGTGCTGCGGGAGCAGTTCCCAGTAGAGATGAAAGGGCAGTTTGACATGTGGTTCAAACTGAATGAGGGAGAAAGGCAGGGCAGTCCAGAGAAGCAGCGAAATAAGGACTCGGGCCGTTCCCAACGTCTCAGTAGAGTTCGTCTGCAGGTGGCAATGGCGGAGCAAAGTGCGAAAGCCGCAACTGAGGAATTACCTGAAGGGCTTTTGGCCTGTCCCAGATGCTCCTATCTAGAGAAACTGATAGTGTCGATGGAGCTGGAAATGGAGGGAAAGGCAGAGCTCAAGCTGCTCTTAAGTGGAGAAACGGAGGGGAGGTGGGACCCGGTCACTGAGGAAACGGCAGTGGAGACTGATGAATCTCCGAAGCACGACCTAACCCCTGAAGAAGCAGAAATCGAGCATTTAAAACTGGTGATACTGGCACTCACCCAGCACATTTCCTCCCTCCAGGTCTTCAAATCCCAGTCCGACTCCCTATGCACCCAGCTCTCCGTCTGCGAGCAAGCCAAGCAGCAGCAAGACGCTGAGTCCAAACAGGCCTTTGAGCAGCTGAGAAGGCAGGCAGAGGGACTGGTGAGGGAGTTGGAGACTTGCAGGGAAGAGCTGGGTCGAGTGCAAGGCGAAAGAGGACACTGGGCGGAGTCGGTGAGAACTGCACAAGGGGAGTGCTTGCGACTAAAGGCGGATGTAGAGGAAAGGAGGGGCTGGGAACAGGGTAGGAAGGGGAAGGAAGTCAGTGACAGTGAGTTGGTGGCTCAGAATGAAAACCTGCTCCAACGACTGCTCATCCAGGAATCTGAATTCGAGGCTTTGCAGGCTCAGTACGAAGCCCGAATCCGTGAGTTTGAGTCACTGACAAAGGACTGGACCACGCAACTGCAGCACTGCAACGAGGACAAGGCCAAACTGAGAACTGACTGTGAAGACCTGCGCAAAGACCTTACCACTGCCCAATCGCTTATTGACCAGCTGAAAGAGGACCTGACCTTTGCTCGGTCTGCTCTGTCGCAGGCCCAGGCGGAACGCGACTACCTGGCTTCTTCGGTCAGTCGTGAGAAGTGCAACACGTCGCATCTGTCCACTAGTGAGTCTCAGCGCCTGCAGCTAGCACAGGACATTGCGGCTTTGACGAAGGAGTATGAGAGCAGAGTGGAGGAGGTGAGCAGGGCGGGGGAGGGCTTGGCGGAAGAGAATAGTCGACTAGTGAGGGAGTGTGGAGAGCTGGAGAAATGTGAGCGAGAAATTGCGAGGGAGCTGGACAGAGTGAAGGGAGAGAAGCAGAAAGTGGAGCGAGAAGTCCTGGGCCTGCGCAGGGAACTGGCCACACTACGGCAAGCAGAAGAGGCAGGCCAGCAGTACAGAGACCAACTCGAGACAGGCAAAGAAGCGCAGGTGCGGCTCCTCACAGATCTGGACTTCCTGGCTAACAGTCTGGTGAGTGTGAGTGAGCGGTCCTACGAGGTTAGTCGCCTCCTGCCCAGACTCAAGTCTATGGTGGAGGAAAAGGACACTGAGGTGGAGGTACTGCGAGGAGTAGTAGCGGAGCTGCAGAAAGCCAGGTCTGTCTACGTGCCAGCCTCCAACGACCCTGTAGACAACGCCATGGCGAGCTACGTCAACTCCCACTCTCAGCTGCCGATCTCCTTCTACCGCCAAGACGAAGGACTGTACCTCTTCGGGACCAAGCGAGTCTTCATCAAGCTGGAAAACGGCAACATCGTGAGTAAGTGTCCACCTAGTCAGAGTGGGTGGAGGCTTCATGCGACTTGAGGAGTTCGTGCAGGTGTACACTCCTCTGGAAATGGGCAAGTTGCAGACTACTCATGAAAGGCGGAGACTGCTGAAGTCGGAGTTGCTGAGCAGACTGGCAGCCAGTTCTCATGCGGAGCGGAAAAACGGGAGGCTGGAAATGAGTCCGCAGAGGGCTGCGAAGATCATTAAGGAGTTCATGGAAGAGGGCGGGGAGCAGTTCGCCACCTGCTTTGCAATTCCTCGCAGAACTGCTTCCCCCTCAAAGTCACAGCGCACCAGACCCTCGGACCTGCGTTCTTCCCAACACTCCACTTAGCTCCTAAGCGCCATTAATGTCCGCGCCCATCCCCCTCTCCCAGCCCTCCACCAACCCCCGCCAGATCCCCGCCGTGTTGTTCATTGTGAGCGCCACATAGGAAGAGGCGGAGGCGATGGTGAAGCAGCACGGCGGAGAGCAGCTGTTGGGGCAGATGCAAGAATTGTACAGCAAGTACAAGTTCATGGAAGCGCAACTGGTGCGGTCCAAGGCTGTGCTCAAGGCGAAGTTCCCTGACATTCAGAACGCACTGACCATGGTGGAGTTTCTCAAGGAAAAGGACTCGCCGCTGCGCGTGGACTACCAACTCTCGGATAGTGTCTATGCCAAGGCAGAGGTCGAGCGCACTGGCAATGTGGCGCTGTGGCTGGGCGTAGGCTGTATGTAGGCCAATGTCATGCTGGAGTTCCCTTACGACGAGGCTGAGGAACTGCTGAGGAGAAACCTCGGCAATGCCACCCAAGCCCTGGAGTCCACCTCAGAAGACCTGCGCTTCCTCAAGGACCAAATCACTACTTGTGAAGTGAACGTGGCTAGGGTATACAACTACCTGGTCCACTCCAAGCAGGCCCGTTCTTCTAGATAGTACCCCTTTACCCACGCTACTGCCGCAGGACTTAGCTAGGCCGCAGTGCTTGCTTTATCGCTTCCATTTGTCTTGTGAGGGGCCAGTCTCCGTCCAACTCCAACGTCTTTCTGCAGAACTGCAGCAAGGCCTTCATCTCATGCACGAAGAGGAACACCTGGTCCATGGCCGTGAGTGTGGAGACAGAGGCAGCCACCGAAAAGAGACTGCGGAAATGCGAAAGGCCATACAGAGCAGTTTCCACTGCCGCGAGTAACTGAGAGTCGTCCAGAGCGTGAGGGGAGCCCAGCAGTCGGACGTAGAGGGAGTGCAGGGCGTCGAGACAGGAAAGACGCTGCTTCCAGGCCCGAATAGTCGGTATTACCTCCTCTACTGCCCTGGCTTCCTGCATCTGCCCCAGCACTTCCTCCAGTACTTTCTTAATGAAGCCCTCCAAGTTGGGAAGTGCCCGGATCACTTGCTGCATCTTCGCGACTGCCCCTGGCAGTTCCCCCGCATTGCGCAGTCCCAGCTGTCTCAGTACTGTGTCCACACTTTCGTTCCCATACGTCCCAATCCGCTCCTCCAAGTAGGCCTTTTCCCTCCTCAGTTGGCTTATTTCTGCATGGCTGGAGTCGAGAGTGCCAGTTTCGTAGAAGTGAATGAGTCGAAGCACCTTTGAGTCCATTAGGCTGCGCGCTTCCCTTCCGAAGTGCTTGGCGAATACCAGTCTGTCGTGTTCAGAGCCTGCAACTTCCTGGCCCTCTGTACTCTCTCGAAGTGCTCTCCTTCTCTCCTCTTCCAGGACTCGAACCTGGTCTTCATAGGCTTGGAGAGAGGCTTGAAGGGAGTGGATACGGTGTTTGGCCTTCGTGTGTTCGTGAGAGAGTTTCGATCTGAGTCGCTTGTACGAGTCTTTGAGGACTTCTTGGTCTTGGTGAGAAGTCTCCAGGGCAGTCTGAGCAGCTTTCAAGTCACTTTGGCAGTGAGAGAAGTCTCTGAGGACTGCTAGCAAGACTTCACCCACGTCTTCCATAGCAGGCCCCTCACTAATCAACACCTCCTCGTAGCCCTGCTGTCCAAGCAGCGCATTCACTCGCTCCCACGTCTTTCGGCTGCGTACTTCCCCAGATCGGTACAGTCTGATATTCGAATCTGGGGCTTGAGGAGGAGTGGGGGGTAGAGGAGTGAAGGAGGGAGAGGGTAGGTCTGGGCCTTGTGAGGCGAGGCGCTGCAGGTCTTCTTTTATTTCTTGGGAGCCGCACAGGAAGGCGTGCACAGGGTCATGAGAAAAGCGGTAGTTATCGAAGGGACTTTCTGGCTTGCGTCTTTGCCGCAGGGAAGGAGTGAGCGGGAACTCTTGCTCCATAGAGAAGGCTTCAGGGGTCGTCTTTCCGCTGAGTGCGAGCGAAGTGCGCAAATCATCAGGCTCGAAACTGGGACTGAGTGAGTCTGTCATATATGGCGTGGAAAGGCGAAAAGGCGAAAGGGAGACGTAGTCCTCCAGGGCTGTTCGCAGTGAAAGCAGAGGAAAAGCTGCCTCCTATCTGCATGCTGAGTGCCAGGTACGGAGGCGCAGGCCGGGACAGCTGCTCCCCGCCTCAGTCTGAAGACAACTCCCCTTCCCACCTGAGAAACCCCAAAGCCCAGCAATTCCCTAAAACTGTGATTCCCACTCTTAAGCATGAAGCCCGCTCTTACTTCTCCCTGCTTTCCCCCATTCGGCCTGCACCCAAAGACTTGCTTCTCCGCTATCCCAAGCCTCGGCTGCCTATCGCTTTCTGTGACCGCGACTTGGACAAGTATTACGTCAGCAATGGAAAACTGAAGCGACGTGGAGAGACTTTTCTGCTGGAGCTGGAGCCTGAGGACCACCCTGTTGCACTGTATGAAACGAGGCTGCAGGCTAAGCCTGACCTCACAGGGCTGAAGGAACTGGAGTTGACCGGAGTCAAATTAAAAAGACGACTGAGGAAGCTCGAGCGAGAGCTGCGTGACTACAGAGACAAGAACTGTCTGGATTTCAGGGCAAGCTTGGCTCCGTAGCTGATTAGTCCCTTAACAGTTTCCCTGCTAGGGACTTAATAGGCTGAAAGCAGTGCAATAGGAATGGAAGAAAAGCCCGTGGAGAAGCCGCCTCAGGAAGAGACGTTCGGAGAGGGGCCGATGTCAATGCTAGTGAAGGCAGTGAAGACCAACAGTCAAGTGCTGATAAACTGCCGTAACAACAGAAAGCTGCTAGGCCGAGTGCGCGCCTTCGACCGCCACCTGAACATGGTGTTGGAGGATGTGCGAGAGATGTGGACGGAGGTGCCCCGAGGCGGGAAGGGCAAGAAGGCCACGCCCATGAACAAGGAGCGGTACATCCACAAGTTGTTTCTACGTGGAGACTCAGTGATCGTGGTGCTGAAGAACCCTAAGTAGCTAGGTGTTGAGGTGGAGAGTCAGCTTGGTGGCGACGTCGAGGTCCCGCACCATCTTGCAGAACTCTGGGAAGGAGATCTTGCCGTCGAAGTCCTCGTCTGCCTTCACGATGGTTCTGTCGACCAGCTGCTGCAGCTGCACGTCGTTCAGGTTGTCGCCCACCATCATCTTCAGCACAGCGAACAACTCTCCGTTGGAGATAAAGCCGTCTTTGTCGATGTCGTAGATTGCGAAGGCGAAGCGAAGCTTGTCATCGACGGAGCCGGAGCTGGAGAGCTTGGCCAGACCCATCACGAACTCGTAGAACGAGATATTGCCGTCCCCGTTTTTGTCAAACACACTGATCACACGCTTGACGAGAGGATTCTGAGCGAGTTCGGGCACGTCCAAGAACTCTTGCGGCTCCAACTTGCCGCTGCCATCCGTGTCCATGCGGCGGAAGCGCTCTTCCAGCATCAGTAACTCCTGCTCTGTGACTGCTTAGTGCTCACACGGAATCTCTCGCGAGGACTCCAGCGAGTTGCCCATTTTATTAGTCTGTGCAAGACCCATTAGCCTAATAGTCTGGAGTAGGTCCCAGTGACCGCCTTAACTAATAGTCCCGGACCGGCCGCGCGTCAATAATGCGCATGGCCGGGCCGTCACAAGTCGCCGACCAGATGAGGAGAGCTGCGGAGTGGTTCTCCGGCATAGCCTGCAACCCTGAGGCGGACACAAGGCGACGTGACAGCCGCAGGCCCTCTATCCCAGGCCTGGTGATAAACAGCGTCATACCAGACGCTCTCACGCTTATTGACCCGCCAACTAGCGATGAAGACAGTGACACGGACCTCTGCGGACCGAACGTGCGTATGGTCACTGAAGCAGTGCTGGACTCCCAGATGACCAAAATTTCCGTATCTCCTAGCCAGGACGAGTACGTGCCTTGCTCCTATCAACTGCCCGCACTCATCTTCTTCCACTTGGACAGCCACATGGTTGCATCGCATCTCTTGACGGTGTTCCAGCACCGCTACCAGGTGGCCAAAGTGCAGATGGTGGACTTCGCAGGGGACTCCGGCTTCTCTCACTGCGGCATCGTCTATTTCCGCAGCGCAGAAGAGGGTAAAGTGCACGTAGCCCAGAAGCTATACAAGAAGCTGAAGATAGAGGAAGTCGACGGCACACTTGGGTCACGTGTGCACCGCATCCCAGGGGCTCAAAGGACTGTGAACGTCAAGTGGATCCGTAACGAAACACTGAGTGACCAGAGTGAATGGTCGGCAGTGGTGCTGCGCAACTTGCCTGCCAACTTCACGCTAGAAGCCATTGCCAGCTTCCTCAACACCAAGGCAGAGCGTCCGGTGCTGCGTCTGGAACCGCCGCGGAATGTGAAGGGCAAGTACTGCACTCTGGCAGTAACTCGCAATATCGAAGACGCGGAAAAGCTCTGCAAGCGACTCAACAACGTCAAAGTCGCCACTGAGACTGTCAAGGTGCACGTGCACCCCATGTCCAAAGGCAGACGCAGAGAAGACTCCCACCACCGGCTATTCAACAGTGCACCAGTAAAGAAGCCCCGAACACAGTCAGTGCTGCTGGAGAAACTGCTGACGATGTTCCCCAGTGAAGCAGAGAAAGGGCCGATGTTCGAGGACGGGGAAATCCCTGACATGGCGCACCAAGCCCCTGTCCCTCCGGCCCCAGTGTCCCGGTACTACTCGATCTATGAACACTCTGGCTTTTCCTACTTCCCCCAAGGCTTTCGACAGCACGCGGGTATGCGTGTTATGACTACTCACATTAATGACGAAGAAAACGCAGATTAAGTGGAGGGTTTAGCACTTCATTAGGGACTCTCAGATATGACCTAACTTAAGGCTGCTGCTTATCTCCTCCCATCTGCTTGCCCGCTCGCATGACTTCATCCACCAGCAGGAGCTGCTGAGCCAGCACAGGCGCCAGTGCCAAAAACTGCTTCTTCACACAGTAATTGTCCAGCACGCCCGCGGCCACAGGAGCCATTGGTTCGCCCGTCACTATGTTCAGCCCTACCGGCACTCCTTCGCTTTCATACTTGCTCACCAATTTCATCACAGAGTCCATAGAGTCCAGACCGGAGTTGTCAGCCAGAGTTTTGGGCACGACCAAGAGGGCGTCAGCGAAGGCCAGCACGCCGAAGCGCGCCTTGCCGCCGACTGTCTTGGCGTGCTCGCGCAGACGCACAGCAGCCGCCACTTCGAACGCCCCGGCCCCAGGCAGGATGCACTTGTCTTCTAGAGTGTTCGCGACTGCACGGAGTCCGTCCTTGACTGCGTCTTTGACTTGGTTGATGGTGTGTTCGTTGGGGCCCTTGATGAGGATAGTGCAGGAGAAGGTCTTAGGGACGTCTTCCAAGAAGGTGAACCTGTCGTCGCCCAATTCCACCTCATGCACGTGTCCTGCGTAGCCTAAGTCCGCCTCCGTCAGGTCCTCCACTGAATTCACAGCGTTGCCTCCGCAGGCCAGAGTCAGTCTTTCCATGTTGCGGCGCTTGGCTCTGCGCAGTGCAATCACGCCTTCCTTCGCAAACATGTCCAGAGAGATGGGGTCGACTCCCTTTTGGTTGATCACGATGAAGGTCTTGTTAGTGCCCTCGCAGACTTGGCGCTTGAGTGTCAGAATTTTTTCCACCTTTTCGTCTATCAGTCTGCGCTCGGAAGCTTGTAACTTCTCGCGCTGGTCAGCCGAGTTGTAGAAGAACTGCGAATTCACCTCTGTTTTCTCATACTCCAAGTTGACGTTGCAGGTGAGGACATAGGTGTTGCGAAGGTCCTTCGGCATGTCAGGGTGCCTGGCTCCGTGGTCCAGCACGAGTCCCCGCACTAGTCTGGTTTCAGTGGCCATCTTGTGAGGCATGGTCATGATTTCGACCATGTTGAGGTCCAAGGCCTGCTCTTCTTGCTTGATGGCGAGCACGGCGTCCACTACGATTTCGGTGAGTTGGTTGGCCAGGGCAGGTTGCAGCTTGGTGCTCAGACTGGTACGGGCCATATTCACCAGCAACTCGCGATCCACAGTGACAGTCTGTTTGAACTCCTCCAGGAAGCGCTGCACGAAGCTACGAGCAATGTCAAAGCCCTCCACCACTACTCGGGGATGGATGCCATCACCTATACATCTCTCCGCCTGTCTGAGCAGCTCCCCAATGAACAGCACATTGGAGGTGGTGCCGTCTCCCACCATTTCGTCCTGGGCGGTGGCTGCGCGGGCAATCATGGCAGCAGTGGGGTGCTGGATCTGCATCTCGCGGAGGAGCACGTTGCCGTCCTTCGTGAGCTTCACTTGCCCTGCGCCGCCCACTAGCATCTTCAGCGTACCCTTGGGACCCAGGTTAGTGCGCAGCACTTCCTGCAGTCCCTTCGCTGCTGAGATGTTCATCATTAGTGCCTGCGACTTCCGCAGCAGCTCCGCCTTCGAGTTGACAAACTGCACTGCGGCCATTTATTCGCACTCAGCCATCCGAGCTATTAGACGTATCAGCCTAGCAGTGGCCCAGCAACCCACTCCGCCTTGCCCTGCCAAGCCCCCTCCCGCAAAGCAGGAGAAGGCAGGACCCTGGGAGCAAGTCGAGGAGGCGCAATTGTGAGTGGCAGAGGGGTGGAAGTAGTTGCAGATTTGGGGTGAATGCTGAAGTAAAGCTTTGCCTTCATTGAGCGGAGACTTCCTAGGCTCGGAACAGCAGTGTCATCGACTCGGAACTCCCGCTCTGTCTTGTGTCGGAGCCAGAGGTGAGCGAAGGACAGGCTGTCCACTTTCAAGTCGTAGACCTAGTCCTGCTGAATCACCACCAGCGGATGCTCGCCTTTGTGAAATAAACACTGAAAAGTGCTTCCCTGCAAATCTCGCCTCCCATTGACTAACATACTCGTCACTTTCTCCTCAGTCACCTGCTTGCTGCCCACACATACAGCTTCTTGGTGAACTTCAAAGTCTTCCCTCGTTCTGTTCGGAGAAAGAAAGCATTTGCAGATAGTCATATTAGGTCGTGTCTGAAGCTCTAACAGCTATTAAGCAGGCTCGGCAGTGCGCAGGACTTGGTCCTTGAATTCGTCCACCAGCACACTCACCCGAGTCAGTAGGGCGTCCTTCGCCCTGCTCTTTCCTTTGTCGCCCGTGAACTCCGTGAGTGCCTTTGTAAGGCTTTTCTTGAGTTGCACAGACTCAGCTGTCACGGATTCCAGTAGAGTGTGGATACTGTCAGTGCAGTGTTTGTCAGGAGTTAGGTCTGTATGGGTGGGAGAAAGAGCTGAGGTTTGTTGGGTTTTGCGCAGTTCTGCCTTTAGTTTGCGCAGTTGCTGTTCTTCGTTTAACACGTCGAAGGGCAGACGGAGGGCGAGCTGTCTGCGCAGGTTCATTACTTCTAGCGTCGTTTCCTGCTTGATTTTGTTAACTTGGCGGCGTTCTCGTTCCCTCCAGACGTTGTTGAGCTCTGCAAGTAGCTGGTTTAACTGCGCTAGGGACAGTGCGAGTCCCTGTTCCTGGCGGAAGGCCTCTGCTACGCGGTATGCCTCTGCGGGGATCCAGTTTTCCTCCTCACTTCGACTGGTCAGTTTCTGCGAAGTGCTGAGGGACTTCCCTCTGCTGCGGTCCTGCGGCAGAGGCAAAAACCGCTTATTGCCTTCTTCTATTGTCACAAAGTCGTTAAATTCGCTTGTAGACTTCAAGAGCCGCATTAAGCGTTGATTGTCACTCCGCAGTTGCTGTATTTCCAAGGGTTGCTTGTCCTCCTCAGGCTTGCGCTGCTGACACGCCTCGATTTCCTTGTCTTTGTCCAGCAGACGAGTTTGGAGCGTGGTCAATTCTCGCTGTTTGAAGGCTAGTTCCTCCTCCAGATCCCTGCACTTCTTAGCCAGGACTTCCCGCTCCACAGTGACAGCAGCGAGTTCCTCAGTCTTGAGGAGTTGTGAGTCTCTGGCTCTGTGCACGTCTTCCTGTAGTTTGGTGGTTTCCACGTGCGCCTCGTCCAGCCTTTGCTGGGCCTTCATGTTCAACTCCTTGTTCTCTTTGTAGGCTTCGTCCAACTTGACCTGCAGTTCCTTCACCTGCAGTCCCAATGTGTGTGCAGTGTGTGTCTGCTGCCGCAGGTCCTCCTTGACCTGGCTTAGCGCTGTCTGCACTTCCTGCAGTCTGTTGGTGAGGCCTGTGTTGGTTTCCTTCGCTTTGGTGAAGTGCAGTTCTACGTACCGCAGGCTTTGCTTCAGTTCCTCTACTTCTGTCTGTGCTATTTTCAATCTGCAGTCTCTCTCCTCCTCCCTCAGACTGGCGCCCAGACCTCGTCTCGACCCATAGTTCTCCATTTATTCGACGGTTAGACTAGATGCGTGAGTCTGACTCTGAAAAGTAAAGGTGTACCAGCCTTGCCACTGTAAAGGGTTCGCAACGCACAGTCTCTGTGGACACTTAGACAACCTACACAGGCTTCAGTGTAGTGGTAGTGAGTGTAGTTTGGTAAAGGGCGCTTAGATAACTGCAAAGTCGAGTTTGGAAAAAACTGCTCGGAACGGCCGAAAATGTACGATATCCCTCTAGCAAAGAAAAGTTGATCTAGTCACGGGAAAGATTACTTCAGCCAAATATCCAATTAAAACTTTCTAGGAATTAATTGCCTTAGTTAAAAGCAAAAGCCTGCCACTTAGAGGCTCTGGGTTGGGTCGTCTCTCACGTATACGGTTAGCGATGCCTGCGCATTGCGCACTTTAAAAAGAATTGCCCTGTTAGGGATTAGTAGCGCTCTACCCGAAAGCGTTGGTTGGCTCCTCCGTGCAACTCCCATTGAATAATAGGGGCGTGATTTCCCTGGCCGCTTCCTTGAACATCTAAATGCAGGTTGCTGTGCCAAGCCCGTATAAAGTACTCTCTTTCTCTCTGAGTCTTTTCAAAAACGAAGCGTTGGTGGTCACCGTTATTTCGATGGAATAACACAAGATTAACACCTCTACCTGTTTCTTGGTGATACACGTCAGCCAAAAGACCACAGTAAGGAGAAGTGATTTCAAAGAGTCGCAATCCCACGTTAACGCACACAAGACGCCACCGCTGATGCGCTTGGTCGTGCCGTGGGAATTGGGAGATGCGATCAAATGCTTTGCCAGTATACGCATCCCACACTTTGCCTGAGTGACAGCAAACAATTCGCACTTCACCGTCTGTTAAGTAGTGAATCTCAGAGCGAAGTTGAGAGCAAGCCAGGTCTAGCGCCGCCTCCATTCTACAATATTACAAGCAACTTTTTGTATATAGATGGCTACTATGAGATAAAATTTATAGACATCGTTGAGGATGAGACCTGAATGCTAGCAAAAGTGTTCAGGAGTTGCACGGAAAGAGGAGTTATCTCATTTCTAAACCCTGAAAAAACTTTTGCCAACCAAGGAGCAGCATCCCAATGTGTAGGAGATTCTGGAAATCAGTTAGAAATCGAAGAAAGAAACTGCGCTGTCTTTCATTTCTTGAGTCACTGCAGCGAAGTGGGAATCAGGACATCAAGAAAAGGAAGCAATGCACGGAGCCGGAGTTAAGGAAGTTCCTGCGGAAAACCTGGTGTCCTGGCCTTCCGCATAAAAGGGATGTTCACGTTCGATAAGCTAGAGGCAGTAGCGTCTATCTGGGTTTCCCTCTTCTTAAACATCAAAACTCACGCTTAGTTTTCCCAAGTTTATCTTTCTGAGACCCTGAACAGTTGAATATATCATGTTATACAAGCATTCACCCTCAAGATCATTTTGGAAAGAAGCCTTCCTTGAACCCCTGCTCTTCTCAAGAGCACTCTAACATTTTTCAAGAATTTCATTATTATTAAAAATCAACTTTAAGATGCATTCAGTTAAAACACTCAGTTATTTTCCAATCTTCAAAGTAATTTACTTTTCTGCGGGCAACGATTTTCTTCACAAAGTCTCCTGAGAAAACAGTCTTATTTTGCAATTGAACATTGCGTTAGGGAATACCCGACGGTTTCCATCAGACAAGCCGCAGAACATTTAAAAAAGCGAAGGACACATACAGAGTACTTTGACAGTTGCCTCCTCAAACGAGACTATTTCATAACCCAGAGCTGTGCTGGAGACAGGCGCTATAATGTGGGAGGCCTGGATAAGTGGCTGAGTTGTCTCTCACACATACGGCTAGCGATACTTGTGTGCTGTGCAGTGGGGCACACTTTTAAATGAAGAGTCGCCCAATTGCCCTGCTAGGGATTAATTGTAGCGCTCTATCCGGAAGCGCTGGTTGGCTCCACCATGTCGCTCCCATTGAATAATCTGGGTGCAATCTGCGTCGCTCCCTCCTTGAACGTCAAGAACCAGACTACTATGCCAAGCCCGTATGAAGTACTCTCCTGCTATCTTGGCCTTTTCTAAAACGAAGCGCTGATTTTCACCACCATGTCTATTGAACACTATAAGATGAGCTCCTCTTCCCATAGCTGCCGCATACACATCCGCCACAAGACCACAGAAAGGTGACTGGATTTCAAAGAGTCGCGTTTCCATGTTGACACACACAAGGCGCCACCGCTGATTGCGTCCGTCGTGGCGTTGAAATTGAATGACGTGATCTTCCGCGTTTCCATCACCACCTTCCACATCCAACACTTTGCCACTGCCACAGCAAACGATTCGCACTTCACCGCCTGTTAAGTGCTGAAACTCTGGGCTAGCGGGGTTCATCGTAGCTTCCATTCTACAATTATTGAAAGAAACTTCGTGCCTCAAGATGGCCACTTTGAGTGTAGGAAATCATTGAAGATGAA
>Ga0247837_1003182_pt1 | contig 29296 bp, 29 predicted proteins | sample LaCtaG_2_FD_187115 | JGI IMG/M metagenome (GOLD analysis project Ga0247837, IMG submission 187115) | Freshwater microbial communities from meromictic Lake La Cruz, Castile-La Mancha, Spain - LaCruzMarch2015_14.5m | ecosystem: Environmental > Aquatic > Freshwater > Lake | place: Spain: Castile-La...
ATGCGGAATTGGCGCGGCTTCGCAATTCCTATAAAGACCTCACAGCAGAGGAGCGCCGGGGATCATTTGGAGAGGAAACAGTGAGGCGCATTCAAGAACTTGACCGGGAATTAAAGGACATAGACGCAAGCCTGGGTCAATTTCAACGCAATGTTGGTAATTACGGCGAAGCCTTCCAAGGCGTATTCACCCAACTGTCAGGGTTTGACATTGCCGCATTCGCTTCAATCCCAGGTGCAGCAGCGGCAATAGGAGAAGCTTTAATAGGGGCCTTGCAAAATGTCTACGAATTGGTGCAAGGCATTCGGGAATTACGAGGGGAAATATCAACACTTACCGACGCATCAGGGGCTGATCTTGACGACTTTACCGCACGAATAAAAGGCGTTGCTGACACCTTCGGAGAGGATCAAACCAAGATCATTGAAAGCGCCAACGCCGTTGCCAATGCTTTTAACATCACCTTTGGCGAAGCACTAACCAGGATTGAAGAGGGGTTTGTTGCAGGTTCAAATGCCAATGGTGAGTTCTTAGACACCGTTAGCGAGTACCCACGGCTATTCCAAGAGGCCGGACTCAATGCAGATCAGTTTTTCAAAGTCGCCAACAGACAAGCGACAGAGGGTATTTTTTCCGACAAAGGAGCCGACGCAGTTAAAGAAGCGGCACTGAGCTTGCGAGAACTTACCCCAGCTACACTCAAGGCACTGGAAGGAATTGGAATCAGCGGCGAGGAAATCCAAAAAATAATTGGCGAAAAGGGCATAGGCGGGGCCATTGCTGAGGTAGCCAAGCAACTTGACACAGTGCAAGAAAATGGGCCAAAGGCCGGGGCTGTTCTTGCGGATGTGTTCAGAGGCCCGGGTGAGGATGCTGGCATACAGTTTATCAAGTCCCTCAAAGATGTTGACCAAGCCACGCTTTCGTTGATAGACACCACCAACGAATACCAAACCGCACAGCTTCGCACGCTTGAAATCAATACAGAGTTTAACCGGAAAGTCGTAGAGGTATCCGAGGCCATTGGCGGGGCTGGAACAAATTTGGAGGATGTAACGACGATCATCCAAACCCAGCTTTTAGAGGCTTTGATTTTGACTATCCAAGCATTCCGGGACTTAGGAACAACCATACAGCCACTTTTTGACCTAGTAGGCGACCTTTCAAAAAGCTTTGGAGCAGCAGACGAAGAGGCGACTTCTTTTGGTGCTACGTTGTCAATTCTTGGAAAGGCTGGCGAGGTTGCGCTCGTTCCATTTCGTACAATATTTTCCGTAATTGACGCAATAAGAAAGACGCTAAACGGCACAGTTGGAAGCATTGGCCAATTCTACGACATAGTCACAAAGCCTATTCAAAACTTATTTACAACGCCTGTAAAGAATCTAAAAACCTTCACCGATCTACTAAAGACAGGAAAGGAAGATGTACTCCAATTCGGAGCAGGGAATGAAGAAGCAGCGAAGAAAGTCGATAAGGTAACCACTAGCATCACCAAGGCTAAAAAAGTCGCTGAAGAGTTTGCAAAGGGGTCGCTTGCATTTCTAAAAGGGGAAGTATCAAAGCTAGAAAGGGAGATTGAAAAGGCCGCACCCAAAGACCAACCCGCATTATTTGAACGCTTGTTTTCTGCAAAGAACCAATTAGGAAAAGCCGAAAAGGAACAAAAGGCGCTGATTGATAACTTGACCGGATTTGTAGAAGCAGTAAAGGAAGTTCAGGACGTTTCAGAAAAGACATTCCAGCGTACCCAAACCGTAACTGAGGACGGGGCAATAAAGCAGGTGCAGGTATCCGAAAAGGGGTTGCGAGTGGTTGGAGAAAGCCTTCTCACTAGGCTTGCTGGCCTTGGAAAAGAAATTGGCGAAGGTGTGCAGCAATTCACAACCAGAACCAGGACAGATTTAGAGGTGAGTTTAGATGCTTTGCTTGAAGAGTTTGGCGACTTCTTTACCTCTGGCCGATTCTTTGACACGCTCACAGAGGCCGGGGCCGCAATATCTGGCCTTGCTAGTGCGAGAAATGAATCTGAATTAAACGCCATAGAAGAGCGTTACGCCAAAGAAATTGAGTTGGCAGGTGATAACACCAAAAAGAAAGAAAAGCTTGAAAAGGAGCTTGCAGCAGAGCAGGAGCGTATAAGAAAGAAAGAGTTTGAACAGCAAAAGCGGTTTAGGATTGCGGCGGCGCTTTCTTCGCTGGCATCCGGTACGGTTAACATCCTGGCTACTCCATCAATTATCCCTGATCCATTGGGCGCACTTTACAAGGCTGCCCAAATTGCGTTTCTGACATTTACCACTACTTCACAGATTGCCCAAATCAGCGCACAAAAAGCCGCCAAAGGCATGATCATAAAAGGCCCAAGCCACGCACACGGGGGCGTTCCTGTTCAGGTAGGCAGCACCACTATTGAAGCCGAAGGCGGGGAATGGATAGGTGATGATGGTCAAGGGGGAACCGCCATCATCAATAAGCACAACACCGGGCGCTACTACCCTATTTTGAAACAACTCAGCGCGGTAAACTTCCCAGGCAAACGGGTTGTGTTATCTGCCATCAATGCGGATCGGGGTTACGGGGTGAAGTTTGAGCAAGGGGGATTGCTTGAGCCGAATTTTTCCAAAATGAATGTTGGCGTGTCCGGTGGAATTAGCATGGTTTCAATAGATGCCAACTCGATCCAGAACATGGCTGCCGCCGTTGGAGTCGGAGCTAAACGAGGGGTAGAGGCCGGGCTAGTTGTAGCCAACCGAGAAAATGAAAGGATTACACAGGCAGAACAAAAAAGTAAAATATGAGTTTCACCATAACACAGCAACCAAGCGACACTGTACCACAGCCAAAAAGCAAGTACTTGGAATGGCTGCTAGGCACAACGGATTTTTTGAATAGTGCTGACGCTTACGCCACCTTCACAATTACTTTCGATCCAGGGGCCGAAGCCGATGCGCTTGCAATAATAATAGTGAATACCTTTTTCGCCACCGATTCAGCAGAGCCTTACACCGCTACAACCTACGAGCATGAAGCCAACGAGGTAAACACTGCAAGGAATTTCGCCAACATGCTTTCGATCAGCCCTGATTTTCTTGATTGGGTTGTAGTGCATAACAATGGGCAAGTAGTGGCCACCAAGTCAAAGCCTGGCGCACTTTCTCCTTTTTCTTTTTCTTTTGCATCGTTTGTTAACCCGCCAACGGTATCAAGCACCAACGGCACCACCGAAAGCCGAAAAAGCAAGTTTGTGATTTGGGATTTGTACAAAGATTCAACCCGCATTGCGGGCCGCAAAAGTTCGGCAATTGATCCAAGTGGGGCAAATGGGGTGTGTTCAATCAAGTTAGACCCCGCTTTCCTGTTCAATACCTACGAACCAAAAACGAACACTACCTTTTGGGCTGAAGATAAATTTTGGATGGACATTCTTTTTAGAGCCGCACTCATTAACCAAAACAGCATTTGCCAACAAGACGTGGAGGAAGTTGTACAAGGTGATTTGTTTACCCTTGTCAATTCCATTTTTCAACCCACTGACCAATTAGGATTTTCGCCATACACCAGCGACCCCAGCGACGACGGCCCAGGTGATCCCCTTGTAAAGTGGGTGACGGGCAACCCCTTGAGGCGGTATCTATGCAATGACTTCTTTGAGCTTGCGGGTATTTACTTGGTCAACGACGGAGCATGGCGCACCGCCGATCCTTTTTTAATCGAGTTTACAATTCACATCGGAGAAACCACTGAAACCGTAGCAGCAAGCCCCGACACCGACGCTCATCGTTTCTTTTTTGTGCCAACTGGAACCCTTAACGGATCATATACGGGCCTACTTGAGTTTGCTGATAGTGTAGATATTCAAGTCTTTGCTTACACAGATGTTGACGTGAAAACCGCATATTCTGAAAAGTTATTCAGAACATTTTCACATCAGGATTGTGATTGCAAAGAAGTGATCATTTACCTGGGCGATGTTGGCAGTTTTGATAGCATCCGATTTGGAGAACTCCGAGCGCTCAACCAGGGCGTGACCTCAGCAACGCGAATTTTTGAGCCTGGGGGCCGGGATTACGAAGATCAAATACAGGATGTTGCCAGAGTAGACACTATTACAGATGCACAAAACGAGCTGGTGTACATTTCAGAACCCATCAATGAATTGAACCGGGGCATGTTCGAGCAATTACAACGAAGCCCACAAATTTACCGGATTAAGCAAGTGGAAACGAGTTCAGGAACGGTATCTAAGTTAGAGCGCCTACAAATGACCAGAGGTAACTTTGTGAACATGAACAGGGGAGGGGATAAGCGTTTTGAAGGTGTGTTTAAAAGTGCATCCGGTACGAAGTGGCACCGATGAGGGCAATAAAAAAGGGGGCTATTAACCCCCGCAGTGACATATTTACTTTATTTCATGAACATAAAAAACAAGTACTTCATAATTCACAACCCCACAAATCTACACCAACGAAATGATAAAAGCAAAGAAAATTTCTGGCGTTCCAGCGCATTTACTAACCGATGGTGAGTTTTATTTTGATCTGCCAGAGGATTACGGCATCCGCAAATCAAAGAGCCGTAGTGAGCTTGATACAGAGAACAAGGTAAGCCAGGAGGTTGCTTTGTCTTTTACGCTACCTCGAAGCCCAGGCAATGACTATTTCTTTGCTGACTACACCGGGGCAATTAATGTATGGGTTTGGGACAATGGCGAGATATTAGAGTTTGACGAAATCCGACTGACAGAAACCAAGGAAGAAGGGTATGAAGTAGAAATTTACGGCTCAAATTGGGCTGAAAAGTTACAAAGATTGCGAGTTCGGGATGTGGATTTGGGCGAATTTGAGTACACGGACGCAGAAATTGCAGCAGCTTGGAGTGATGAAACGATCATGGCAACCCCTACCCTAGCAAGTTACGGCGGTTGGAACCAGGAAGGAAGTTCAACTTTGAAGGATTTGCGCATGTGGTTCAACCTTACTAAAGTCATGCGTGCCTGTTTTTGCGCCATTGGCTGGCAGTTTGAAAGCAGCGTTTGGGATGTATGGCCGTTCAATAGGCTTTACGGGTACATTTCAGGTGAGTATTGGTACAGCTACGATGGCAAACAAGACCCTTTAAGAATAGCGGCAGACAACAACAGCGCGTTAAATTTTACAGGACTTGTTGAAAACTTGATCTTTCCCAATACGATTTACGATCCTTTTGATTTGTACAACAGCATAAGCAACCCAGGAGAATACTTTTACCCGTCAGGAGGGCAAAGCGAAATCGACTTACATTTTCGGCTTACTTGCACAATCGAACTCCCCGCTACACCCGCCGCTGATCCATCGCCAACATGGTCGCTTTTGCTTTACCAGTTTGAGGCCCCAACCGATACGCTATTTTTTCCTTTTGTCGAACAATTTCAGGGCGTTCCTGGAGAAGCTCAGACGATCAACATCGACATAGATTTTAGAATTGAAAACGTTCTTGCCGGAACAACGTTTGGGATGTTTGTAGAGTATCAGGATAAAATCACCCCAGGCGGAATAGACTACCCTTGGACTCTTCTTGCTGGTGGGTTGTTGAAGTTTGAACCTGATCCACCGCGCTACATTGAAAATGACACCATCAATTTGGGGGATTTGATTGATCCAAATCTAAACGCCCTAGATTTATTCAAGGGGATGCAGCACATGGTGAGCGGAATTATCAAACCCGACTTCAATACCAAAACTATAAGTCTTTACCCGCCGTACCAAACAAGGATTGACGCTACCGTAATGGAGGGCTTTTTCCTAAACTCTGCCCTGGATTTTACTGCAAAAACTCAGGGAGGATCTTTGGTGAAACGCGAAATCAGTGAAGCGTACGAAAGGTATTTACGGCTACAATTCAAAGAAAGCTCCGATGAGTATATTTCGAAGCAAAATTACCCTGTTCAAATCTGGTCAAAGCTTGTCGATACGGGAGGTCAAAAAGAGGAAACTAAGGTACTTGAAAATCCAATTTTTGAGCCAACAATTGAGCGAGACACAACCGTTGAGGAAATAGGATTTTTGCCTGATGGATCAAGCGTAAATGCTACACCCGCGCTTATGGCCTTGTGGGACAATGAAGACGGAGAATTGAGTAAAAAACTAGGCTACCGGGTAGCGTATAACCATGGACTTGTTGAACAATTGGACGGCTCAGGCGATCCTTTTCAGCTTGTTTACGAAGGGGTAGCTATTTCTGAGTTTGGGTACTTATCACAGTGGCCCACGCGCCGGGTAAGTGTGAATGGTTTTTACAGGCCAATTTACGGATCAAGTAATGGCGACTTTTACACAGCGTTTTGGCGGCTGAAAATTGTAAAGGATTTTTACAAAAACGCTGACTTTGAATTGCTGCTTTGGTTGACTGAGCAGGATTATAAAGAGCTAGATTTTCGTAAACCAGTGCTTGTTGATTATTACGGGTATCGGCTATTCAAAGCCCTGGCAGTAAAAGACCACCGGGGAAGTTTTGTAAGCACACCCGTAACTTTGGTTGAAGAGAGTGAAAACACGATACAATGATCAGGACAACACATTTAAACGACGAAGAAAAGCAAGCCATTTCCGATATGGCAGAACAGGAAATCACCTGGGAGGATGCAAAGACACTTTTCCAACTTGGATTTTGGCGCGGCTCTGAATGCTGCGCAGATTTGAAGGACATCAAAAAATGGATCAAATGGGCTATACACGACGGGAGTCTACCCGAATCGACATTGAAAAAGTGATTGTGATTTTTTACAACCGCATTGCCGGGGCTAAAGCATCAACCATTTCCGACATCCCCAAAGACCCCTTGGCTTTGTTGCTCAATATGACGTACGAGCAATTGGCAGCGGCATTGATACGAGAGGACTCCCAAAAGGGCATGAGCTGTGAGCAATTGCGGATAAAGTGGGGATTGACTGAGAGAAAATTAAGAAGGGTGACGGGGAAGAAATAGATAAACATCCGTCAAAAACGTCCGACCACCAACCCGCCACCATTCCAAAGCCCGTGCAATAAGTAGATTTTTGTTGAAAATCGTACACATGGCCGAGGTTTTGGACAAAGTGCAGGAAAAGATATTCACATCCTGGGAGTTTAAGGCGATCACACCACCCGCAACGCTGGAAGGAAAGATACCGGAAAACGCAATTTACATCGAAGGGTACGCCAATACAACCGCCAAAGACCGTGTACAGGACGTTGTTGCTGCTTGGAATTGGTCAGAGCCTATTTTGTCTAGCTACATGAAAAACGGGTTTGGTACGCTCCTATTCATGCACGACCATGACAAACCCGTGGGTAAAATCTTGGAGGTTGAAGGTAGAGACGACGGGTTATTTGTACGCGGCTTTGTGTCCAAGTCTTGGAAAGATGGTTGGATGGTTGAAGAAGGACTGATTAAAGGCTTTTCAATCGGGTATATGATTGATTGGATGAACAGCCGCTACGATGCCCAGGCCGATACCTACTACCTCGCCATCAAAGAACTGCTTGAAATCAGCATTGTGACCATCCCAGCAAATCAGGATTCACTTATAAGTTCAATCAAAAGCCTTATTCCAAAGGCTTCAAATACAGTTAAAACAATGAAAAACTTTTTTGCAAAACTTGCGGCTATTGCTGGGATTGTGATTCCAGAGGATGCCGACGAAAAGACCGCAATTGAAGCTTTGGAAGGCGTTAAGACCCTGAAAGCAACCATTGACGCGGGCGAACTCAAAACAATGGTAGCCGCCGCCGTGGCTGAATTGGGGTTGAAGAAAATTGATGATTTAGCATTTGCTGAAAAGTCAGTAGTCGAAACCCTGAAAACTACCGTTGAGGCCCAGGCCAAAACGATTAATGACCTGGCGGCTGAACTCGCAGGTAAGAAACTGGACGAACCAAAGCCAAGCGAAGGCAACGCGAAAACCGGACTAAGCGACACCGAAAAAGCATTTGGGAAGGCTCTGAGAGCCTCTGTGAAAGCGTAATCAATTTGCCCACACTGTAAAATATAAATAATGGAACCAATTACTCTGGAACCAATTTTCATGCCAGATAGCAATATGCTGATGTTCCAAACATCGGAGTTGAACTATCTGGCAGAGCAGCGATACAACGATAAATTTGGATTTTATCAGGCTGCTTTTGGCATGTACTCTTACATGCGCCTAACCTCTGACATGGAATACAAAATTTGGTATCCACAGGGGGAACCTCATTTGTGGCAGCCGCACAACTCTTGCGCATGGACGCCGCTAGGCGTGTACGGCTTCGCCAATAAAACCATCAGTCCTTGCAAATCCAAACTCAATTTGGAGTTTTGCAACGATGAGTTTTACAACAGCGTTTTCCGTTCCTTCCATGCTTGGAACACCGGGGCCACCGTGGGATTGAGTGCAGCTGGTCAGGCAGCACTTACCGCACTTACCAACACCATCGTGAAAAGCGCCACTGTTGGCAACCGAATGATGTTGACCGCTGGTCAGTTGTTTGACCCCGAAACCGTGGCCATTGTTACAGGCACCCCGACCAATGTCGAAGAAGCTTTCAAAAAGACCATCGGCACTTGCCGGGGCTGGATTGATTTGCTTATCGACTTGGAGGCTGGCGACTCTACCAAGTACGCACACCTGAATCTCGATAGCTTGTTTATCCAATCTGGTGCAGGTCAAAACATTGCTACCAATGGCCAAACCTTTACGGGTTCCGTCCTCGACTTGTACGATGACATTTTTGCAGCAGCTACCAACGACCTGCAAGAGGCGATTGTAGACGGTGGAGTAGGCGACACTGGCCGCTCTTTCATGCCAATGTTCCTTGTGTCTAACTCGATCAAATCAAGGTTGTACGCTGAACTTTTGGCGCTGAAATCCAGCGCGGTTATCAACCAACCACGGATCACTCAAGTACCAGTAACAGCCAACGGGCAAACCTTCGATGTAATGTACATCGACAATGTTCCTGTAATTCCTGTAGGAGATGTTGCCAACTACGACAAGTTGCTGACAGGCCGTAGCCACTTTGCCTACCTCACCATTTCCGGTACGATTCAGTTGGGTTCAAACTTTGCGCGTATCCCTGAATTGGTAAGTGGTGAAGTAGCTGTTGCGATCCAGCAAAAGACCGACCTGGACGAATTGGGCAAGGTCTTGTTCCTGTCACACAGCTTGAGCGCAACCGCAATCAGTGATACCAAGTACATCGCCGGGGGTTACAAATACACAGTGCCACTCTAATTTGTTTTTTGGGATATATCGGGAGGGCTTAACAGCTCTCCCTTCACAATTTAAAAGCTAATACAATGGCTGAAATAATCTGCGAACCCAAGAACCTTATCAGTTCCGAAACATGCGCCGACCGGGGCGGGTGGTACATTGGGTTTTACGCGAAATACTCCGAGATTGATTGGGCAGACATGGCAAGTGATGCCTTGCTTTTCGACCAAACCAATCAAGAAATCTTGGGCTTTACGATGGTTGGTGGGGCCACTTGGAAGAAGATCGAACCCCGCAAACGTGGCGCAACCTACAATTTCAATTACACGTCTGCTACGGGCTTTTATGAGTGTAACGCAGCCGCTATATTCGACAGCAAAGACCGTGACCGCCGCAACAACTTGCAGTATGCTATTCAGTGTTGCGACTTGGTTGTGGTCCTGTTTGGAAACAACGGCAAAAAGCGGGTGATTGGTGTGGACTGGAACGGCGTAGAGTTTTCCCGTCCTGTTGACACCTTCCGAATCAGTCAGCACAATGACCAGGGCGGCGACCTTGGTACCAGCACCAGCACCGACGATCTGGCTTGGCAGGGAAACCAGCTTTTTGCACCCTTGTTTGCAGATGTAGCACGTTCGATTTTTCCTTCCTAAATACCGATTCAATGCGCTCTATCTTTGTTTTGCTCATTTTGGTAATGATAGGGTTGAACGGAAAAGGGCAAAGTGTAACAGCTTTGCCCGATTCTGTTTTATCCCAATGCTGTTTAGAAGTTACACTTCTGAATGGCAATGTCACCACAGTTGATTGGGTATTCATCCAGTACATCACCCGTGACGGCACAGGCACCAAGCTATTTGTTGAGTACGCTCCAAACTTTGGCGGCATCCAGTGGGAGACTCAAATCAGGATTCAAGATGATTTTGATGATGTGCTTGAGCGATCCAAATTTATCGTTATCCCCTTTACGGTAGGTTCCACGGATTACGGCATAAATCGAAACTGGATAGCCAACATCGAAGAAAATACTACCACCGGAGGAACTTGGATTTATGGCCGATTTGGCACCCCTACAAAGCGCAAATTCAGCGCCGTTGAGGATTATGAAACCATGAAAAATCTTTTGTTAGCTTGTCGTCCACGGGCTATTTTGATAGCTGAAAACGGGTTATACACTGAGGGCGACACCGTGCGCATGGGTGGATTTTTGATCGAGCCAACAAGAATACAATTAGAGGGCTACCCAATTACTTTTATTGATACGATGGCAAACCAGAGCTTTGGAATAGGAGAAGGCAATGTATCTGGATATTTTGGAGATACAATTGGTTATTTTTCTCGACGCGTTGGCAAGTTTAGGCAAATGATTACCCAGGGAAATAGATACAACCAAATAATAATCAGGGACACTACAAATAGTCTTGGGGATTATGCAGAATTTTACCAAGGTCTATATACAGGAAATAAGCCCTATATGTTTTTGGATGCAACAAACAGTGAAGTTGATGGGAAGTTCTCAAGAGTTTCAATTGATTTTGACAGCGTTTATTTAGAAAATAGGCCCTACTTATCTTCTGTTGACGCGTACACTAGGTACTCTGTTGCCAAATCTGGTAAATCTTCAATTGGAGTAAGGGAAGGCGAACTCTTAATTACAGGGTCAGGGGTAGAACTTGGAGCTTATGGGTATGGCATCGGAAGTGGAGCAAGTGAATATTTATTTATGAAAACAAAAGCCGTTGACAACGGCACTGCCAGTGTTGGGCAATACCTCAAACTCTTAAATACAAGCACAGGCGAAGTAGATTTTGCCACCATAGACCTTTCGGCCTACCTCCCAATCGCCGATACCGCTGCCATGCTTGACCCCTACATTCAAGGTGCTGGAACTCTGAATTACTTACCCAAGTTCACAGCGGGGCGGGTGATTGGAAATAGTAACCTTTTCGACAACAACACCTATGCCGGGGTTATTGCTATACCTTGGAAGTTTGGGGAATACACCACACCCGGACTCCCTACGGGGGCGACAGGGTACACGGTGTACAATACGACCACTAACGGCCTTGCTTGGTATCAGGGTAGTAGGTGGGCTTATGGGCTTGAAAGTACAGCAAATAGGTTTACAGCGGGTAGTGTGATTTTTGCAGATGCAAACGGACAGGCGACACAAGACAACGCCAATTTGTTTTGGAATAACTCAAACAAGCGGCTAGGGATTGGCACTACTTCTCCAAGTCAGGCATTAGAGATTTATACATCAAACACGGGAAATATTGACCTTTTCAAAATTCAGACGGCAACAAGTAGTATTGCAAACATAAAATTTACAATGAATAGTTTTGAGGGTACAATATCCTCGCATTTATTTAAACTGGCATCTACACAAGGCACAGCGCCTATTTTGTATTTAGCAAACAATGAAATAACCGCTAGATTTACGACCTCAAGCGGCAGTAATAATATTAATCTTCGAGCAAATACAGTTATATTAGGGAATTTTGGGTTTTTCTTTACTAGCAATACAGAGCGAAGACACTATGCCTTACAGCAAGATTTAAATTATTTGGGTGGGTTTGACGCTGGTATTAACTTGGCTACCTATGACCACAGGACGAATTCAACACTAAATAAAGGCGAGGTTCTGTTTAAGTTAGCGCCAAGCAAAGAGGTTTGGGTGGGCGATGGAGTTGTAGATAATAACTACAATCTGTATATCACTCAACCATCTTTGGGTTATGGATCAATTTCAACCACTTCTGGAATCGCAACAATAACAGGCACTGGAAGGAATACACTCTTTACAAAAGACTTTAACGTTGGGACTGCTATCGTAATTAACGCAACAACATTTACTGTAACTGGAATAACAAATGACTACACAGCAACAGTAAGCCCCACGCCTGGATTTACGGGTACATATGCCTACACAATCAACAATACGTCCCCAACTAGACTTGGCGTTTATAAAAATGGCGGCGTTGTTGTAAACGGAGCAACAGGCCAAACTAGGAACTTGCTAGATGTAAAAAATCAGTCAGGTGCTACATTCATGGAAGTAAATAAAGACGGGGATTTTACAGTTAAAAAATCAGCAAGCCCCGATTCTGTAACTCTAAATAAGGCGGGTGTGTTGATAGATGCAAAAGGAACAAGCGGTTCTTTTGATTCTAAATTTGAAGTCTATGATTATGGGTATATTGACCAAACCCTTTCAATATCTACGCAAGACGACCCTAGATATAATTTTAATAGATCTCGGGGAACAATTGCAACCCCTACCGCTTTGCTAAAAGATGATAAAATCGGGGGTATTTATTTTAACGCCCACAATGGAAGTAGTTACCGAAAGGCTGGCTATATAGGCGCTATTATAGACTCTATATACAGTTCAGCAAGGCCGAGGGCAAGGCTAATTTTTGGTACATCTCAAAATAATTCGCCAGAAACTTCTTCGTATTGGCGTTTTTTAATCGAGCAGCATAGGAATATTTCTGTTTTGGATCACGTTACAGGCGCAAACGTAGGTATTGGGTTTGGTTCAAATATAACTTTACTGGAAAGCATGGCAATCGAAGCTCGTTTCCATGTAAAGGGCACAGGCACCACCACAAGCAAAACCATGCTACTTGAAGACAGCGGAGGTGCTGATATTCTTACCATAAGGGATAACAAGTTAATCCAGGCCCATGGATACGGCACCTCTGCCACCACAGCAGCAGCATTATCCAAAACCCTGACAAACTACGGCGTAGGATTCGCCACCGACGGCACGGTAACAAGCCGAGAAATCAAGCGGGATACCACGATTTACGTGGTAGATGCCGACTATAATTTCAGTACAGCACTGACAACCCCGCAAGTAGCCGCACGGTACAACCGGGTGATTTTCCTGATGACCACGACGGCAGCGGCGGGAAGCGACAGCGAATTGACTTTGCACGCGCCTGACATTAATTTAATGCAATGTGAATATCTGGTACGATCCACAGATGAAGCAGGCGGATTCGCAAACGTTATTCGATTTGGTTCAAACAATGCCGTGGACTCAACAAATGGCCTTGCATCAAGCTATTTCCCAGCAGCCGGCCAAGGTGTTGGAATACGGGCGGGGCTTCGCTCAGGGGTGTATAAATACTTCTACTATTAACTTAAAAACCGAAAATATGAAATTCCTAAAAGTGATCATTTTGGCATTATTGCCCGTCTTCGCATACGGCCAAGTCAGTTTTGTAAAAGATTCGATCTGGTTTTATACCGATCTAAACCAGTGCGACAGCGTTGTTTGGTGGGTTGGATACCAAGTCAAACTAAGGGGTAAAGTCGTCTCACTCGATGCCAAGCCCGTGGGATGGGATGAAAAGAACCCGTGCGCAAACATTCCAGGAAAGGACACCGCAACGATGGTCAACTTTTACAAAAACACATTGGTAGTTGATCCAGGTCGGCAACTTGCAGAAATTGCGGCACGGCTCATTGCTCAAAACAGCTACGACAAAGAAGCCGAACGAATCAACACCGCAATCAAACGAGCAACTGCAAAAGACTTTTTCCAAGAAGCTGAAAAGGAAGCGGCTGATTCGCTATTTGGAAACTACCGACTACGAACCAACGTAGACGGCACAGTTAAAACAGTGGATTGCCAAATCTTGCGAAGGCCAAACGGGCAAGTAGTGATAAGAACCGGAACGGGTCAAGCCATTCAAAACTACCCGCTAAAGTTTTGGGGTGATGCCAGAATTGAAGTTACCAACCTTCCAAAGACCGGGGACAAAACCACGATCTACAAAATCCAAGGCAACCGGGGTAGATGGGTAAGCTTTGACAGATCTTTGCAGGTGTTGAAGTCTGACAAATTCGCAATCGAAAATCTAGGCTTCAAATAAATTTCGCAATAAGTCCCCCCGACAACTATGAAATCTATGAGAATCAGTCTTGCAAAAATGTTTCTTGATATTGGGGATGTGTTACACTCCATGTTTTCTGGCTTATGGCCTGGGATTATTTGGGCGCTTACTTTTGTGTCTGGACTTATTGCCCCCGCATGGCCGCCATTTGCCGCCGTTTGCGTCCTTGTGGTGATCGATATCCGCACGGGCAGACAAGCAGCAAGGCATAGGGGCGAAGAAATGAACAGCAAAGCCATGCGGCGCTCAGTGGGTAAAATTGCATCGTACTTCTACCTGATGGCAGCAGCCTTTATTATGGATGAGATATTTCTCAAGGGGTTGCCAGTTGAAAAGCCGATTTTGTACCTCGCAAGCATCCTATGCGCAGCGGTTGAGTTTAAAAGCATCTCCGAGAATGTCCAAACCGTTACAGGCGTAAACCTTTGGAGTAAGGTCAAAGACCGGATTTTGCCCAACACATCAAAAAAATCTGACGAATGAAAAAAGTACTTATACTCTTGACGATTGCTTTGTACTTACTTTCTTGTTCTGTCTCAAGGATGGATAAGGATTTTAAAATTTTCGTTCATCCAAAGGGGTGGCATGCAAGCGATCCAACAGCGTTGCAATTTGGCAAATGGCCTGAAATTTTTCAAATGCAAGTCAAGTTCGACAGCACTTGCAAATATTTATTCTACACATCTACCGGAGCGATTGCGGAAAATCAATACGACTATAATAAGGCTGGCGGCTGGTCATTTGATGAATTTTCAGCAAAAGAAAATTCGTGCATGATGGGGTGGAGGTATGGGATTGAGTCCAGAAAAATAGAGCTTACTTTTTACCATCATTCCAAAGGCGTCGCGATACACCATACGGACCCGGTACACGCAGTAAATTTCAATCAGGTAGCAACCTATACAATGATACCCGATTACAGCACAGGCGAAATCTATGAAAGTATTGAAACGAATGGGGTGACGGTAGAAAACAGCTTTGACATGCCCGAAATCACAGAGCAAAAAGGCCGTATAGGCCGGGAAATAAACTGCTGGTTTGGTGGTCAGGAAAAAGCACCGCATAAAATGTACATTTTTAAAAAGCGAATCAAATGAGCAAGTATTTAATGTTTTTGGCTTTATGGCCTTTTCTTGTTTTTGGACAAAGCGATAAAGAAACCCGAAAGGCGCTAGATCGTGAAGTCAAAGATTTCAAGGAGAATGCAAAAGACCCTGACTTTATCGGAGTGCTACCTGGAGAAAGTCCGGTCTTTGTACGCAATCTCGTTGTAAATCCCCAGGCTGCTCAGTCTTGGGGCGCTCAGTTTGTGGGCGGGGCCGCATACCGTGAAGCCATTTCCAAGGCAGCCAAACGCGAAATCTTTGTATCGGTGTTTGATACGGGCCTACCTGATCACAACGACCTCAAAGGCGTTACGCTGTTTGGAAAAAACTTTGTGAGTGGTGAAGGCGGTGGCTTGCTTGATGGTCACGGCCACGCGACGCACGTAGGCGGGACAATTGCCGGGAACCCTCAAGGCGGCTTAATTGCCCCCGCTGCTGGACTTGTTGACGCTGGCAAGATCAAGATCAAGTTTTACAAAGTGCTTTCAAACGGGGGCAGTGGTTCCATTGTGGACATTTACAACGCAGCCAAAGCCGATTTGGAAGATTGCCGCCGAAGAATCGAAGAAGGCGGTTTTTGCATTTGGAATTATTCCCTGGGTGGAGGAACCACTAGCTACGCTCCATTGAATCAAGTCTTTGACGAAGCCGCCGCACTTGGTATCATCGTGTTTTGCGCCAATGGCAATAGCTCAGGACGTGGCGTAAATTACCCTGGCAACTACCCAAAAAACTACGCCATTGCGGCAGGTAGACAAACAGCGTCAGCAATTGAAAAGGATTCGTATTCGACTTGGGGGCCTGAAAGCTGGGCTATTGAACCAGGCACAAACATTCTTTCCACGCTCACCAATCAAACCTATGGCGCTTGGAGTGGTACAAGTATGGCAACGCCTCATGCTGTTTCAATAGCCGCTGTGGTGGCTTCTGTGAATCCAAATTGGAACGCACCCCAGGTTATTGCACACATGCGCACGAATGCCCAGGATTTACCGCCAACGGGGAGAGATGAAAACAACGGCTTTGGCTATCATCTATTTTCCAAACTTCTTGGATCAAGTCCACCACCACCCCCAATACCAACTTGCAAGGCACCCACAGCAACACAGGTCAGCGCAAAAAGTGTAAGCTCAAGCGGGGCCATCCTTAACACCACCGTAACGGCTGACAATTACCAATTCAGATACCGTATACTTAATACAGGCGTTTGGTTGGTCACGAGCTGGAAAGGCAACGACGTAGTGATTACCGATTTGAAACCTGGCACCGTGTACGAAATCCAATGTCAAGTTCGATGTGGTGCAGTTGAGTCCGCCTACTCTCCAAGTGTCGCATTTAAAACCCTGAATGCTCCGACCAACCCCGTAAAACCTTACTACGAATGGAAGTCATACGCAATGCCACCCGCTGATAATCTTTTCATGTACTGGCAAAGCGAGGGACAGCAACAAAAGCAAACAACGAAGCTTTCAAACATCAGCATTCGAGTCTATACAAACGGCTATGAATGGAGTCAAGATGAAGTAATGAGAGTTGTCTATGGATATTTCAGCGCAAACCGGGGCTTTATGCTTCGCGTCAATGATGATAACGAAACAGCTGCGAGATGGGCTGCGCATTTCCTGCTCAACGAACTTAAATCCAAACTTTCTAAATACGGAATGCAATTTCAAATTGAGCGCATTTGTGGAGAAACCGGGGGCGGGTCAATTGGTGTGAGGTATTGTGATATCCGCAATTTTGTTACACCACTTGCAAGTGAAGCCGAAGTAAAGACATTTGAGCGATGAAAACATACGGGCCAACGCCTTATTGCATCGAAAATCCGGTAAGAATTAGGGTTAATGGGGTTGAGGTGGGGGTAGGGGCTGCGATATGGGTTACACCTTCACCTCCTGCCCTACTCTACATAGTGCCAGAAGCAACACAGGAACAATACGAAATCCTTTATCACCGGGGCCACAAACAAAGAATCTATGAGTACGACAATCAGCAGGGGCGTAAAATTAAGACTGGCAAGTCCAATACCCGCAAGCCCTGACATTGAAGAGCTTAAAAAACAGTACAAAGAACTTGGAATTATTCCCTACTTTGGCAACGAACCCAGGGAAGGAACTTTGTTTTTGCAACTGATTCGTGAGATTTGCGGCCTTTCGCCTACGTTCAATTCCACGATGAACGCCAAAAATAAGTTCACGTTTGGAAGCCGAACCAAGATAGGCAGTAATACAAGGCCGGGACTGTACCAGGAAAACCAAGCCGAAACCCCACTGGCAACTCAAGAGGCGTATTCAGACCGTACCGAAGAATTAGGCCTACCTCTCAATCAAATCCTTTCCACCGCCGAAAATCTGAATCGCCACTACTGCGAAAGCGGTAACGCCTGGCTGATCATCAAACGGGCCACGGTTGCTGGTGTGACCAAATACAAGATGCACGCAGAGCATTACCTAAACTGTGCTTACCTGACCCCAAAGCCGGGCGAAGAAATGCGAAACTTTGCCATTGTGTCGCCATACATTACCGACATCCAGAAAATGAGAGATACAGGTAAGTGGAAAATTCTGGAAGCTGTGCGCCCTGGCGATGCCCTGATTTGGAGCAAAAAGGACAATGGCGTTGAATATGCCTTAGTACACATTATGGATGAAAGCGGCACAGAACCCAATAGCGTCTATGGCCGCAGCCGTCAATTATCCTGCCTCATGGCGATGTATGCAGAGTATTACCAGGAAACACTAAACGCCAAAGTCTCAAGCACCGATATTGTAACCAAATTGCTTATAGCAATGGAGGGGCCAAGCCCTGAGAACTACGACATGGAAGACTTTGAAAACGAGGAATTGTACGAAGTTGGAAGCACCGGAATAGGAGCCAAAAGAAAAGGTTTGTTTGAAAGGAACATGGATCGCATTCGGATGCTCACTACCAACGTAGGCAGCTTTGAAGAAACCAGCTCCATCTTTGGCATGGAATACCCGGCAGGGGCCAAGCCACCAACACCCATTAAATTGGATTTAAACCGGGATGTGGCGTACAATACTTGGAGTACCGACCGTTGCAGCCGGGTTATTGCCTCAGTGAATGGGTATTTCTCCGACCTTTTGAACCTCACCAAAACCCCATCAGGAATTGGCGGGAACATGCTCAAGGATTTGTTTTTAATCATGCGCGCGGGAACCATTGCACCGGATCAGGCATTTTGGGAAACCGTGCTAAATGGCGTACTCAGCCAACTACCGGAATTAGAACAGGATTTGGGCTTAAAACTACTGGACAACATCGAGCAATTGGTACAATCACTCACCAACCAGGCACCCGCCGCAAACGTGACAATCGGCATATGAAAACACTTATCCAGCCCCGCGACGTACCAAAGTACACGTCAATGCAACTACCTGGAAACCCTTGTACATTCAGGGAGATTTTCCATATTGAAGTGTACGAATTTCGCCACAGCCTGGGCGATGACTACCGCAAAACTCTACTTTCGGCAATGGTTGACTATATCGGAACTGATTTGTATAGCGACCAAACCACCTACAACGAAGGCGATTTGGTAACATACTGGATCAACGAAAGCCTACAAGTTTACCGAGCGCTGACCACCACCGACGCAATACCGACAACGGTAGCAGATTGGGAACCGGCACCCATCTTTGAAGACGGAGACTGCCAAGCCAAATACAACGAGCTTTACTGCGATTACTTGGCCCCGTACCTGGCCTACTGTGTACTGATCAAGAAACTACCGTCCTTGGTTGCCATAATAAGCGACAAGGGCGTTTTGCAGTTCAATGGTCTATCTTATCAACCAGCGGATCAAAGCAGCGTAGCGAGTCTAAAAGCGGCTTTAGAATCGGAAAGATTGATGATTTACTCTAACATGGTAGCATGGCTCAAAGCAGACAAGGACAATACCTGTTTTTCGGGTATTGATTTTGGAACCTCCGAGGATTGCGACGGCTGCGGTTTAGTCAAAAACGTCAAACTATATAATCGGTATCAACGTGGGCAATACAAGTTCGCATAAATTTGTGGAAAGCACGATTTTGAAGATTGTGCAATTGGGCGGCACCATTACGGATGATGCCACCTTTGAAAAGCGGTCGGAGGTTTGTAGAGGTTGCTCCAATTTTGGTAAAGTCTACGTCCTGGGAATTGAGTTGGAAGGCTGCATTATTTGCGGCTGTCCACTCGAAACAAAAGGCCGTACAAACTCTTTTTTCAGCCTCACTAGGGGCAGGGTAATTGATACCACTTGCCCACACCCTGGCGGCGATAAATGGAATTTTGGGCAATAAAAAAGCCCCTCCTAAAGTGGAGGGGCCGTAACCCCAAAGGGTTCAATTGCGAGATTTTTTTAGTCAATACGGAAATGAGTAGCGCGTCCACTTTCGGTGTTTTCTATCCTCACCTCAGTGCAGAAAAATACATCATCGTGCCAAGCGTCAACCTTCAATTCCGTTCCGTTTTCTGCTTTCTTGTTGTGGGTTTCAAATGCGCGGTTGATTGCACCAGTTTTGCCTTTAAAAGTAGGATACTTGTCTGCAATTTTGATTGCCCGATCTTTGATAGTTTGTACATTTTTCATCGAAATTGGTTTTTATTGCATCGCTTAATTGCTTTGCATACACGAATATACATACACTTATGTTAATACAATAGTGTTTTGTGAAATATTTTAAAAAAAACTTTAAAACGCATAAATCATGGGTGCATACGACACTGCTGGGCGATGGAGGGCGAATACCGAAGCCCTCAACACAAATGCTGTCCGGGTTATTGATTACGATACCCCAGGCACAGGCCGAAAAGACACGGCGACGGTAAACACCTCAAGTCGTACCAACTTTACTGGCTTTGAATACACCGGAAAAGATGCGGTTACGCGCACAATTACCGGGCTTGTAATCCCAAAAGCTGAGGGCGATTTGATCAAGTGGGCCATCTTGGAGGAAATCCAAAAGGACGAAGTTGATACCGTTATCGAAGTCCCTACTTCTTCCTCCACCTCGTTTGTGGTCAATCACTACGGCAGCGGTACGCTGGTTGCGGTTACTTTTGACGCCACACGCTCGACACTGAGCCGGGGCGCTCTTCCTTCGTAAGCCCTCAATAAAACGCTTTTGTTAATTCTCATTAGTACATACGGGCAGGTTTACAATTTGCCCTTTTTTATTCACCAATCAAAGTAGATCAAAATGATTTTTTCAAAGCAAATCAAAGAGCTTAAAGACAAGTCTTGGCCCTTTTGGCTCACTATGTTGGCAAACCTTGGTATCAACACAACCAAGAACGCACTAGCAAAACGGCTACCGGATGATTCACCAGAAGAAATTCTAACCGTGAACCTGGCTAGTTTGATGCTTTCGATTGTAAAATTTATGTCGGATGAAATCACCGACAACGCCAAACAAGTGCGTGAAGGTCTTTTGAAGTGGCTCAATGAGTTTATGACCCCGTTTTTGTTCAACCTGTTTCAACCAGCAGTAGACAAAATCAAGCAGGTGTACAACAGAGACATGATCCAGTACCTCAAGGACACCACCGAAAAAATTTCCTTCTTGCTCACTGACGCGATTGCACCCAACGACGAACAAATTTCCGCCTACCTTGATTCAGAGTTCCGAAAGCCAGAAACCAAAGATTTGGTCATCAATCAATTTGCTGCTGGCAACCTGAAAAATTCCGGCCTCGACTCTGATTTGGTCGCGTTTTTGACTGAAGCAATGGGGATTGGATGGGATGCGCTTTTGGGCAATTCGGCTAACGTGCTTTCTGTTATTACCGTTCAAGAACAGGACAATGTGAAGATTGTCAACTTGACCATGAAGAACGGAATCACGGCAACGCTGACGCTCTCAAAAGCAGCATAAGCCATTTGATTACTTTCGGTTCAACGGGGTAGCGGGTTAAAATCCACTACCCTATTTTTTTTGTAAAATAAATCGGTCAAAATTTGTGTATGTTTACAGATACACTTATATTGTGTATTATTAATTCACAACCACAATTTACGATCATGCAAGTCGAAGTATTTTATTTTGAGGGCTGCTATTTCCTTGGGAATTTTGAGGCAGCTGTAAAAAGATACGAAAAAGCAAGGCCGGGTAAAAAATTATTTATCTGGATTTGCGATACATTCACCGAGTTAAAACCCATAAAATGAACTACATAAACGGACTAATCATTTCTTTTGATCCTCAGTATTTGTTACTTAGAATTGAGGATGGAAAAGAAACTATCAAAGGCTCTTGGTTTTCCAATCTTGCCGAATCACTTGGAGGAAGCGTTGATTTTGTAGGTCAAGACGATAAAAAAAGGATCGAAGTATATGTATCTTTTGAGTTATTTGAGCAATTGAAAAACGAAAAATGTTTGCTGTCTTCGGCGCATTCTATGCGTAGAATAAGGACAACCCCAATGGATATATTAGGAAAGCTAATTTACTCCCAATATTCGGAGTTTGATAATGATTTAGGATAGTAATTCAGTAAGTTTAGGTCATATTTTTAAGGCAGCACCAAATTAATGATGCTGCCTTTTTTTGTTTACGCTTTTTGTTGCTGCTTGAGCTTCCAAAGTACGTGACTCACTGCCATTGTGAAGAGTGCAGATTTGGGGGCATTGGAGCGCACTTGCTTTTTGTACACATCCCCAATCTCCAATTCATCGAAAGGCACTTCAAAGATTTTGCACTTTTCAATCTTGATTTTCCGTAGTGCCTCAATCCAGACACACAATGTTTGAAATCCTTTCGAGTCGTACAAATCAACTAAGCGCCTTTCTTTAAAGTGGTCAGTGTCGCAAATATCGCTCATGCTCGAAGCAATCCGGCCTTTGATGTAGTTTTCAGGGTATTTCCCTTCTTTATCCCCAAAGGTCACTTTTGCAAAGAACGAGGTATTGTCCGGTGAAGTAACCTCAATTTCACCAGTGAGGCCCTGGTATTCAATTGCCCGGCGTTCTGTTTCGATCTGGTGCCCAACGCCACGTAAACGACCTGGAACTTCACCAGCTAAAGCTTCAATGTACTTTAGTCGCAATTCTTCGCCTTTTGCGATATACTGCTCAGTTGTGTCTCTTACAAAATCATGCAGCGGTCTTTTAAGTGCTGCATTCCATTTGGCTAAATCCTGCTCTACATCGGCCAATTTAGCCTCCAATTCCTGACGGTTCATGTTCATATTTCTTGAATGATGTTAACAAATCAATCTGAAATATGAGGTCTTGTTTTTCGCTGTCATCAGCGTATTTCATGAAGGATAAGAGTAAATCAATTTGGTCATCAATCGGCATAAAATCAGGGGCGGTAGGTGCCGAACCTATGGCCCCGTTTAAAAATTTTGTTGTTGTGAGGTTTGTGGGCTGTTGTAGTATGCGCCAATGTCTGCCTGAGTTACTTGCCCGTCACCGTTGACATCGGCCCCGCCATTTGTTTCTGCCATGTACCACAGTACCCGAATAGCAACGGCAACGCCATAAAGCACCTTTGCCCAAAAGCCCAGGGCGAAGACAAGGCCCACAATTAATCCAGTTTGTGCCTCTGCCCTACCCGATTCGCGCTGATTAAAACTTGTTACTTCATCCGTGATCGCTGCCACGGCTTTGTTTTGGTTGTTAGTCAGTGCGTTGTACCTGGCTTCCAAGATCGCTTTTTGAGCTTTCAAATCAGCCTTGAGTGCCTTTACTTGAGGCTCCAACTTCTGAGCTACCCAACCCTTTGCTTTTTTGTAGTCGCGCTTGAAATGGCTATTCCTTGGAGAATTAAGCACAGCCCAAAAAGCATTGTCGATCCTGGTTTGAATCGCTGGAATCTGCTTTGAAAGCTGGTTAATTTCGCCCTGAGTAAGCCCCTGTACCGCTGCCGTTTCTGCTTGGAGGTTGCGCGTGGTGTCTTTAACAAATGTTTCAGCTACCGGGGCCTGGATAACTCTGACGGCCTTTTGATCAATCAAGTAAGCACCAACGACCAAAGAAGCAAACAGGCACCACACAAAAAAGTAGACCAGTTTTTGAGGTGCTGTTTTCTTGGGCTTATCAGTTCGGTAAGCTTTTGAAAGCGACCACCACAAAACGCAGGTAGCATCATGAACCACCTTTTCGATCAGGTTGCCAAGCGTCCGATCAGTCAACCACCACATGAAACCAGCAATCAAACCGGACACAATCCACGACGCGATTTGTGGCGTACCGTATTTGGCCAACTCCTGGTCAACGATGTAGAATGTACCCAATCCCGTAATGATCGTAACCACCCAACCCGCAGCACTTGCAAACGAGCTTATCAGGTAGTCCACTTGTTTGTTGGCGGTCAAGGTAAAATTTGAATGAGTCATACGGCCAAGGGAAGAGAAGTCCACCCACTTGCCTTTAACCCACGAAAGCCACTTAATAATCTTGCTCATTTTCCGTTAAATTTTCGTGTAAAAATCCTAGAGAAACCCTTTGGGAAATCCTAGAGAAATCCTAGAGAAATCCGTTAAGTGCAAATGTATGTGCAAAAACACAATAAATTAAACTTTCGATCCAATCACAGATTAAAAAATATTAAATCAGTGCTAAAAATAATTGTGCATTTTTAATTTTGTATGTCGATAAGTGTATGTATATTTGTGAATTGTTCACAACCAAATTCGCAAGAATGAAAAAATCACAGTCTTTTGAAATCCAAGGAAAGCTTCACAAAGTATTTCCATCCGAAAACAAATCTGGCAGCTTTCAGGCCAGAGAGTTTGTAATTGAGTTCGAAAGTGGCCAGTACTCACAGTTGATAAAATTTCAACTCACACAAGAAAGATGCGACTTGATTGATAGCTATTCGGAGGGCGAAGAAATCCAAGTACATTTTGATTTACGTGGGCGCGAATGGGACGGTAAGTATTTTACCAACCTGAATGCATGGCGCTTAAATCGCCCATCATCTAATGAAAAAACTGATTTGGAACAGGCTGTGCAAGATTGCGTTTTACCATTGCCAGAGTCAGCAAAGCCATTTGGCGAAGAATTTGATGCTTTACCATTTTAAAAACCAATCCAATGTCAGAACTCGAAAACATTCTTAATCCACCAGAGACTACCAACGTCCGGTGGGATTTGCCAAAATCAACAATGACCATTATCAAGGGCTACCAAAAACAAATGCGGGCCGCAACGGGTAAGTACCCAACGCTCACACAAATCATTGTTCACATGATTGAATACGTGGGCAAAGATACTTGTGACCAATATTTTGCAGGTATTTTTGAGCGCAGGCAGCAGGAAAAGGAAGCCCTTGAAGCAAAAAAGGCGAAAGCCTAATTTTTAACCTCACAACTCACAACACACATGGATAACGCATTACAAGAACTCTTGTACACTTTGCAAGAGGAACCAAAGCCCGAAGAGATCAAAGCCCAAGATGCACGGCTGTATGTCCCAATCGGCTTTATTGAGTCCAAACTAGACCGGATTTTCCACGGGTTATGGAAAACCGAAAACGTGCAAACTACCGTGATCGGGAACGAAGTTTGTATGACGCTTGAGCTTCACGTCTTTTTCTACCCCATGAATCAGTGGGTGATCCGTACCGGGGCCGGGGCCGCAATGATCCAGCAAAGAGGCGACTGGGATGCAGTCAACAAAAAGAAAGTCCCGGCGCGGCCCTCTGACGTTGACGCAAAGATCAGCAATACCCTGGCTAAAGACTACCCACACGCCAAAGCCGAAGCCCTCAAGAATGCAGCAAGAAGTTTAGGCCGCTGTTTTGGCCGTGACCTCAACCGTGATGCTGACAAAAAAGTGCTTGAGGTAAATTTACCTGCCGCTGGCATTGATGAAAAGAAGCGGGTGTCTAGCATGATCGAACAAGCCCAAAGCATCCAAGAACTTGGGGAAGTTTGGGAATTGGCTGGCACTACTGGACTGGTGAAGATGTTCAACCTCCGAAAAGGGGATTTAATGAAACGCGAAAAACTACTGAGCAGTGGAGGAAATTGACGACCAAATCACCGAAAACCTTGACTTCTCAAGCTCTGAAATCAATGCTTTCATTGAGCGAGTAGAAGCCCGTGAAATCTCTTTGAGTCCTTCATCACTTAGGGCTTTTTGCAGATCACCACGGCATTTTATAGCCTACAAGCTGGGCAAGTTCAAGCCAACCCCCGCAATGATTTTTGGGAGCTTGGTTGACTGTCTTGTAACGCAACCGGACACGTTCGACAAACATTTCTACTTTCCACCAGAAGGGGCAAAGCTGACCAGCAAAGAAGGGGCTGCGGCCTGGTTGAGTTTTTGGGGTGTTCCTTGCCCTGTAAACTTTGCCGATGCTAAAGCCCTGGCACTGGAAATGATGGATCGAGAACAGCGTTCCAAAATCAATAAGGCGCTTTACAATGAAGCCGAAAAACTGGTGGCAAAAATGCACCGCAATCAGCCGTTTCATTACACGCTGGAAGAGGCTGACCAATTCCAAACCAAAATCACATTCCAGTTTGAGGGCTGGGACATACTTGGTTTTGCAGACATGGCTAAAACTGGCGAGTGGGTAGCGGATCTAAAAATGGCACCCGATACCGGAGAAAGCAAAATTCGGTACAAGATCAGGGAGGAATTGCTACTTCAGCAACTCGCGATCTATGCCCACGGCCTGGGAGTGCATGAAGCTCGTTTGTTGTTCTTTGATCGTACTTGCCATTTCAGAGCCGTTAGGGTAGGGGATGCAGACTTAACACACTGGATGAAGTACGTCGGAAATGTGATTGATAAGTTTGAGGAATGCGTTTTCAATGGAAATTGGGAGCAGTCCCATGATTTTTGGAGTCCTAATTGGGATGGATTTTTTGACCTTTAATCAAATAAAATGAGCAAAACAATCTTGTTTTTAGACACCGAAACCACGGGCTTACCTTCAAACTGGAAAGCACCGTATGACCAATGGCCCAGGATGGTATCTTTGGCGTTCTCCCTAGTTCGCGGGGATGAAATACTAGGGCAAAATGAATACATCATCAAGCCCGATGGTTACGAAATCCCCATGGAAGCGTCGAACATTCACGGGATAACCACCGAGGAAGCACAGGCAAAAGGAAACGACATTCAAATGGTTCTGAATCAACTTGAGGAAATGGTAGAACTTGCCGACACGGTTGTTTTTCACAATTCCTCTTTTGATGTAGGTATTATCTCAGGCGAACAAATTCGGGCAAATCACACTTCTTTATCATCAATATCGTTAAGGGAGAAGATATTTTGCACCATGCAGAAAAGCATCAACATTTGCAAAATCCCTAACAAAAACAAAACCGGGTACAAATGGCCATCATTGACCGAGCTTTGCACTTTCTGTGGAGTCGAAAACAAAGGCGCTCACAACGCCCTAAACGACGTAATTGCCACAAAAGAATGTTACTTTTACATGATTGAGCAAGGATATTTTTAAGTGTTTGTTTCATACTGAGTTTTTACGGGCTGTCTTTTTAAGCAGCCCTTTTTTATGCCCTAAAAAATAATTTGAAAATAATTTCCCTAATATTAGTGAATGTGAAGAAGTGTATGTATATTTGTGTATGATTAACAACAAAACAATTTACAACTATGAAAAAGTTAACTAAGAAAGCTGCAAACCAAATCATTACCGCGAAACTTATTCGTCCTGGAAAATGGAACTACGGCTTTTCTAATCAAGCATGCACCAACTTGGGATTATCTCAAGAAGAATTTGAATTAACCCGAGAAGCTTGGAACAACGCGCCACTAAACGCATTAAAAGCAACAATCGTAGACGCGGTTATCCGTGCTTACAACTCACTGCAAAATTAACTCAAATGCCGGGGCAACCCGGCTTAACCTCACAACATGAAAAAGGTATTAAACACAGTAGTTAAAGTCGATGCAACTGGCTCGCAAATGTTTGACGCAGCTTGTTCAGATTGCAAAATCCCACACGGATTTAAAATACAAGACCTAAGCAACCCTACATTTGTAGACCCGTTTCCTTACCCATTAGGTGAGGATTGTGACTGGGATGGAATAAAAACAAAAGCGGCACAAGAATTTCTGAAACTAGGCTGGAAAGTTAAAAGCGTACAGTTTTCAGAAAAGATAAGCACCATTTCCGAGGTGCGAGAAGATGCAAAAAAATTCATTTAACAGCTCAACCTATCAAACATGACTTACTCAATCAACATCATTAACCGCGAATGCTGCAACCTAATCCAACAAGACAGCGAAGGCAAAGAAATAATCCAAGATATTACGCTTAAAACCTTTTTCGAGACTGCTAAAGCTCTTGGATTTTTCCCAGAAGGTCACGATTTTGAAGATCAAGCATGTGACGTGACTTGTGATTTTTATGGTCTTGGTCGCACAGTAACCCGTGATTACAGGTCAATGCTTTACAATAATTGCTTTGGCATAGAAGACTTGGAAAAAATCATCCAATCATTTTTTGATACCTTCCCAGAAAAAGTATACCGGATTAAAGCCAACGCAATCGAAGTACTACACCGCACGCCTCAACGCGATTGTGACGGTAACGATTGGAGACTTTATACAACGACCACAGGAACCAAAGATCATTTATACAGGGGCTTTATTGATAGCGAATTTAGCGAGTACCAAACCAACCAAAAAACAGCGCTGGAAATGTTGCTAAAGAAGCTACAAGGGCACCTATTGGTGGTCAAACACCAACTTGAAAGCCTTTAAAATAAAGCGGCAGGGCAACCGCTTGAAAAAGCCCATCAATTTGTTTAAGATCGTAGTAAGTTACTTAGGGGCCGGGTGTAATGCCCGGCACTTTAAAAAATCAACAATGATAACAGCTATCATCATGGCAGTGGCAATAGACACCACGCCTTTAAAGCCTCTTCCTGTTTTACTTCCTCATCCAGTTAAATCGGAGGTAAAAAAAGAAAAGGAAAAGCAAGGGGATAAAAGGAAAAGCAAGGATATTTCAAATAATAAACTTGCCTGATTCCCAATAAGTTTTTATATTTGTGAATCGATATTCGACGGGACGTGGAACCTCCATTGCATATCTTAATTGGGATTATAATTTGTCAGAAATGCTCGGCGGTTCCACACCTTTAGCCGGGCATTTTCTATTTAATCACAAACCAATTAAAGATATGCAAGACGCACCAAAATTCGTTGTTTATCCAATTTCTCAATTGCAAATCTACCCTAAAACAGGGATGATAAAAGTCAAGGGGGTTGTTTTTTCTCCTGAAGATTTTTTGAATTTGTCGCACCTGATAGCCACTGTATGCGCGGATAAAAATTGTATCAATAAGATCGAAGCCATCAATGCTTGGTTTTATAACCATCAAAATATTGGCAAATGAACAATACATACGGACAGCTTCCAACCGTCGTACGACACGACAGCCGCGTTTCAGATTTTCAATGTAGGCTTTACGCTGAGATTCAAAGCCTTTCAAACAAATACAACTACTGTTTTGCCAGTAATGACTACTTAGCTAAGGCTTTTGGGAAAACCTCTGAAACGATCAGCCGCGCAATTTCTGGATTACAAAAGCTGGGCTATTTGAATGTAGTTATTGAAGATGGGTACAAGCGAAAAATAAAAGTCAAAATGGACTTTTCGGATATGGAGGGGGTTGATGAAAATGTCAAGGGGGGTTGTCAAAAAGAACAAGGGGGGTTGTCAAAAAGAACAAGGGGGGTTGACGAAAATGTCAACCATAATAATATAATTAAAGAAGATAAGTATAATAAGATAATAGAAAACAAACCTGACCTCTCAAAAATTGAAATTGTAAAGGAAGTAATTGACTACCTCAACGCCAAAGCCAACACCTCATTCAAGGCAACGACGAAAGAAACGATGCAATTTGTGTTGGCGCGGCAAAAAGTTGATGGTTGGGAGTTGGAAGATTTTAAACTGGTCATTGACTTCAAAGTAAACGATTGGGGTAAAGATGACCGGATGAAGCAATACATTTGCCCATCAACGCTGTTTCGTGCTTCAAACGCTGAGAAGTACATGCAAGCGGCAAAAGCTTGGAAGGAGAGTTCTAAAGTAGGTCAAAATGGCCAAATCCGATACAGTAAAGAAGAGAAGATCA
>Ga0247837_1003184_pt1 | contig 29274 bp, 25 predicted proteins | sample LaCtaG_2_FD_187115 | JGI IMG/M metagenome (GOLD analysis project Ga0247837, IMG submission 187115) | Freshwater microbial communities from meromictic Lake La Cruz, Castile-La Mancha, Spain - LaCruzMarch2015_14.5m | ecosystem: Environmental > Aquatic > Freshwater > Lake | place: Spain: Castile-La...
GACTGGTCGGAGCGAAGGCTGTCCTGCAGGACTCAGCACGTTTCTGGTGCAAATCGGCCCAAGCGACTGAAAGAATGGGTCTGTTTCCGCAATGTTGGAGTCGCGCCTCTTTCCCAGAGCTTGTTCCGTACATCGTGTCGAAGTGTCTAGTCCAGGAACTCCGCACTTGGAGTGACGTTGTCCTCGTTCGGACATAAGAATGAATACCGTGTACGAGAAAGCCGAGCTGTGGACTTCTTACTGTAGTCTTACGCTAGTGTAATGCTAGGCTTAGTCTGCGAGTGCTTTGTAGACATATATGGCTGAACAGTTACTGCTGCGCAAGAGGGTGTTGCTTTTCTATGTGACACAGGGGCGTGCTCAGTTCCAACATAGTTCGAGAGGTCTGCACCTACATTCCAGACTACGTATTAGTCCAGGTAACTGACAAATATCTGCGTTTCTTCGACTTCCAAACATTGACTTGGGGACCGCAAGTCCAAGTGCACAGCCAAGTGGTGGCTAATATAGCCAGCAGTCTGGTGGTGCTTGAGGACCAGCACTGGCTCTGCTGCGGAGGTACGGGGCACACAGGGACTAACGGACTAGGAACGAAGGCGCATATCGTCAGCCAAAATAGAGGAACGGGACTAACGGACTAGGAACGAAGGCGCATATCGTCAGCCAAAATAGAGGAACAGAGCAGCTGCCTGACATGTTCTTTGCTCGATACTACCACGGAATCATCAGAGCCCACACTTCTGTTTATGTCTTCGGCGGACGTAAGATCTAGACAGACAATCCAGACCGTAACTGACTACGCAGTCGGAGGTGACGGCTATACAGAGCGAAGTACTGACTATGTAGGAAAGGAGTGCGAAAAGCTTGATTTGATCACTCACAGGTGGACAGTTCTCCCCTATGAACGAAGTCAGAGCTGCATTTAATCCGTGCAAGTTCAGCGGCTACATCTATGTATGTGGCAGTGGCTCTCAGACCATGGAGGCGTTTTCTCTGCGGACTGACCAGTTCCTTCCGCTGCAGTTCTCACTGCCTGAGCTCAGAGGCTGCTGCATGTTTGTGCAAAACAACATGCTAGTGGTTCACTCCGCCCACTACACCACGAGGTTCGCAGCGGGAGAAGCAGGTCAGCTGGTCCCGCAGGCCAAAGTGCACCTGCAGAGTGAGCACAGGAAGGCCCCTAACTCCCAGCCAGTGCTGGACCCGGCTCGCAACCTCTTCTTTGTCCTTCAGTTCGGCAAGTGTTTCTGCTTCAAAATGCAGACAGGCGAGAAAGTGCAGACATTCGAATAGCAAGATAAGTCAGTAATGCTAATAAGGCTCGATATCAACTGTCTTTGCATCCTAACGCCCTCCCTGACCGACGCGTATTTCTGATAGGTGGAAAAGTTCTGCGGTTTCCTGAGCCTCACAGAGAGAAGGATTTAGGACCCTCAGAGGGAGCCTTGCATATGCTGATGTTTTACTAATAGAAACACTATACAAGACAGTTGAGTGACAGCCTTTGAGGAGGTAGGAAGCTGAAATTTCGGCAAAATAGATAGCTAGGGAATGCCCCGTAAGAGATGCAGCTAGCTAAGAGACATCGGCCAATTTGCGTGAAATCAGTCTGTGCATGTAGTTACTTCTCTCAGTTTTCTGCGCAGGAAAATCAAGCGAAGGATACATGTTGTTCTTGTGGGCGTTCTCAAAGAAATATATATATATATTTGCTTTGCTGTATGCGTCGAAACAGCAGGAAGAGTGTGGAAAGAATGGCGGTACAGAAACTACCAGAATAGGCGCTCCGATGGCCACTATCCTTTCAAATCCACCTTGCAGTCATTCCCTTCCAGCGCTAAAATTGCGACTAAAAGAAGGAAAGCGGCTCTACACAGTGCTAATAATGCACTATGCTGGTATAGGACATCCAGTCCAAAACTTCTTCGCCAACTCAATATGGGAAAGAATGGACAGAGGGATAATAAGGGCTGGAAGAGGTAAAGCCGAGAGTTAGTTGGGACTTTAGGAAAAGAGGCATTCACATAGAGAGATTCCTTGGATAGGGTCTATCATACTACCTGAAATGTAAAGGGACTGCTACTTTGTACCTGCTGAGTAGCAGGCAGTAACCACAAGTAGAGGGAAGTGCACCATTGTTATAATCCGTGCAAGGATGTTTGGCCATAAGGAAATTTACCTTTTTCGCCTTCAAAGACTGATTCAGAAAGGTTATTTCTGGACTAATCTTTGAGTTTAGACTTAGGGTAGATTGAACTTAGGGTTTCCAATTCGAAACTTCGTGCAGCAATATCAGAAAAGGCAGAATTCAACACTTTTTAAAAATAAACTTGGTCGTAATTTGCTATAAAACCTTCGAAAAGTCGTCCACAATACAGTGGATAGCCGCTAAAGTGGCTAAAACAGATCCAATAAAAGCAATATCGACACAATACAATGCGATTTCTATAGTATTCGTACAGAGAAAACGTCCATTCTGCTGATGTTCCGTCCTTCAAAGTCCCCAAAACATGCAAAGTTAGCAAATTTTACACCTCGCAAATCCTTCTTTCAGCCAAATTGCTAATAATGTCCTTCAAACTCGCCCTTTCCCTCCTTTCCCTCGCAGTCTGCGGCCTGTCCGCCAGCATCTGTCCCACCTACAGCTGCGACGCCACCATGGCCTCCAACACTTGCGCAGTCTACGTAGGTTCCTACGCCTTCAAAATCAACTCCAATGGCTGCATGAACGGTTACGCCTGCTCAGCAGTTACAGTCTCCACCTGGGCGGGGAGTATATACAGAGGAACACTAGGGACTACAAGTACTACGAAGGAGTGTGAAGCGGAAATCGCAGGGACTGCTTCTACAGGGACTTTCCAGAGTTCCCCCTGTCCTGTGAAACTGCCCAATAAGGCTTTTAAGTCAGGCCAGACTGTGGTCACTTGTCAGGAGGATGAGAACTGCTTATTGGCGGACGGCTCGAAAACGCTCTGTGTGTGTTCTTTCCGGACTGATGGGCTGGGCATTTGCGCAGTGGATTACAGCAATGACATGGTGTTTGCAGAGTTTTGGACTGACTGCGGCAGTACTAATGTCATCACTGATGAGGACTCGGCCCTGTATTGGACTGCCTATATGGCGAATTGGGTGTATGAGCAAAGCACGATTGAGTGTGTGAGTGTATTTGCAGAGAGTCAACTGGTACAAAGCCTATTTGACAACTACAATGTAGCGGAAGTAGTAGCGGCAGTCGCGTTTTGGCTTCTTTAGTAGCTAAACCCTCTAGAAATAGCCTATTTTCGGCCTTTGGAGCGTTCTTATGTGGGAAAACACAGAATTCCCATGTAGTCTAGTGACTAAGGTAGGGCTCTACAGCCTTCCAGCATGCTCCGGTCTTGATCAGCTCCGTCACCTTCTCAATGTCCTGCGAGAACATTTGGTCACTCTCATAGTAGGGCACAACACTTCTTACAGTCTCATACAGCTTTTCCAGAGGCTCAGTCGAGCGCAAAGGCCGCAGGATGTCGAGCGCCTGGCAGGCTGCTTGCAGCTCGATGGCCAGCACTCTCTCCACATTGGAAACTACACTCAGCGCCTTGCGAGCACCCCAAGCGCCCATAGAAACATGGTCTTCTTGTCCCGCGGACGTAGGAATGCTGTCCACCGAAGCCGGGTGACACAAGGTCTTATTCTCCGAGACTAAAGCCGCAGCAGTGCAATGTGCGATCATAAACCCACTGTTAATCCCTCCCTCCGCCACTAGGAAGGCCGGCAGACCACTCATATGCGGATTCATCAGCCTTTCTATGCGAGTAACGCTGATATTCGCGACCTCATGTATCCCGATAGCCAGGAAATCCGCCAGTTTGGCCGGGTATTCCCCATGGAAGTTCCCTCCGGACAGGATCTTCACGTCATTGTCAGGGAAAATCATAGGGTTATCGGTGGCGGAGTTGAGTTCAGTGGTTAAGAACTGCCGGACAAAGCGGAGAGTGTCCAGGGCAATTCCATGCACTTGAGGGATGCAGCGCAGGGAGTAGGCGTCTTGCACCTTGGCACAGTGGGTGTTGGAGGCGTGGATGCTGGATTCGGAGCCGTAGGTATGCAGGGCGAGGATGTCCGCGGCCACGTCTCTCTGGCCTGGGTGGGGCCGGGCGGCCTGGATGCAGGGCAGGAAGGGACGGTGGGAGCCGCGCAGGACTTCGAGAGTCAGTGCAGAAATGCAGTTCGCAGTGCGCATTGCCACTTCAGCCCGCACCAGCGCCTCCGCTAGCAGCGAGGAAATGAACTGAGTGCCGTTAATCAGAGCCAAGCCATCTTTCGGGTACAACTTCATAGGCGCAAACGCATGTTTCTGCAGTACTTCGCAGGCCGGCAGCGGCTGGCACGTCTCCGGGTCCCACATCAGTCCCTGCCCCAGCAAGCCCAAAGCTAGATGGGCCAATGGGGCGAGATCTCCGGAAGCGCCCACTGACCCTTGCTGGGGAATGATTGAGAACAGACCTGCGTTGTAGGCCCGGATGTAGGTCTTCAGGACCTCTACACTCACACCACTGTAGCCCTTGGCTAGCACGTTGATGCGGAGGGCCATCATACAGCGCGTTTGAGGTATCGTCAAAGGCGTCCCAACCCCCGCGGAATGCGACAAGATCAAGTTGCGCTGCAGCAGTTCCAGCTTCTCCGGCGGTATAATCACATTCGCAAAGTTCCCAAAGCCCGTGTTAATCCCATACGCCACTGTCTTGCTTTCCAGCATTTCCTCCACCACGGCTCTAGACCTAACCACTCTCTCCCAAGCCTCTGCTGTCAGGTCGATTTGGCTCAGGCCGGAGCCCAGCTGGGATATGAGGACTTCGGGACTGAGGGAGTTTCCGTCTAAAAGAACCACACTCATTGTATCTACTATTAAACGTAGACATTTATGTGGAATTGGGATCTAATACACAGGAGGTAGCAGGAGGGAAGTGGGATTTGGAGATTGGGGAGAAAAGCTGTTAGTTAGAGCAAATATAGCAATAAATCTACAAAAATTTAGGACTTTGTGGCCGTGGAGGCTGACGGAGGACGCTTTTCCCTGCGAGAAAAAGACAATTTAGGCTGAAATTGAGTGAAATTACGCGTATGAGGCTTGAAAAGCCTTGGATGGAAATAAATCTCAGCCATTTTAGGTCTCAGAGTGGACTGTGTGCTCTGTATTACCTTATAGATTGCATTTTGTCTATAAAAAGTCGATTTTTGCACTTTTCCAAGCTATATTTTGGTCTTCCGCCTCAAAATTGTATCGAAATTGCCTATTTCTACCTATTTACGCTTGAAATCCGAACACTTTCATCGCATTTTCAGTGGTGACCGCCGCAACTTCCTCCTCGCTGACCTCCTTTATCCCCGCCACAGCCTCCATCACCTGCACAATCAGCAGCGGCTCATTCCTGCCTCTCACCGGCAAATCCGGGTTCCTTTTTTCCTTCTTGCAAGTGGCAAAATGCGTCTTTACATACCGAAACCCCGCATGCGACTTGCGGATTTCACAGTAAGGACAGTCCGTTTCTATCATTAACCGGTCTAAAGGAATGCTCCTCACTACTTCGACATTTTCAGTGGTTTTCAAGGAACAGCCGTTTACACCGATATACAGCCCCATATCCAGCAATTCTCTCAGTTCTTCGACTGACCCTGTGTAGGAGTGGACCAGACCGGTGGTGAATTGGTCCCTGTGAGTGCGGATGAGACGGTTGAAGTCGCCCTCGGAGTTGCGGCTGTGCAGGTACATTGGTAGGTGTGTGGACTCCGCGAGTGCGAAATGAGGCGGAAAAGCCGCCAACTGCTGTTCCTTGGAACTGTAGTGAAGTCGGTCGTAATCCAGTCCGCACTCCCCAATAGCCACCAACTTCCGTCCAAATCGCCCTACTAAGGCTGTCATTTCCTCGAAATACGAGTCTCGGTCGACCTCCTGTATAGGCCTTACGTTCGCTCTGCAGGGGTGCACTCCTAGGGTGCAGTAGCAGTCTGGGTCTTGTAGACAGGCTTCGTAGGCCTTTTGGCTTTCCGGGAGACTGCTGCCGGCGAGGAGGAATTTGAGGACTCCGGCGGATTTGGCGCGCTGCAGGACTTGGGGCAGGTCTGGGCGGAAGCTGGAGTCGGAGAGGTTCGCTGCGACGTCGATTAGTCTGCGGGTGAGGGCGGACATATAAGGGAATGCTGTGATGGGAGCCTATATGAGGAATTGGGTCTTTAGGAGGGTTTGCAGAATTAGCGAATTTCCTCTCTTATCCTAGTTACCTAGATAGTTTCCTAGGACCTGCCAAACCACCATCCCTCCCACAAGTCCGCAATCCAGGTATAAAGAATACCACAGAGTTGTACTGTCGTCCACTTGAGTAAAGGAGTAAATTGAGGCCAGCAGCGAGCACCCGCCCCCCACATAGGCCACGTATCTCCACCACTCTGGCACTCGCTTCAAATCCACATTCCCGCTGAAGCCTTGCACCGTCCAGTCGTAGCACCAGGGAATTATCAGCAGAATGATACTAATGGCAAGTGTTAATTCTTGCGGCAATGCTATGACATCGAACATTAAATTCTGAGTGGAAACATCGAGATAGGGAAGGATAAAGCAGGGTAAGGCGACAATAACAGGCAGGCATATTTGTACGATTTTTACCCTATAAGGGTACCTTTTCCTTGCAACATGAACATTCAGTCCATACCTCCAGGCAGTGACCACCTCCACAAGCGTTCTCATCCGTATTTGCAGCCAGGAAAAGGCGCAGGGTACAAAGAGCAGTCCCCGTACATAAAGGAAAACCCCTTCCTTATTCATACCCTCATTTCTCGGAATGAACAATCCCAGGACTAGGGAAAGTGCAGCTCCCAGGACAACAGCCAGCGTCTGGAGTTGGCTTTGTCTAGCGGTAGACACTGCAGAGGCAGCCAATACACTGGGCACAATGATGTGATTTACCACAAATAAGGTAATCACGCCAAACTCAGCGAAGTTCAATTCGTTTTTCCATTCTGTGCCCTCACTATTGAGTTGAATATTTGAGTTGATCATGGAGTTGGAGACAGCGTAGACGACGTTTAAGCCCACACATAGGACTTGCAGGCCTTGCATCTCAGGGAAACTTATGAAGGAAGACCCAGCGAGCAGCAGAAATATCAGTCCGCCCCAGCCAGGAAAGTCCTTCGTAAAGTCGTAGAGGAATATAACCCATATAGCAGTGAGTCTCAGCAGCGCAATCTGCTCAACGACAAGCACTAAAAAGTACAGGATATCTCCTTCCAGGGTTTTAGGTGCAGAAATCTGCACTAAGAAGGGCAGATTCAGCACACTTTCCCGCTGCTCAGGCAGACGGGTGAGCAATGCTTCCCTGTCTCCAGCTTGCTCAGAGAACTGAAGGTCGATTGTCTTAAGAAGCAATTTGTTGGCCACAATGGACAGGCCTGTCGCAAGCAGTAGAAACACAGTGCTGGTGTAAGGCGCTTTCTCGAAGAAAGCAGGCGCCATGGCTGCTTTGGAAGCGAGGATGTTGAAGTAATAGGCGAAGCACCCGGCCTCCCCCAGTGAACTCATATTACTACAACTATACTGCCTATAGATGCATTCGATTGAGAGTAGTGACAGGTGCTAGAGAGTGCATCAGCGATTTATGCACTGCATTAGTACAATGTTGAGACGAATACATAACCTGCGGAAAAGCTCCAGACGCTGCTGGGCTCTGCTCGCCTTCCCTGCCCACTACAAGGTCCCTCAGTCCCCAGTCTCCCTCGAAAACCCCCCTTGCAAGTCCAACTCTCACTCCTCCGTCTCCCAATTCTTCACTTCCCTGTCCCGTCTCAGCCTCGAAGACTTCCTTCTCCAGCTCCACTCAGTCCCTCTCGAGTCCACTAGGGCCCTAATCCTCACTCAATTCAGAGACGAGGTTGCAGCTGGACACTGGGGAAACTGCGACACTTACCTGCCATCCGCTATCAAGCTGCTCAAAGAGTCCCCTACCAGCCTCGAAACTCGCCTAGTAGCAGAGACCTTAGCTACACTAGTCCCAGCAGAGGATATCAGACTGGGGCTATTGGAAGCGCCGGAGGGACTGATGTGGCTGGAAGACCTATTACGCCTACTACCCAGAAACCCTATTTTCCAGTACATTTCCTACGTCCTTTCCTCCTTATCCAGCCTCAAAGAAGCGATTTACACGAAGTCTTTGTCGATTGGAGAATTCGCTAAAATCCGCAGACTTTCCCTGGAGCAGCAGGAAATGCTACTGAGAATCATGAATTGATAAAGAAAATGAGGTCGAGGAGGTACTGAAGCAAGCGCTGGCCAAGGCTTTGGACCTCCTGGACTTGGCTTTGGCCCACAGAGACCGGATTGTCTCAGTCCGAAATGGACCAATAGCGGGCGTTAATGAAGCAGTTTCGAGCTATTTGGCAGCGTTTGAGTCGATACCTCTTCGGGACTATGCGGTTCCTATATAGTTGAAATGCCTTTTAGAGCCAGTGGACCAGACTGTAATACACTCCTGGCTAAACCGGCTCTTTCCTGACTTTTCCCATACATCAACTGCATTTCCAATATCGATTTCTGACTATTTCGCCTGCTCAGAGCCACTATTTGTTCAGTCCGACAGAGAACAATTAGCGTCATTTCAACGGGAACTGCTACGACTCTGCTTCCCCGCAGTTCTGCTGCATATAGAGTTGTCCCAGGAGCCAGTGGAAGAGAAGGAACGGTTCGAGCGGGACTGGTTCCTGCACCACAGTCTTGTGTTTGCGGACTATATGCGAGAAACTGCCTATGAGACAGATAGACTGGTGGGCGTGTTTACGAGAGACCAGAGTGATAATCAGCTTCGATTGGATGTGGAGCATATAAGGGAGAAGGCGAGTACTTTGGGGTCAATTGCGCAGTTGTGGAGTAGTCTGGAAGCCTTTCTTGAGACGCCCACTCAGCGGCTATATGTCCTCGACTATTTCCTATCAATTCCTCAGGCAGTCGACCTGAACTTGGCCAAATCCGCCCTGGAGCAGGCCTTTGCTCGTTCTCAGCACACCCACAAACTGCTCTGTCTCCTAGTGCGCCTCCCCGCCTCTACCCCGCCCTTGCAAGGGCCGTGGTCACGTCTATGGAAGTTGATCGCCTTTGAAAGTCTCTCAGAGCCTTTCAGCCATTCCTTGAAATCAATGTGGAAATGGCTAAAGCGCGACACTCGGAATTGCATATTACACAAAGACTTTATAGGATCGAGGGACAATGTGGAAGTGATTTTGACAGCTATCTATAGTGAATCCGCTCAAAACCATCGAAAACAGATAAGCGATTTGGCGAGTAGCGTCGATTTCCGTTGTCTGCTAAAAGACCGCATAGAGAGGGAAACGAAGGAACTATTAGACTGGAAGCAGCTCACATTGATCTGCCCACAAAACTCCTATTTACTTGAAAAAGTCTCAAAAGTGCTAATTTCAGAGGCAGTTTCTCTGCTGTCTCCAATCATTACGACAGTCCAACAGCTCCAAACTTTCCCTGTTTTCCTCGACTCAACCGACTTTCTCACTCTAAATATCTGGAAAGCCACTTTCCTTTCCCTCATTCCCGGCACCTGTATACCGCCACCCAGTCCGCCAATTCAGCTGCAATACCCCTTTTTCCTTTGCGACTATCACAACATTATTCCATTACCAAGCTTTGAGCCTTTGGAAGTTTTAGCCTCATTCCGCACCTTTTCAGTAACTTACCTGACACTTATATCAACCCAGCAGCTGTCTCCCTAGTACCACTTTACTGCAAGGATTTAGCAGATTTGGACCTTTTTGGGGCGACATACAGCCAAGAGGGGAAGCTGCTGTTCGACTTTTTATGCGAAGACTGCAAGTCCTTTGAGGACTTAGTGGAGCGCTATTTTGGCTGCAGGAATTTGATACTTGCCCTTTGCAAGGCGGACAAAATGCAATTAATTGATGACTTTTTCGCGGAAATCACAGCCAAATTGAAACCCGGAGGACTGAAAATCGCAGCCGCAGACCTACGAATGCGCCTTTCCGCCTGCGCAGAAGAGCTCGCTTTCATAAGCAACCCCTCTATTCGGCTATATGCAGTGGAGGAACGTAGTCTGCACATGCTAAACTGCACGCACAAGCGAGCCTCCAAAACCCTGCTAACAGCGCAAATCAAGACTAGTCACCCTTCCTTGCTATTGCTACAGGACGCAAAAGGTCTATTTTGCTGTGGAGGGACGGAGTCCACCTGGTTCCGCACCACCTGTTCCCCTAGAGCCTACCTCATAACCTTCCCCAACACTGTCACTTCCCAGGCTGATTTGCTAAAGGGACGCAGCTACCACGGACTTGCACTGCTGAATCGGTACATCTACGCCTTGGGCGGCAACAGTGACCACATGTCGCTTTCTACCTGCGAGAAGTTCAGTCAAGACACGGGACAGTGGCAAGGACTTCGACAGACTCTGACAGCCAGCAGAGCCTACTTCAACCCACTCATTTACAGTGAGAAAATATACGTACTGGGCACTGTGGTTCAAATCCTAGACCCGAGAACCGACGACATTACCACACTCGGCATATCTCTGCCTATCCGCGGAGCTTGCATTTCGCTGTTTCTCAGCCCGGATACTGCCCTTGTGCTATCTGAAGGCAGTATTTGTGAGGTGGATCTGGCTTCTTTCTGCTGTAAAGAGACCGCTGGGCCGCAGAGTCCCCTCTGGTCTGCTCAGCCTGCAGTCCTGCACCAGGGCTGCATTTTCCTGATAGACGAGTTTCTCACTTTCAAGTGTGTGTCTCTCAGCGGAGCGCTGCTTGACAAGGGGAAGCTTTAGAGCGTTCCTGAACTAGCGTAATTGCGATGTAGTTTCGTAGGCTTAGAGGAGTTAACCATATAGCGACTTTGGCGACTGAAAGTGTCTGAATGGAGAGTGCACTGCTATCTGCCGGAGCGGAAGTAGTCCTAGCTAACAGCACCCAGCCTTCTTCTTCCCCGCCGGCTTGGGCTGGCTGAGGTTAACGGTATTGGTCAGATAGGTTTCTTCCTGTTGCTCCTTCTTGAGCGCCCTGCGGGCTATCTCCTGGAACGCTTCCTCGACGTTGAGGGACTCTTTGGCGGAGCATTCGAAGAGGGGGATTTCACTTTTGCTACGGACCCAGGCTTGCGCTTTGGCTAGGGGAACTCGCCGGTCTGTTTCCTTGTCTACCTTGTTGCCCAGCACAACGAAAGGAAAGCTTTCGGGGTTCTTCGGGTTCGCCTGGTTGAGGAACTCCTCCCTCCAGCTCTCTAACGAATCGAAGCTTTTGGAACTGGTGATGTCGTAGACCAGCACACAGCAGTCCGACCCTCTGTAGAAAGCCACTCCTAGGCTTTGGAAGCGCTCCTGGCCTGCAGTGTCCCAGATCTGCAGAGTCACCAATTTGTTGTCGACCATGATTTCCTTCGAGAGGAAGTCGGCGCCGATAGTGGCGCGGTACTGCTGAGAGAACTCTTGTTTCACGAAGCGGTTCATGAGGGATGTCTTGCCCACAGCGGAGTCTCCTAGGATGATCACCTTCAACAGATGCTTCTTAGTGCTCGCCATTAATTTTGCAACATAGGCATGCCGCTAACTCGTCTTGGAATCCAGGCGTACATGCTGAATTGCAGCGTCCTGCTGGCTCTAGTCTACGCTCCTATATTGGATTACAACACCCTGCCCTGGTTGGAACTGCTCTTCTTGACTGCTGCAACTCTCATGTCATACTGGGCTGGGCATGTCCTTCTCGCACTGACAGAACTTTCCCTATCTGAAGTCATCGGCGAAGGAAGAAATATGAGACTTCTTCCTGCCTCCGAAGAGCAGCGCAGCACAGTACTCGACATCCCGACCCTTATAGGTCACAATTCCACAGGCAGTTGGCCCTATGCACTGGCGCTGTATTTCAGTCTACTGGTGGTAGTGAATATGACCTTGATGTGTTGCATTTTGCTGATGTCATATATCGAGAGTCTCCTTTACAGATTGGCAGTTTTGATGTTAATCTCTATGCTTGCGTCTGTGGTCAATTTGTGTTCAGTTGAGCGTCTGGAAAAGCTGGAAATTGTGCTTGCGGGCGTTAGGATGGTATTCATGCTACTCATGGTATTTTTAGTTTACACAAATAGTGTAGAACTTGCTTATTTTTTCCTTTCACAGCCACTCTGGCTGCTCAACTACCATGTCTGCAGTCCCCTCTTCCTACCCAACCAATCTCCAAATTCCCAAAAGCAAATTCACAACACGACTCTGGCTATTTCTGCTGGGTTTTGCATAGTGCTGGTGTTTGCGTCCTACAATAGCACTGACATCGAAATTCCTTACGACTACGAGGTGCTGCTGCAATGTCTCTTTTTCGTACTATTTCTCTCAACTGTCAGTATATACTTGAGGACGTTCAGTCATATGCTTTGCAGTTGGAGATATGGCTGCAATCCCAAAGAAATTGAAACTCGCCACTCGAAAAGAATGAAACTCATCAAAATCTTCTCTCCTTGGTTCGTATTCCTCATCAACGCTTTGGTAGGAATCGTCTTTTTCGGAGAGGAATTTCGGGCTTTAACATTGTTGGAAATTCTAAGCCCTATTATAAACGGCCTTATAGCGACCGTAGTACTTTACTGGATCCTCGCGAGCACCTACGAACAGCAAATTTCACAACTCGGCTTGCAGGGTCGAGCAGTTTCGAAGTGGGCGACAGGGGCACTGAAATGGATTCCAGCGCTGATTACTGCCGGAGGAGTGACGGAAATGACATTTTTACCTGGATTTTATATGAGTGACTTAATCCAGCCAAGACTACTGATGCCATTGGGAGTGGACTTGGTTTTGTTTGGGGCTTTGGTGCTGTGGAAACGACTAGGAAGATAGGTAGAGCGTAATTAGCTTAAACTCCTAGCGAATAAGTGCGCGAAGGACTGCAGAAAGGCGTGTTTCGGTGTCCAGCCCAGCTCCAGCGACCTTCTCGGAGTGACTCTCTGGTTCACTGTGAGTCCCACAATAAAGAACCCTAAATCCTTCACATACGCTAGCGGGTTCTCCACCCTCACAATTTCCCTGATTCCACCCAGTTCCTGCATCTTTGCTACTAAGTCTTCCAGTGCAACAGAGTTGATTTCGCAGCCATTGAAAGGACCAGTGGCCTTTTGCTCCATTACCAGACGGTACAGTTCCGCCAAGTCGTCCTTGTGGATGGTTTCGTAGTGCTTGTTGGAGTTCGGGATTATGATTTGCTCACGTTCCTTAGTAACACGGATGTAGCGGTCTACGTAGCTAGTGCCGTAGACCCAGGAAGGACGCACCACTGCAGTAGTGAATCCAATGGAGGGGTCAGCAGCTCCGAGGACTAAATGCTCCATTGGCACTCTCCATGCAGCAAAGCGGTAGGGATGGTCTGTACTGCCTAGTTCGTCCACTTCTGTGTCTCCAGTTTCCCCTAACACCCACAAAGAAGTGCTCGCTGTGAAGTGGCAAGGCTTGCCCTGCTCCGCCGTCGCTTTCCCAGCAGCCAAAAAAGCCCTCAATGTCGCTTCTTCAATCTGCTGTCCTTCTTCAGTGAAGCTTTGCGCAGTGTGGATAATCGCATCATAGCCTGTCGCAAGGTTCGTTAGTGCAGGTCCACCTGACACAGAAAGAGCGAAGTTGACAGTGGAGAAGCCGGGGTTGCCTGCGAACTTGGTCTGCAGACTGGTGTGAGCAGCTTCGTCCTTGACTGTGCAGGTCACGTGGTGGCCGTGGGCGAGCAGGTTTTCGAGCACTGCTAGGCCGATGGAGCCGGTGCCGCCGGTCAGGAACACCCTCATTATAATGGGCGGATGAGAATGCTGCAAGGGAGTTAGGGTTTGCGAGGGAATTTGTAGTGTTTTTGGAGTTTAGTGCATCTTTACTCAGTGGGCTGCAAGACTTTTCTCTCCTTTGGCCTGATTGGGACTTCCCGCCCCACTTCCACTCCGTAGAATCAGTAACTTGTGTCCCATCCACTAGCTTTAGCGTTCCCTATGTGTGCTTTGCGACAATGGTGCAAGTTGTGGGGCTTATGTATGAGGCGGGTTTCCCAACCTTTCCATCAATTTCCCAAAGTATTCATCCTCGAGATCCGCCATTCTAATAAGGAACAAATTAGCCTAATCTGCGCTAATTCCTCATTGTCCACCACTTGAAATTGAGCTTATCATCCACGAAAAAGACCTCTCCCCCCAGCAAAGCAGGAGCATACGCAGACCACATCGCCATTCCCGTCCCCTCCGTTTCTGAATACTGCAAAAAGCACAGGTCCACCACACACCCTTGGGTCTCTGACAGGACTAAGGCCTTGCCTTCATCTAGGAAAAGAGAGATGCTGGCCTGAGTCACAGGTAGGGATAGGCTCAGGGTGGTGAGGCGGTCGGATTCAGGGTGGATTACCTCAATTAGAGGGGAGTTTCCGCCTAATATGTATATTTCCTCCATATACACTAAAGGTGTGAAACGGCCTCTGCCTGCCTCTAAAACCTGAGGCAAGCTTTGCCACTTCCCTGAGCCAATGCAGAATTTCTCACAAGTGCGCAGTAGCTTGAGACCTACATGTCCACCAATAGCATAAACAAACCCCCTGCACAGCGCTAATCCATGGTAGCACCTCTCTATTCTCATCCTTCCCTGCACTTGCACTGCATCCGGCAATGCAATTATCCATGATTCAGCGGAAACCGAGTCTCGCAGCCAACTTGTCCCTTGTCCTCCGCAGACGAATAGTCGGTGTATATCTAGAGATATGAGTGAGGGGGCTTTGACATCAAGAGAATCGCTGAGCCGGGTATTGGAAACTCGTTTATGCACGGAGTTGAAGGTGTGTAGTGTACGGTCTTGCACTGAATAGAGACAAATAGAGGGGGTTTTGGCGAATGCAAGCTGTGCTTCGCATTCTTCTAACTGTCTGCGCAAGTCTTCTTTAGAGGGCAGTAGTAATAGGCTGGAATTGGTGAAGAAACGGTCTAAAACTGCCTGTTTCTCACACTTGCAAATCGCTAAAACTAGCCGTCTGCAGTTACAGTACTGGCTTATTAGTTCTTCGAAAGACTTACTTCCCATACAAAACCGCTCGAATATCGCTTTGCCCTGAACTGCATAGGGCGCGGCTGCAAGGTCCAAAGCCACAATATCCGCCAAATACAGTTGCATCAAAGACGCAGCAGACGGGTCGATTTTCACATGCAATGTCGTAACTGAGGCGCTTGCGAAGGCAGGAGGGTCCTCGGAAGCCACCAAAGCGATATAGTCCAACTGCACAAATGGGTACTGTAGATGTATGTCTGCCTGGGGAGGAACAGGGAAGGGCAATAGCTGCATAAAAGTGGCGTGCCAGAGATTGCGAATGAGGGAATCTTGGGGAGCGGAGAGGAAACTGGGAATGGCTTGGAGTCCTTTAATAGTAGAGATGAGGGGACTGAGGATAGCGGCAGCCTCGGCTCTGAGCACCTTTTCCACTGTATCGCGCAAACAAGTCTCCTGAGGCTGATTCAAAACTCGCTCTTTCCAATCCCGCCACTTGCCTTCCTCCGCCCCAAGTCGCTTTCCCATCAATTCGCAGAAATCCTCGTTCCTTGCCAATTCCTGTATCTCAGCCCTACAAGCCTCCGAGCCAAGCGGGTACGCAGCAGCCAGTATCGCCTCAACTCTAGCCTGAGAGCGCACAAAATCACTATGAACCAACCAACTCAGGGTATCTCTTTTCAGCCAAGTCTGAAGTTCCTCCATTGAAGTACTGAAAGGTTCGGATAGACTCTCGAAAGAGGCGACTTTCCAGCAGCGCTGCCACGTCCCTGGCAGGGCCGGATAGTCGTAAGGAAGCCGGACTAGCAGACATATCAACTTCGTTGATAGCGAAGGCTGTCCTGCTGCTTCCTCCAGAGTTCGCTTTGCAGTTTCTAAGTCGACTGCTTGAGGGGCATTTAGGAAGTAGTCCAGTACATATACAGTTTGAGTGGAGTTGTGCAGGAAAGCTGCAAGGCTGCTGTGCAACTCTGGTTCACTGGAAAGGTCTGCTGCTTTTTCCCGGATATAATCGAATTCAAAGTGAAACTGGGCGTCTTTCAGGTCGCGGGTGAATACAGTCACCAGTCCTCCAAGCGTTTCATAGCAAACCTCTCTCAAATAGTCAGGAAATTGAAGACTGTGCGAGAGTTGCCAGGCTGTCATCAGTCGATATTTTTCCTCTACACTTTCTTGGGACAGTTCTATGTGCATTAGGATTTGAGGGAAGGAAAGGCTGAGTAGTGCTCGCTGGAAATAGGCTAACTGCTCTTTTGGAGGCAGCGCATAGAGCGGCTTTGCAGTATCTAATAAGTCTGCAATTACCAATGGAAAGGCGACCTGCGCAGTACTGATGTCCGGTAGTAAGCGGTCCAGCCATATGACCTGAACCGACTCTTCTGGTAGTTCCAGCAGATCTTTCAATTCGGCTGGTATAGTACAATTCAGCAGAGGCATAGAGTAGAAAGACTCAAAAAAGGCAGCGGCTGTCTGTTTAGTCGAACCCCTGATTTCCGCTTTTCGTGTTTGGAGCAGTTCTTTAATGCGCTGTGTCTGCAAAAGGGTCAAATCCAGCAGCTCCAAAGCCTTGGCGAGGGCCATTTCCAACGCTTCCTCGACTTCATTGATATGCTCCAGTCGCAAAAGCTGCAGCAAGACTCTGCGCTGTTCCGGACTCAGTCTTTTCAGCTGCAAAAAGCCACCAATTGGCAAAGTCTTGGCAGTAATAGCGGCTCTGAGACGCCGAATACACGTAAGAATATGAGCTGAGTAGTGGAAAGAGAGCGGAATTGCAGAACTGACAGGCAGGAGTTGAGTGATGTCTTCCCACCATATCAACTGTTCCGGACTCACTACTAGAACCTCGTTCGGGTCTTTTAACGGCTTCAGGGTGTTTAAGTGCTCAGCTATTTGACGCAATTCTGGGTTGTTTGGAGAGCGCTTCAATAGCGATAGGGCACAGGGCAGTGCCCGGTCAGGGTCTCCCCACAGTCCAGCCGCCACATCGTCTCTGAACTGCATAAGCAGACGAGTACGAAGCAAGGGTGCAAGCACAGTCTGCAGCTTTACAGCGAAGTCTTCCAATCTGTGGCTGGACAGAGAACTGAAGAAGGACTGTGCGGCAGCCTGGCATTTGGACTCGAAACTGGGGTCTGAGCAGGACACTGGTCCGATTGATTGGTTCCAGAGGGTGTTAGGGACTTTAGGCAGGGTGCAGACTGGAGCCCAGGAGCGGCGAGAGGCTTTACGGAGTAGTTGAGACCTTCGTCTCATTCCTGTGTTCATCATAGTAAATATATAGAGCTGTTAACGTATGTGAACGAGCCTTCCTGCATAGTACCGTAATATGGACTCTCTGAGTGACTTCGGCAGCTTCGCCTACTACTTCAACGTGATCGCCGTGAAGACGGCCAAAGCCCCAGAACTGTTCTCTGCCGCGATGCTGGAAAGCACAGTGTTTCTCGCAGTGGCTGCAGGCATGTCAGTGCTGGCGAACCTGCTGCTCCTGAAGACCATTGACTTGCAGTTCTCTGAGCCGATATATGCAGAGGGCCGGGAAAGACTGCTGACTCAGCCTTCAGACAAGCGTCAGGGAGTGCTAAATTTGCCCTTTCTCCTGCAGCACTCCGCACCCAAAACGTCGCTGGGCACTGTCCTTTATCTGCTGTTTCTCGCCTGCTTCTTGATCGAAGTGATGCGGTTTTCGATGTATTGGGGTCTCGAACTGTACAGCCAGCTGGGAGTCAGCAACTTCCAGGCCTGGAGCGGACTGATGCTGTTGTTCCTGGTCGGAGCCACTTGCCTGAGTTTCCAGGACATGGAAAAAGCGCAGATCCTTTGCGTCTTTCTCAATGTGTTGCTAGCTGTATGCGACTGTCTTTTGCCGAAGACAAACAATCGCATGCTTGAAAGTCAATTTCCTCTGTTCATGCTTTACCTCTCAAATCAACTGATCGTTCCTACAGTCGTAGCGGCTTCTCGTGCATCTACAGAGAAGCAGAGTCGACTCCAAGCCTGGGCAATTGGTACAGTGGCAGTGCTCTTTCTAGCCCTGGGACTGGCAATGCACGGAGATCGACCCGAACTTAGCAACTCAACCACTACTTTGCTGCAGCAAGTCCGGGGACTTATCTTCATGCCCTGCGTATTCGCCTGTGTGCACATCCGTCTGAGAGTGCTTGCGGAAGTGGTGATTGCATGGCGCTACGGCCTCGATGTGAAGCTCGCCCGGGCCCAATATCCAGTGCGGGTAAAAGCTGTGCAAGTGTTACTACCTTTAGTGGTTGCTTTGCCCTGCTTTCATCTCGCCTACTTCGAAGTCACTGAAGTGCAGGACCTCATAATGCTGCCTGAAGGCTACATGCTGGTAGTGAGTACCTTCTTCCTCATCATCCCCTACTGCTACAACAGCACCGTGCACGAGCTAGGCGGCAGTGCGGAGCAGGAGCGGGCACCTGTCTGGTGGAGTTATGTGCTGTACGCAGGCGGACTGACTTCCTTATTCGCAACTCTGTACTCCTTCACTCAGTTGGAGAGTAACAAGGGTCTGCTCACTTTGGTGGTGGATTTGGGACTGTTGGGGCTTATGCTGTTGTGGCAGGTCCTGGGCAATTTCTTCTAATTACATTAGGTAGATGCTTGGACTGCGGGCGCTCCGCCGCTGTTTCAGCTCTTCCGGCCGCAGCGAAATCGAAGCCGCACTCGCCCGCCTCAGCCTCTCCTCCAAAATCACCCAACTCCAAGTGAAGGACGGCGGCAAAGTCCACATCCAAATGAAGCTGGACGCAGACTACCGCAAGAGCAGGGCGGCTGTGCTGGGCGCCTTGAAGCAAATTCCCTGGGTTCAAGACCCAGAGATATCAGTGGCTGCAGAGGTGAAGAGCCAGCAGCCCGCTGCGACCAAGAAACTGAAAGAAGTGGGGAAAGTTATTGCAGTGTCGAGCTGCAAGGGAGGCGTGGGGAAGTCCACGATCGCTGTCAATTTGGCCTACTCACTGTCCAAATTGGGATACAGAGTCGGCATCTACGACGCTGATATCTACGGGCCCAGTCTTCCCACTCTCGTAGGACTCCAAGACCCGCACCTCCATGCACCTGCAGACGACCCGAAGTCCATTCTCCCACTAGAGTATGAGCGAGTCAAGCTAATGTCCTACGGCTTTGTAGCGCATAAAAGCGCAGTTTTGCGCGGACCCTTGGTATCTGCACTGACTCACCAACTATTGACTTCCACTCGCTGGGGTCCTTTGGACTATTTGGTGATTGACATGCCACCCGGCACTGGGGACATTCAGATAACACTGTGCCAAGAAGTGGAAATTGTGGGAGCAGTGATCGTCACAACTCCGCAGAAGATCAGCTTTGTAGACGTCATCAAAGGGATCGACATGTTCGCAGCGACAAAGGTGCCTACAGTTGCAGTGGTGGAGAACATGAGTTATTTCCTATGTGGGAATTGCAAGACCAAGCACAGACTCTTTGGCCCTGGGTACATGAACCAACTGCTGTCTTTGTATGGCATTAAGGACTCGATTGAGCTGCCAATGGACCCGGAACTGGCCAAGTACAGTGACGCGGGAGTGCCCCTAGTCCTCGTCCAGCCCGACAGCGCCCTGCTGCCCGCTACCTTCCTCGACCTTGCACAGCGAGTGCACCGCGAAACAGAGGCACTGAAGGGCAAGTTACCACCTAGTGTGGACTACGACCCTGCGCAAGGCAAAGTCCGCGTTCGCCTCCAATCCGGCGAAGAGCACTTCATAGGACCGCACGCTCTTCGCCAGGCCTGCAAGTGTGCAGGCTGCGTGGACGAGTTCTCAGGCCGGCAACTCTTCAACCCCCAGTCCATCCCCACAGACGTCTACCCTCTGCGCATGGAAGCCAAGGGCAATTACGCAGTTGCAGTGGTGTGGAGTGACGGACACAGGTCTTCCCTCTACCCCTACACAGCCCTGCTAGCACTAGCGAAGTCAGCTTAGGGATTTGAAATGGCTAACGACTCGGAAGACTCGCCTATGAAGCTAGTCCGCAAGCCACATGAAACCAGTCAGGACCAGACCTCTACACTGCTCAGAGAAGTCTATTCCTTCCTTGCACTCGCTGCAGAGGCAGGACTGTATCTGCGCTTAGAGGACAGGCCTCAGCTGACTCAGTCGGAGGAGACAGGCTTCTTGCTGGAGCATTTGAGTGCGATACGGAGGGCTTGGCAGTGGAGAAGTGAGGAGCCGGACTTGGTGGCGAAGCTGACGAGTGGCGGGGCTGTGCTGCTCACAGAGCGGGAAAGCAGGCAGATGCTGCAGCTCACTACAGAGCTGCTGAGGAAAAGCAGGAAGCCGGACCTGGAGGCACTGTCTGCGCGTACAACTGCCTTGGCTCTGCACCTGGATATGAAGGTGCAGGAAACTCGCGAATTGCAGGAGTACTTGGCGGACTTGACCACTGAAAATGACTTACTTCGTAGTGAAAACGCAACCTTGCGACAACAAGTTGCACATTTCAGTGACGACGAGCTCACCTGCACTAGCAAATTCGGCAGTTCTGATCTGGATGAAGCCCGGGACTCACTCCTAGACTACAACAAAGAAAACAAGACACCCTGCGGACACCGGTCTCGAGCGCCCACTTTCTCCTCTGGCAACTTTGCGAAGTGTCTCTGCAGAGAGGAACTCAAGCGTTCCTAGTGACATCCTCTAGTGATACAATAAGTCCTTTTCCCCCTAAAGTCTGTTGGTGTGAGGTAGCCTGCTCTATGGTGGTGATAAGGCAGGAAGAAAGGGCTGGGTAGGAAGGTCGCATAGCTCAATCGGTAGAGCGCTGTGCTAATAACGCAGAGGTCGTGAGTTCGATCCTCACTGTGACCACTTTTTCCCCTTTCATTTACTTGCAAGGATTTCGCTTATGCAGCCAGCTAGCGTCTAGAAACGCGCTGCAGAGCATCCTCCGAAGAGTAGCAACGACAATTAAGGCAGGGCACACTCCAATGACAGCAAGGTCGCATAGCTCAATCGGTAGAGCGCTGTGCTAATAACGCAGAGGTCGTGAGTTCGATCCTCACTGTGACCATTTTTGCCTTATCTCGCTTCATACCATATCTAGACTACAAGAACTCTATACAGTCGTCGAAGACATGCACCTGCACACAAAGGTCCAAGCGCTCAGGGAGGAGTCGCCTTGACACGAGGGCCAGAACGATGTGGTGCGCATGGCAGTAGGTCAGTAGTTTTGAGTCTAACTGCTCGGTTAGCAGCAAGATGGCCTTGACGCTTTCAGGGACGGAGTGGCCGGAAGCCTCCCGCTTCAGCACAGCTATTACGGCTGAGTAAGTGGAGGGGATGTCCCCGAGACTGTCTATTTCCAGGACTTTCCCAATAGCTGTGCCTTTACATAGAGGCACGTAGTGGTCCACCTGCATCAAGCGGTCTGTACACAGGAGAGTTTCCCACAATATCGGCAGAAGCACTCTTAAGTACTTCGAGCCGATCGTCACAAGAGTGTCTCGTAGTCCTAATTGGTCTGGAAAGGCCTGGAGAGCTTCAGGAAAGGAGTAGCGGGCGAGCCAACGCAGCACTGTATCCAGCAGGTCTATCAATACGCCCTTCACGCTTTCCAGGAAGTCACGACTTTCTTCATGTGGCTGCCAGATGCTTTCGAGGGATGTGCGCAGGGCGGCTAACTCGCTGGTGCATACACAGGAGAGCTCCAAGGCTTCGAGGATGATGGTCAACTTGTGCACCTCTGCCGGAAGGTTGGCAGAGCCAGCCACTGAAAAGCGCTCCTCGATATACCGAAGCTGAGTCTCTTCCAGCCAGATATCGTAGAACCACGTCACTTCTTCTCGACAGCGCGGCTTGAGGCGACGCAAAGTCCTGCGGACTGCATTAAGGGTCAGAGACCGAGCCATGTACTCCTCAGAAGAGTCATTGAAGAGGTGACCCAGTAAATCCGCCAATTGGGAAGCGCGTCCCAGTCCCAAACGGCCGCTTTCCACTGCAGAGCGGTCCGTAATACTCTGCATAAGGAGGCGCAAAGGCAGACAGCAGGCCGCCATGTGCCACAGTATATCCCGCACCACCGGCTCTATCTCCTCCGTACTGACCTGCACCAGTGCCCCTGCTAGCTTCAGCAAGCTTTGCTGCAAGTGTCTGGACTCGCTCGGTCTGTGCTGAGACTCCACATGTCTGAAATAGTGCGTCAGTGCTAAGAGATCCTTCAAAGTCACATTGTCTCCTCTAGTGACTATATAGCTGCTCAGGCATTTTACCTGGTCTCTCAAAGACCCGTCTTCACTGAGTTCCTGCAGGAGACTGACCCCCTGACGGGAGTCTACATGGTGAGTTTCTGGCCTTTGCAGTTGGTCTTGCACGGTCACGCTCAGGTTATTGGTGAAGCGCAGCTGCAGGTCGAGGTGCCGGGCTTCTGCCTCTGCCTGGTGCTGGCGGCCTTCGATAAAGACGTAGCGGTAGCTGATGATCAGTCGCTCACTCGGAGAGAACAGCGTGATCTCTCTCGAGGTCCAGAGGGGAAATTGGCCTGGACGAGTGTCGAGGAGCAGGGGGGAAGTGAGGTTCCAGCAGCCCAGTTCTACGACGTCGCCGACGAGGCCTAGCTGACCCTTGACCTTTGCTTCTATGTGGAAGCGGATGCGCACTGTCTTGGTCGCTCCGGAACGCTCGGAATGGCGAGTGCTGTGAGGCTGAAGGGGATAGGCTTCCTCAAAACTCACATTGGTAAGCCGGACTGTTTGGGAGAGATCTGAGGGAGGCCGGCGCTGCAAGTCCCAAGACATATTAGCCCTGTTTATCTGATGAAGGGACTACCCACCCTCCCGTGTGGCTCTATAGACGCTGCCAAGCGCTCAGTGCCTCTTTCTGGCCTCAGAAATAAAGGCAAATGCGCAACTAATTGTATAGGGAATGGTATGAATTGCTTTTTCAGCGAGGATACTATTTCGATTACTGGATATGGCAGTGGTGATCCCATCCTAGGCCTTAGTCCATAGCAGCAAACCCGCAAAATCATCCCTTAAATATGCCCTCTGATAGAAACAGGCAGAACAGGGACAGTGCGATGTTGCAGAGAAAGCGAAGCAACTCGGCATAGAAGGCCCTGACTATCAAACTGCAGCTCTCTTGCAAGGGAAAGAATTGACCCAGCGACTTCAGTGTCTCTGGGCTGAGTGAGAAGCTCGGGACTGTCTGAAAGTCGGACTGAGGACTGGCAGAGCTGGTTGCTTTGATGAAGCACTGGGAAAGTTGCAGCGAGGCTGGGGGTTGCTGGAAGATGTCGGCGATGTGGAATTGCATCGCATATTTTGTTTAATATTTCAGTATAGATATTATCATAATTTTGAACTTTGGAGTGATTAAGGTGACACGCGCCCGCTACATCCCCTCCCAACCAGCTCGGCCCGCATATCGACGCCTGGCCTACAGTGTGCCTCTGCAATGTTATGAGGAATGTGAGCAGTGTGGAGGACTGTACCACTGCCCTTGTGTCCGGATGGAGCAGGGGAAGGTAGATAAGGACTGGGTGTGTAGCGCTTGTAGGCAGTAATGCTTCCTGTGGGAATAATTTTAAATGGAACCTGCGGGGCCTTACTCTGACCCCTTCAAAGTCTAGAACTCACAGAGAAATCGTCCACATCCAGGAAGTAGACGCGAGGCCAGATCTCTCCTCGTGAGCAACCTTTCCTACACTCTAGTACTCAACCTCACCAAGGGCAGTCATTACTCCAACAAAGCCACTATCTCCTTCGACTGCAGCACCTCTGCTCCTGAGCTCTAGCTAGACTTCAAGGAGGACCGGATCCTTTACTTCACTATCAATAGAGGCAAATCCGTCCCCAATGGGAGCGTAGCAAACACTATTTGCCAGGACTAGTGAAAGGGGCGAACAGTGTAGTTGTCCACTTTATCAACGCATAATCCGCCATTTCACAATATAGATACGGCGAGGAGTATGTCTACACCCAATACGAGTCGCCATATGCTCATTTGGCATTTCCATGTTTCGGCCAGCCGGACCTGATTTAACCATATGCAACTACCTCCTGGAGCTGTTAGTTTCCCCAAATATGTATTACCTGCCTTGCGGCATGGCCAAAAAGGCCTACGCCGGTCAGGCTTTTGTAGTAGTGGACTGTATGAAGCGCTCTGCTAGCCTAGAGGAAACGATTCTATTCCAGAAGAAACTGCTGCAGCTGCCTTTGCATCCCTACAATATAATGCGTGCGAAGGACTGGCTGACTACAGGACAGACAGGTCTGCCTTTTTTCACTTTGGGGCAGAATGACAGATGGAAAATTTTGGCGACGTATTTGTCGATATCCCCGCTTGCGAAGAAACTGGTAGATGACGTGCCTAGGAATAGGCAAGAAATAGCTGAAATACATTTATAAGGTAAAGCGATCATTCCAATTTCCACATAAAGGAAGATAGCCTGTATTCCTATGTGTGCTAATTTGCACCTTGCGGAGGATAGAGTGGATGTGGTGAGGATGTTGAAGGAGGAAAGGGACAGTTACGACAGACAAAGCAAGGGAAGGGCGTTGTCGTACAAGCCGCTTTACGATTAGATAGCGTTCTAATTATTTTTCATACTTGACGCAGCTCCTTGATCTCTCAATCCTTGCTTCCTAGGCTGTCGTCTGCCAGAAGACGACCGTGGCAGTGAGCAAGAAGAGAGTCTTGTCCAGTCCTAAGAAAGGGGGTAGCCTCATGTAACATTGTCCTGCTAAGCGGGTGGGCAAAGAGGACGTACACAATCCTGCAGTGGAAGAAGGGAGAGACACGAAGGCACAAACTACGGCTTTTAGGGCTAATAAACTGTCGTTCACACCAAATTCAAGGTAGTATCCAGGTTTTACGAAGAATGCAAAACTAATTTGGGATGATATGTCAGCTGAAGACCAGTTTCAGTACTATCAAATAGCTGCTGCTAATCGTTCTATCACAATAGAGGACGACGTATTTGAACTTTTACAGCATCAGGTCTTCAGTAATGAAGACATCGAGTGTATATTCCTGTTGGAAAATACCAAATATACACTAGCAAAGACCCAGTTATGGAGTATCAGGGAAAATATCTGTGCAAGAAAATGTGGATAAAAGTCTCTATTGATAAAAAATCGTATTTTCGCAGATATGTCAAACTCGCTGGAATCAGGACGAGTCGAAACGAGATTGCCTCCTCGAAGCTATAAGGAGAGAGTTGAAATTGAGCTCTATGAATCGTCCTTGCCATAACAAGAACTTACACGACTAAGGAAATATGCAACCAGGCATCTACAAGGGCAAAGGACCTCAGAAAGACTCGAGGAAGGATATTTTGTCCATAAGAGATGTGGAAAATGAATAGTATGAAGAACCCTCACTCATCCCTCTGGCGGAGTTCAATCAACAACTAGTGGCCTTGCTCAACACAGACATCATGGAGTTCCACTCTGTCAGCACAGCCGGGCACTCTGTGGTGATGCGCAGGTAGCACTTAGTTACAATATATATGACTATACAACTACTTACGGCTTCTGGCCAGACTCAGCACTTGTTTGTGCATGGAGGACTGACTGAGAAGAGCCAGGTGCTAGAGGACAAAGTGGTGCGAATCTCACCATGTGAAAGTGGAAGAAGGTGAAACTGTGAGAAAAGTGTCGGGCGGCCATGCTTTGCATACGGCTGCCGGGGTGTTTCAGTTTTAGCGCAAAGGGATCGTCTGTGGCAAAATTTCCCTAATAGCTTCTGATTCTCTCGGTGTAATATAAATTCCAGCCTTTTCGAATGGGAATACTAGTGTCTCAGAGCGGCGTGTGAAGGAGTGCAGCATGTACATCTTTGGAGGGCGGGACTCGCAAGGCACTTGCTACAACTCCCTCCACATCATCCACCTTACTGCCAACCCTATACCTTGAGTGTGCCTCAGACCTCGGGTGAGCCTCCAGAGTCCCGCTTCCACCACACCATGACTTACTTCCCCGAACTATGCATGATCGTAGTATAGAGGCCGACAGGAAAGCCGAACTACCAGCGACTACCGCTGCTTCGGTTCTGTCCACATGCTTCGACTGGATACCCTCACGTGGAACAGTACTTCTCCTTGTGGCGCTGTGCCCTTGCCGTTGTCGCCCTATGATTCCGCCTCATTATATTAGGCGGCCTGCGCAACTCCCACTACGCCAGGATAGAGACCGAGTGGCAGAACTAGTAGCCCGCGGGACAAATAAAAGGATATTTAGAAATAAACAAAAATTGCTTTTCGTAAGTCGCTAATTAATTTCAGAATTTACCTCTATATTTAAGCCAAACCTGACCAAAACGAGAAGAATTTCCATTACTCGCTAAGCAAACCCATTACCTGATTCTTAGTTTTTGGGCTGCACGATTTAAGAACTCCCTTTGGGCCTCTCCATTCTCTGATAGCTGGATGACCTCCGCTTCTCTGCACAGTTCTGCTGCTTCTGCATCTAGTGGCCTTTCGCTCAACACAGCTATCACTTTGCGTCTTTTATGTACCTGATCGTCAAAACTCCATGTAGCCGCTTCCATCTCTAGCGCTTTGCAAGCGAGAGACAGCCCCGCCCTTACATCTTCAGCCTGTTCAGCAGCCTGACCTAACTCCGCCCTTAGCAAGTATGTATACCCGCCTTTTTCACTTAGCGGAAATACCACCTTGAATACGCGGTTCCAGCGGACTGCTGCTACTCTGTCATGTTCCCTTAGCAGTGAATCGAATATTAGTAATGCCAGAGAAGGAGCCTTGCATCCGTCTAAAACAAAGACAACATCCATACATTCTGCACTGCAGCCATGAATGGCCTTTTGTATATGTGCAGTGTCCAGGCCGTTCAGGTCTAATAGTCTGCGGAGTCGCTCCAGTGCTTCTGTGCGTATAGCAGGGTCTGTTACAGAACTGCAAGTCAGTGCTTCTGTATAGAGTTCCCCGGCCTGCTGCCAATCTCCTCTTTCCTCAGCCAGCCGAGCTGCAAGAAATCGCTCCTTCTGAATCAGTATTTCCGAGCCTAATACTGCTATTTTCCCTTGCAGTCTTTCATGCGTTTCCACCGCTTCTTCCCACAGACCCAGACTTATCTGGACCTTGCACAGTTGATACATCGCCATAGCAGCTTTACCTTCGCAAAGCGGCCTGTCTTCATACAGCATGGCAGCTGCCTGTAGCAACGGCAAAGCTGTCTGATTGTCTGAGTAGACGGCAAGCATGTAAGAACGGTCAGCAACCAGTTGACTCCGTTGAGATTCCTTGTGGAACTGAGCGATTTCTAGTGCAGCTTGAAAGCACTTTCTTGCTTCTTGCAGTCGGCCGCATTTCGCATGCAAGTGTCCAAGATGCCACCAGCACTGTCCTGCACCTCTATCATTCTTAAATTGCTGAAAAAGCTGTAAAGCCTGGCACAGGTTGATTTCCGCAGTAGCGGGGTTACAATTGAAAAAACTCAGGTCTCCAAATCGCAGTGCAACTTTGAGTTTGTCGAAGACTTGGTAAAGTGCGGAAATGTCTGCGGGACATACAGTGTACGCCTTGATTTCCATCTTCAAGTCGCCGGCAAACATATGACCCAGCGTTTCCGCCAGTTCGTCCAAGGGCTGCACTGCTGATTTCACCATCCACCGCAACAGGCTAAGTGGCGCTTACATCCATTCGCCTACCAACAAAGTAGCTACGAGACAGGCAAACACCAGAACTTCCACTAAGAAAATGTGTGCACTGTCTTCTTTTAATGCTTCGACCTTATCTGATAGCGTACTTTCTGGTAGTACTACACCTAGGGACAGCTTGCGGTAGTTCAGTCGGTCCACAGACAGCATCACCATCACAGGCGCAATAGCCAAAAGCATGCTTTTCCCTTTCTTCACATATCGAGTCATCACATGTGCATCTTTGCGAAATAGAGGAAGTATAGAGGTGTTGAATGTCTGCGCTTCTTGAGATGTGGAACTGTTGAATTCCAAGTCAAGAATGGAAGGCGGTTGGGTTATGTTGATGTTTAGTCCTGAGTAGGCTAAGACTTTGGCTGTGTCAGTAAGGGCGAAGGCGTAGCTGTCCCCGTCTGTTGTGATGTTCGTGAAGATCTTCACCAGATCGTCGATAGTGTAATCAATGCACATCACGATGTTCAGTTGGGCTTGCAGCCACAGGCCCTTGCACACACTCTGAATAAGTCGCTGATTGTAAATCATCGCTTCATAGGCCTCAGTGATAATCGGCACATAATGACGAGGGTTATTGCGCGTTTCATTGAACCAAGTTCTGCATCTCGGGTCATACTTCATGCAAGTATCGTTAGTGTCATTAGTGTCATGCCAGACGCTATATGAGGCCGCAGGTGTGGTATAGACCAGACCATCACTGTTGTATCCGCTCCACATCTGCCAAGGACGGTCTGAGGTCGAGGTGGCAACTATAGGCTTCACGAAGCTGTCGAAGATGGTAGATTGTCGCAAGTGGGCGCGGCTCTCCAATGGAAGTTGGTCCTGATTGGTCATGTTTGGCTTGAGAAACCACATGGAAAGCCAGGGATTGTAGCCATCCTGTTCCGGCATAAGAGCAGCATTAATGTAGCTGTCGGTGAATTCCGGCTTCACCCGCAGCTTCCCGTCGTAGAAATTCTGCACCAGCGATGTGATGAGAAGTACTAAATTGGTAGGAGTCTGCATGTAGTAGCCTGAGTGAATTGCCAAATGCTGACTGACATCAGAGAGTACCTGCAGCTCCTGCACTAACACGTCCTGAACTGTCTGGTCTATCCACACAGAGTACTGCAGGAAGATAGGCAGCCAGGAGGCCAAGGCGGTCACTATACAGCCGAATAGCAGCGGGCCGAGAAGGCACAGTCCCACGCGTGTGCTTTGCTTCATAATGGAATGGCTCTTGTACACTAGCAAAGAATAGGTCTATGAGGACTACTCCGCTAGGCTAGACCAGTGCTAAAGAAGCACTCAATAACCTACTTATGGGAACTAACTCGTGCTTGAAAGCGCCAGACTTGCAGCAGTGAGACCACACCGACCCAAAGGTAATTTGAAGGTAGTTGCTCGTGGTTTGCCCGCCTGCATGATTTGCTTGTGGACTCAAACTGATGTATTGTCATAATGATTGCTCTGAGTAGCGGATACAGGCACTTCGACACGATATACGGGAACAAGCTCTGGGAAAGAGGCGCGACTCCAACATTGCGGAAACAGACCCATTCTTTCAGTCGCTTGGGCCGATTTGCACCAGAAACGTGCTGAGTCCTGCAGGACAGCCTTCGCTCCGACCAGTC
>Ga0247837_1003193_pt1 | contig 29236 bp, 22 predicted proteins | sample LaCtaG_2_FD_187115 | JGI IMG/M metagenome (GOLD analysis project Ga0247837, IMG submission 187115) | Freshwater microbial communities from meromictic Lake La Cruz, Castile-La Mancha, Spain - LaCruzMarch2015_14.5m | ecosystem: Environmental > Aquatic > Freshwater > Lake | place: Spain: Castile-La...
CGGCGCGCCACCTGCCGCCGCCAATCCCTTCGGCGCGCCACCCGCTGCCGCCGCCAATCCCTTCGGCGCGCCACCCGCTGTCGCCGCCAATCCCTTTGGCGCGCCACCAGCCGCCGCCGCCAATCCCTTCGGCGCGCCCCCCGCCGCCGCCAATCCCTTCGGCGCGCCACCCGCTGCCGCCGCGAGCCCCTTCGGCGGCCCACCGGCTGCTGCCGCCAACCCTTTTGGTGGCGCGCCCGCCGCCGCTGCGGCCCCATCGCCATTTGGACCCTTCGGCCCATCGGCGGCCACGGCTGGCTCGAATCCATTCGGCGCTCAGACAGGCGCGTCACCAGCGGCGGCGGCGAGCCCATTTGGTGGAGCGGGCACGGGCTCGTCGACGTCACCCTTTGGCGCTGGTGATCCCTTTGCGGCCCTCGGCGGTGGCGGCGGTGGTGCCCCTGCTGGCAGCACCGCAGCAGCAGAGAAGTCGGACCCCTTCGGTCGGGCGCCGCCCCCCGCCGCCGACCCCTTCAGCGCGCCGAACTCGAGCCCCTCCAATCCGGGAGCGGCAGCGGCGTCGGGGCAATGGGTCCTGCATGGCGGGGCTGGCGAAGAGTCCCTCGACATCAACGAGCTGCGGGATCGCATCAAGAGCGGCAGCGTCCGCCCCGACGATCTCTGTGGCCCCGTCGGCGAGACCCCCAAGGCTGCCCGAGAGCATGGCGCCCTGGGCGGTGCCTTCGGTGTGCCAAAGACCATCGAGAAACCCCGGGTCTCGGGGGCCCGCGCCACGGGCATGAACCTCTCGGTGCCCAAGCCCCTGCTGGCGGCGGTGGCGGCCATCGTCGTCGTCGTCGGTGGCGGCCTGCTCATCATGAAGGTGAAGCCTGAACTCTTCGAGAGGCAGAGCGACGCCGGCATCAACCCCCTGCGCCGGGCCCGCCCCCTGTGGCAGCGGCAGTTCCCCGACGTCGAGGGCACAGCCCAGGAGCACTTCGTCGAAGGTCGCAAGCAGATGCAACTCGACACCGCCGCCGGCTATCGCAAGGCCGACGACGAGCTGCGCCAGAGCCTGTTGCTCGACATCGGCAACACCGGCGCCATGGCGGCCTGGGCCGAGAACTTCGCCAACCTGCCCACCGCCCGCGCCGACCTCGACGGCAGCACCCTCGCCAGGGAAGCCGTCGAATACGCGCTGAAGAAAGAGCCCGACAACGTCGAGCTGCTGCGGGCCCAGGCCTCCTTGCGCCTGTCCGTCGGTGACGTCGACGACGCCCAACGCATCCTGACCCGCGCCAAGACTGCCGCCCCCTCTGACGTCGACACCCTGGTATTGCTCGCCCGCAGCCACCTGGATCGCAGTCCGACCGACGCCCTCGCCATCATCCAGCGCGATGTCCGCGCCAAGGTGCCCGACCTCAAGGTGGCCTACACCATCGAGGGGGCCGCCCAACGTCGTCTGGGTGCCTTCAAGGAGGCCCGTGAGCTCCTCGAGGCCCGGCTGGTGTCTGACCCCGCCAACGTCGGCGCCCTCAAGGAAGTGGCCAAGCTGGAGCTCGACCTCGGCCACGCCGACGCCGCCCTCAAAGCCCTGACCAAGCTCCTCGACGCCGAGGACAAAGACGTCGAAGCCCACCTGCTGCGGGCCAAGATCACCTACCAGATCAAGGGCGGCAAAGAGGGCCTCAACGCCGCCGACACCCAGCTGACCGAGGTGCTGGCCAAACATGAAGGCGCCGCTGGCGACCTGCTGTTGTCGGTGTTGGCCCACGCCACCGTCGTCAAGTCGCGGCTGGGGCAGCTCGACGAAGCCATCAAGCTCGGCGAGCGGGCCCGGGCCACGGACCCGATGTTTGCATCGGCCCTTTTCGCCCTCGGTCGGGCCTACGCCGCCAAGGGTGACCTCGAGAACGCCAAGAAGGCCCTTGAGCAGGCCGTGCGCTCCGCCGAGGAGGGCGCCATTTCCGAATACCTGCCCCGCGCAGCCCTCGCCGACGTCCAGGCCCGCGCTGGCGACGAGCAGAACGCCGTGCGGAACAACGAGAAGGTCGTCGAGTACGATCCCCGCAACCAGCGCGCCTACTTTGGTCTCGCCGCCACGTTCATGAAGAACGGCAAGACCGCCCAGGCGATGACCATCATGCGCCGCGCCCTCGCCAACGATCCCGCCTGGGAGCGTGACCGCCAGGTCCTCACGGACTACCCGATGGCGCCGTCGGAGTTGGTCCCCTACGCCGACATCTTCCGCGATGCCCCCCTCGATCCCAAAGACGAGTCGTTGGCCTCCCTGCGCTCCTCCGCCGAGGGCGTCATCCGCTACCACGCTGGTGAGCGCGACAAAGCCTCGGCCTTGTTCCTCGCGGCCCTGCGCATCGACCGCAACAACGACGCCGCCCTCCTCTACCAGGGGCTGATGGACCTCGACAACGGCCGCATCCAGGACGGGCGCAAACGCTTCCGCACCGCCGTCGACAGCACGGCCGGCCGCTCCCCGGTGACCCGCATGTACCTGGCCCGCGCCGACCTGCTGTCGGGGGACATCGAGGGGGCCCGCAAACAACTGCAAGACCTCGTCGAGACCGAACCCACGCTGGTGCAGGCCCGCTACAGCCTGGCGATGGTGCTGCGCGCCCAGAAGCTCGAGGCCCAGGCCAAGAACGAGCTGAAAGCCGTCGTCCGCCAGGACCCCGACTACCTCCCCGCCAAGCAAGCCCTCGCCGACAAGGGCTGAGCTTCAGGCTTGCGACGGCGGCCAACACCGACGGTCTCGACGAGGCCATCTCTTTGAAGCCGTTCACCGTGAGTCGTCACCCGGTTGATGGGACTGCGCTAGCGTCGCGTCATGCTTGCTCTCGCTCTGATGGCTGCCCTGGCAGCCCAATCCTCGCCCCTGTCGTCCACCCCTCAGCCCACGGCCAAATCGATGCCCCATCCCGTCGTCATCATCAAGACCAGCCTCGGCACCATCGACGTGGAACTCTTCGCCGACAAGGCACCAAAGACCGTGGAGAACTTCCTCGCCTACGTGAAGGCCGGCCACTACGACGGCTCCGTCTTTCACCGCGTGATTGCGGGCTTCATGGTGCAGGGGGGCGGCTTCGACAAAGCCATGAACAAGAAGTCGACCCGCGCCCCCGTCGTCAATGAAGCCGGCAACGGCCTGAAGAACCTCACGGGCACCATCGCCATGGCCCGCACGGCAGACCCCGACAGCGCGACGGCGCAGTTCTTCATCAACGTGGCTGACAATGAATCCCTCAACCGCGCCACCGGCAACGCCGGCTACACGGTCTTTGGCAAGGTCGTCGCCGGCCTCGACGTCGTGAAGAAGCTGGAGGCGGCCCAGACGTCGACGCAGAACGGCATGCGAGACGTGCCCGTCACCCAACTCGTCATCGAATCGGTCCGCTTGAAGTAGGCCACTCAACAATGCGGGCGCCACGGAGGCGGTCGAGGCGCAGTTGGCGCTCGGCGCCGTCGTCGACGTCGGTGATGTTCAGGAAGGTGATGGAGCCCTCCATCAAGACGTTGCGCAGCCGCACCCGTCGATGCCGTGCCCCGCGAGCGCCGTCGTAGTCGAGGTCGACGATGGCGCGTTCGAAGAAGGCCCGTTCGATGACCCGGCGGATGCTCTCGGTGGTGCCAAGGGCCGGCACGCCGGTGAAATGCAGGGTCTGCATATGGTCCAGCAATTCGCGCTGGCTTGACGACGACAGCGCTGCCCGCAGCTTGTCGAGGGCTGATTGGGTGGTGTCGGCAAAGGGGACCAGCCGCATGGCGAGGGCATGCTCCGCCAGGGTCACGAGGAGCGCCGCCTCACGGGCGGAGAACGCCACCGGTGGCAGGAAGTAGGCGCGGTCGAGGGCGTAGCCGCCACCACGACCCCGCTCGGCCCGCACCGGCAGAGCCGCTTCCTGCAGGGTCTCGAGGTCCCGATACATGGTGCGCACGCTGACGTGGAAACGCTCGGCCAGGGCCTCCGCCGTCACGCCGGTTTTTCGGCCGCGCAGGTGCTCGGCAATGGCCATCAAGCGAGCGCTTCGTTTCATGGGACTCCCGCCAGCACACCGGCTGAATCAAACCTGACAAAAGGCTGACAACTTGGCCAGCCATGGTGGTCCCACCCGACCCGGAGGCCCCCATGAGCACGAACACGAACACGACGCCGAGCCCCGCCCCTTCCCAGCCCGCCCTGACGCTCCACGAGCTGGCCGACGCTGGCGCCCACGGGGTGCCGTCGTTTTCGCCCTTCTGCTTGAAGGTCCATCTGGCCCTCGGCGTGCTGGGGCTGCCCTACGCCCGCGCCCACGGCCCTTTCCCCGCCCACTGGAAGGGCCTGGACGCCACCGGGCAGGTCCCTGTGCTGGTGATTGACCAGACCCCAATCGGCGACTCGACGGCCATCGTGGGGCGACTGCGGGCCCTGGCGCCCGATGGGCTGAACCGTGGCTTCAGCGCTGCCGCCGAAGGCGAAGCCCTGCTGCTGGAAGAGTTCGCCGACAGCGAGCTCAACGGCTTTCTGGTGGCCGCACGCTGGCTCGACGACGACAACTGGCCCCGCACGCGGGCCGCCTATTTCGCCGGCATGCCAAAGCCCCTGACCCTCATCATCCCCACCATGGCCCGTCGGCGGGTCCGCCAGAGCCTCCATGCCCGTGATGTGTGGCGTCGTGGGCCCGCCGTGTGCTGGCAGCGGCTGGAGACCTTGCTCGACGCCCTCGACGCCCGCGCCCCCGACGACGGCTTCTGGTTTGGCGAGCAGGTCTCCACGGGGGACATCGCCATCGCCGCCCAGCTCAAGAGCCTGCAGACGGCGCTGACCCCTCGTCAATCTGCAGCAGTGGCCCAACGACGACGGCTCGCCGCCTGGGTCGATCGCGTTGTCACCCTGGCCCGGACCCGGGCGGCCAGCTGAGCACCTCTTCCCGGAGAACACCTGGACGCGAGCGCGGATGTGCCGCCGCGGCGCCACAGGCTTGATTCGCGTCAGACTCCGGCTTCCGCGAATGCCCGCGCGATGACCTCATCACCGCCGCCCGTCGGACGCCAACCTCTCGGCACTTCACGCATCAACCAAGAAGCGGCGGCGCGGAGTCGCTCCCGTGGAATGCCGATCGCGTCGGCAAATTCCGAGATGTCGCCAAGCCAAAGCGAGAGCGCTGCGGCCGCCTTCTCCCTTGCCCTGAACCCTTCACCCCAGCCTTGGCGCAGCTCGGCGCAAATGTGCCGAGCCAAAACGTCTGCGCTTGCAGAGACGAATTCGTCGCGTGTGGTCACGTCGTCAAAGATCAACCGGATGAGATGGGTCTCTGAGTACCGTCCGCCAAATTCACTTGCGATTTCTGAGAGGCTGGAAGCAGGGCGGGACCGCACCAGCTCGGAGACAGACGACGCTCCCAGTGCAGCGAGCTCGGTACGTAGCCGTTCCTGCCATCCGGTTCTCCAGTCAACTTCCGTCATCTGTTGGCACCACCTTTTTCACTGAGCAGCCCTGCGCGTCGACGGAGAAGAACCGCTTCGTCTTTTACTCTCAGGCACTCGCTGGCAGCCAGCAGGAGCCAGGGGTCAAGCGCGGTCGACTTCGCGCAAGCGACCCGTCCAGTAGCCGGGTCGGCGTCGGTGGTGTTCAAGCGCGACCACGAACAGCGTGGAATCATCCTCGACAATGATCACGCGGTACGGCCATGGTTTGCCGAGTTCGACACGCTTGGCGCCATATCGCTCGAAACCCTTGAGCGGCCTCAGCTGCCGGCTGGGCAGCCCAGCAAGGAGCGACTCGACATCCTGAGTGAAGCGAAAGCCAACGCCCTCTTGCTTGGCCTCGTACCAAGTCACGGCCTCGAGCCATTCAAGCTCGGCGCTGACGATCAGATGAACCGTTTTCACCAGCCGAATCGCGCCCGAATGCGCGCGATTGCCTCATCGGCTGGAACCGTCTTGGCGGTGCCGTTGCGAATGCCTTCGATGCGGCAGACCAACTCGGCCCGATACTCGGGATCCATGTCGTCATCTCCGTCGAGTTCGTGTTCGATCGCCTCGTTGGCGATCTCACCGATGACCTCGTCGACCGAACGACCTTCGCTCTCGGCAAGTGCTTTCACCCGGTCGAGCGTGGCAGGAGCGAGGTGAATTGTGACGGCAACCATTGGGCCAGTTTAGCAGCACGGTCATCGTTCGACCACAGCGACAGCCGGCATGGTCGAGCGCCCTCAGGCGAAGCCGCGACGACGACGCCACCACCACTCGATGGCCGCCAGGCCCACGATGAGCAGCAGGGCTGCTGGCGTGCTCCAGATGGCCTCGGTCTTTTGGCGGTGGATGCGGGTGCGGCCGTGGTCGATGACGGCGAGGTCGCGGACGTTGTCGGCGTCACGGGCCTGGCCAGAGCCTGCGGCCGCGATGGCGGTCATCAGCTCGGGGCGGGCTTCGCCGAAGAGCCGCTCCAGGGACGCCTGACGAACGACGAACACTTCTTCGTCGACGCCGACGGTCTCGGTACCTTTGGTGACCGTGGCCTGCACCCGCCAGGCGCCGGCCTTGTTGGGGAAGAGGGTGACCCGGGCGATGCCGTCGGGGCCGGTGACGACGGCGTCTTTGGGCGCGGTGTCGTCGACGGACGGGGTGGGGCTGCCGTCGAGGGGGATGAGGCGCACCCGCACCTCGGCGCCGCCCTCGGGTTGGTACAGGGGGTCCTGGGCCCGCACTTCGGCCACGACCGGGGCGCCGGGCTCGACGCCGCGGGCGTCGGCGTCGAGGCTGAGCTTGACCCGGCTGAGTTCGGGATCACGGATGAGCCAGCGCAACGTGTTGGCCAACAGCTTGCGGTGGGCGTCGGTGCGGCCACTGCCACCGCCCACCTGGGGGAGGGACCAATGCCAGGTGGTGTCGGTCATGACGGCGACGCTGCGGCCCTTGCCGATGTCGGCGACGGCGATGACGGGCTCGGGTTTGCCGTCGGGCCCGTTGTGAAACGGATGGGTCAGCAGCGCCGACGCGCCCTCGATGAGCCCCGCGGTGCGATTCAGGCCCTGCAAGGGTGGCAGGGCCCCGAACACGTCGGCAGCACCCGCGCCGGCGACAGCGCCGGAGACGTCGGTGATGGGGTGACGTCGGCCAACGTCGGTGACGGTGGGGATGAAGTCCTCGACGTCGATGTGTCCCCGACCGGGCAAGAGCCGCACGGGCAGCACCTCGGCCAGGGGCGTGCCTTCGTAGTCGCCCTCGGAGAAGCTGAGGTCGCCCCCCATCATCAAGAAGCCGCCGCCGCCCTTCACGTAGTCGGCGACGTTTTGCAGGTAGATGCCCATGTTGTAGGGGCGGTAGTTGAAGTCCTGGAAGATGACGACGTCGAACGTCGACAACTGCTCGGTGAACAGCTCCCGGGTGGGAAACGGAATCAACGACAGTTCGCTGTTGGGGGCCCCCGAGATGTCGCTGGGGCTGCGCAGGATGAAGAACGAGATGAGGTCGACGGAGGGATTCTCTTTCAAGAGCCGGCGCACGAAACGCTCGTCCCACGACGGGCGACCGGCCACCTGCAACACGCGGATGCGGTCGCGGATGAGCTTGATGGTGAAGTCGAGGCGGTTGTTCTCGGCGATGGCCTCGCCGTCGAGGACGGGGGCCTGCACCGTGTACAGGCGCTTACCCGCTTGTTGGGGCGTGAAGGTGAAGGTCACCCGCTGCTCGGGCCCGTCCTTCATGGCGAGTTCGCTGCGGGCGACGACGACGCCGTCTTCGGCCAACGTCACCGGCAACAGCGCGGAGCCAAAGCCCCGCTGGCGGATGACGACCTCGACGGTGATGGGGTTTCTGACAAACGCGAATTCGTCGGCGATGGCGCGCTCGAGGACCACGTCCTTGAAGCGGGCGTCGGCGCCGACGACGACGGTGTGGACGGGAGCCTGCACGGGGGTTGACCCGGGGGCACTGCCCCCCTGCCCCAGTTGGGCGATGCGCTCGCGCAGGTCCGTCGTCAGGGCTTCGGTGAGGCCGGAAGTGTCTGCGCCGTCGGAGATGATGACCACGGCGCCGAGGGGGAGGCCCCGGGCAGCGGCGTCGGCGGCGGCGCCCGTCCCACTGGCGGCGTCGTTGCCGGGGCCTTCTTCGGCCCGGACAATGGGCAGGGACAAGCGGCTCTCGGTCCCGGCGGGGGGCAGGCTGCCGGCCTTCATGGCCTCGAGGTCGGCGACGGCACCGGCGCGGAAGCCCTGGTCGAAAAACCACACCTCGGGGACCAGGGGCACGTCGCGGCTCTGCAGGTCGGCGATGACGTCGAGGGCGGCGCGGGCGGCCACCCGGCTGCGCTGGGCATCACCTTCGCCCACCGACATGCTGGCGGAGGTGTCGACGGCGACGACGACGCGGTTGGCGTCTTTGGAGGTCGCCAGCAGGCGACGGCCGGGTTCCAGCAGCACGACGAAGACGGTCACCACCAGCAAGACCCGCAGGCCCAGCAACGACCAGCGCGTCGACATGGGCGCGCCGCGGGTGCTTTGCCAGGAGAGGGCGACGGCGGTGAGCAGGACGATGGCCGACAGGGCGTGGACCCAGCTTGGCAAGGTCGACAGGACCGTGAGGTCCCAGTCGTTGAACGCCATGCTGCCAGTGTCGGTGATCACGTCGGCAGCATCGCCACCTCGACGAGGTGAAGCAAGCCTCGTGATGGGGGATCACGGCCAGCGCGCTTTTCGACAGGCAAGGCGAGCAACCACCTGAAAAAACAGCAGATTTCACCGCCGCTGCCGTCAAAAAGTGGCGAAGGCGCGCTGCTGATGGGAAGACGGAGCATGGATACCGGGCCCACCGACATCGTTCGTCCCCTGCTGACCAAAGAGCTGCTCCAGAAGCTCCCCAAGACCGACCTGCACTGCCACCTCGACGGCAGTCTGCGCCTGAGCACGATCCTCGAGCTCGCCCGCAAGCAGAAGGTCGAGCTGCCGTCGACGACGGAGGAAGGCCTGGCCAAGGCCATCCACCGGGGCGAGATCTGCCAGGACCTCGTGGAGTACCTGAAGGCTTTCGACATCACCTGTTCGGTGATGCAGACCGAAGACGCCCTCGAGCGCACGGCCTACGAGCTCGCCCAGGACGCCGCGAAGGAGAACGTCTGGCACCTCGAGGTGCGCTACGCCCCCGTGCTGCACACCCGGCGTGGTCTGCCCCTGGCCCGCATCAACGACGCTGTGCTCCACGGCCTCAAGCGCGCGGCCCGCGACTTCGACATGTCCACCGGCGTCATCCTCTGCGGCATCCGCAACATGGACCCCCGCGACAGCTATCGCCTCGCCGAACTGGCCGTCGCCTACAAGGGCCGCGGCGTCGTCGCCTTCGACCTCGCTGGCGGCGAGCGCGGCAACCCCGCCAAGGACCACGCCAAGGCCTTCACGCTCATCCGTGAAAACAACATGAACACCACGGTCCACGCCGGCGAGGCCTTTGGTCCGGCGAGCATCAAGCAGGCCCTGCACGACTGCGGCGCCCACCGCATCGGCCACGGCACCCGCCTGGCCGAAGACGGCGACCTCCTCGCCTACGTCACCGACCATCGCATTCCCCTCGAGGTCTGCCTGTTGTCGAACATCCAGACCAGCGTCGTCGACGACCTGTCGCGGCATCCCCTGCGCCTGTACTTCGACCTCGGTGTGCGCGTCAGCCTCAACACCGACAACCGCCTGATCACCGACACGACCATCACCGACGAGCTGTGGCGGGCCCACGTGGACCTCGGCTTCACCCTCGAGGAGCTGAAGGTCTTGTTGGTGCAGGGCTTCAAGAGCGCGTTTCTGCCCTACCGCGAAAAACGCACTTTGCTGCGGCGGGTGTCAGACACCCTCGCCGAGCTCACAGGCTCCCTGCCCCGCGGCTCGGTGTTGGCCCGCGAAGTCAGCGCCGACGCCGACCACGGCCACGTCCGCGAGGCCCTGCAGCCCACGTCGATGTCGGACACCGACCGGGTCTGACCTCACCCCGGCCGGTCGCCCGCTCAGCGCAGGTTGGTGAGGGCGGCCTTGGCCTGTTCGACGGTGTCGACGACGGTGACGAGGTCCATGTCTTCGGGGGCGATGAGCTGGCGCTCGCCTGACAACATGCTCGTCTTCCAGGCGTCGAGCAGGGGCTGCCAGTAGTCGCTGCCGACGAGGATGAGCGGCCGCATGGGCAGCTTGTCGTTCTGCATCTGGCACAGCACCGTGGCGAACTCGTCGAGGCCCTTGAGGCCCGCGGGCAGCACGACGTAGGCCTCCGCCGAGCGCAGGAACAGCTCCTTGTGGGGAATCCGTTCACTGAGCGTCGTCGTCGTCGTCGTCGTCGTTTCAGCCGTGGAACCTGCCGTGGAACCCCACAGCACCTCCTGGAGATGGGCTTTGTCGGCGCCCGCGGTGCTGGCGGCGGCGAGGACGGTGGTGGCGGCGGTGCCCTGGTCGCCGACGCGGACGGCAGCGCCCTTGCCCGCGATGTGGGTCGACAACGCCCGGGCCACCTCGAGGGTGGGGTCATTGGCCTGCAGGGTCTCGCCGCCGATGAAGGCCACCGCAGTCCGCAGGGAGCGCAGGCCCTTGGTGACGACGTCGACCTCCTTGAGCAGCGTCGCCGTGAGTTGTTTGGGCTCGGACTCAAAGCCCATCGGCGCCGGCGTCGACGTCAGCATGTGATCGAGGAGCGCTGTGGGGTCGTCGCTGACAAAGAGGCGGTTGGCGTCAGCCTCGCTGATGAGGGAGCGCTGCTCGACGGCGACTTCGCGCAGGGCCTTGAGCATCGGCGACCAGAAGTCGACGCCGACCGCCGCGATGGGGTCTGACAGCTTGCCAGTGGCGGCGAGGTTCCAGATCTCAAACAGCTCGTCGAGGGTGCCGAAGCCGCCGGGAAAGGTGACGACGCCACGGGCATTTTCGTAGAGGGCCAGCTTGCGAAACGGGAAGAGCTGGATCTCCTTGGCGACCTCGATGACGGCGTTCAGCTTCTGCTCGTGGGGCAGCTTGATGTTGAAGCCCTGGGTGCGCAGATCGTCGAGGGAAGCGCCGGCGGCGACGCCTTCGATGGCCCGCATCTGTTGGGACGGGCCAGTCTCTGTCCCCGCCTGCTCCATCTCGGTGCGCCGGGCGACGTAGCCCTCGGGGACCGACTGCATGATGCCGGGGCCAGCCCCCGTGCGGGGGGGAACACCCCGCTCGGCGAGGAGGCGGCCGATGTCCTGGGAGATGGCGTAGTAGGGGTCGCTCTTGGTGATGCGGGCGCCGCCGAAGAAGGTCAGGGCCGGCGGCAGGGTGCCGAGGGTCTCCATCGCGATCTTCAAATCCGAGCGCAGTTGGGCCCGGTGGGTGGCGGTGGGGTCCCGCAGGGCGATGGCGCCGGGCTGGGCGGTGCGCACCGTCGACGTCGTCGGGGCCTGGCCGGTGACCTCGAGGAGGGCCTTGAGGTTCGCCAGCGCTGGCGTGGTCGTTGTCGTTGTCGTTGACGTCGTCGTTGTCGCCGTCGTCGACTTCGCCGACGTCAGCGGCTGCTCGCCATCGATGTCGGTGGTGCGGCGCTGGGGGGTCGGGTTGGCGGGGCCTTTGACGAGCATCGGGCGAGCATGCCCCGCCGCGGCAGCCTCGAAAAGACCGGTCCCGGGATCAATCGACGGAGCGGCCAATCATCGACGCGATGCCCACGAAGTGCAGGGTGGCCCCCACGAGCGTGAAGGCGTGGAAGAACTCGTGGTAGCCAAACCACTTCGGCCACAACACCGGCCGCTTGAACGCGTAGGCGAGGGCCCCGATGGTGTAGGCGACGCCGCCGGCAAACACGCAGCCGAGCTCCAGGGGCAACAGGGCGGCGGTGGCCTCCTTCCAGTAGATGACGACGACCCAACCGAGGGCCACGGCGATGATGGCGGCGACAGCCTTGGGGGCGTGAATCCAGAACAGCGATTGGAGCACCCCCACCAGGGCGCCACACCAGACCACCAGCAGGATGTGCTGCCCGGTCCCCTCGGGGAGGGCGGCGATGGCGATGGGCGTGTAGGTCCCCGCGATGAGGATGAAGATCGAGGCGTGGTCGGCGCGGCGCATGATGGCCCGGGCCTTCGGGCTCCAGGTGATGCGGTGGTAGGTGGCGCTGACCGTGAACAGCGTCACGAGGCTCAGGGTGAAGAACACCGCCGACAGGGTCCCCTTGTGGGACGGCGACGTCACGGCCAACACCGTGCCCGCCACCACCGCGACGACGGCGGCCACTTGATGCAACACCCCACGCAGCAGGGGTTTGTCGACGACGGCGGGGGATGGGGCTTCGTGGCTCATGTCGGGAATCACCGGGGGAGGGGCGTCAGGCGGGGGCATCGACGGCGGCGTCGCGTCCATCGTGGAGGGAAAGCCAGTCGGCAACATCGACAATGCTGGCCGCCCGGGGCTCGAGGGCGACGGCGACGTCGGCGGCGGTGGGTCGGCGGGTGGGGTCTTTGTCGAGCATGGACGCCACCAGATATTGCAGGGCGCTCTCGGTGCGCAGCCGCTCGAGGTCGAATTGCTCGCTGGTGATGCGCCGCACCGTCGCCAGCTCGGAGGGTCCATCGAAGGGGCGACGACCCGTGATCAGCTGGAACAGCGTGATGCCCAAACACCAGACGTCGCAGGCCGGCGACACCGGGTTTCCCGCCAACAACTCGGGGGCCATGTAGGGCAGCTTGCCCATCAGCACCGTGCCGTCGTCGCTGTCGTCGTGGCCGCCGTCGTGCCCGCCGTCGTGCCCGCGGTTGTACCCGCCGTCGTGCCCGCCGGCGTGCCCGCTGGCGTGACGGCGGGTGTCGTCAGGGCCCACGATGCTGGCGATGCCGAAGTCGATGACCTTGCTGCGGCCGCTGCCGGTGACCACGATGTTGTCGGGCGAGATGTCACGGTGGACCACGCCGTGCTCGTGGGCATGGGCCAGGCCATGGGCCGCATCGAGGATGACCCGCGACACCAGTGCCAGGGGCAACGGTGACCGCTCACCGAAACCGAGCAACTGCTGGGCCGAGACGCCGTCGAGGTACTCCACCGCCATGAACCAACGGCCACCCTCGACGCCGACGTCGAGGACCGTGATGACATTGTGGTGGTTGAGGCGGGCCACCACCCGCGCTTCCCGCTGAAACAGGCTGATGAACGACGCATCATCGGCGTGGCTGGAGTGGATGCACTTGACGACGACCTGTTTGGCGAAGCCCCGCGGGCCATCCTGACGAGCCAGAAAGACCTCGCCCATGCCGCCACCGCCGAGCCGTCGCAGCAACGCGTAGCGCCCGATCCGCTGGGGCGTCGTGCCTTCCGCTGGCGTGGAACCACTCGTGGAACCTGTGGAACCTGTCGTGGAACCCGTGGAACCCGCCGTGGAACCCGATGGCCCGAGGGACACCGACGTCGCCGCGCCACCGTCGACAGCACCGACAGCACTGCTGCGCCATTGCACCACGTGGGCGGGCAAGGGGCTCGTGCGACCAAGCTGGTCCTCCCGGCCGACCACCGAGAGAAACCCACCGTCGCGGTCGCTGTCGCCGATGAAGGCGTCGTCGACCACGGCGAAGACCGTGTCCCAGACGCTGTCGGCCTCGTGGATGTCGCCCCAGCCCCGATGGACGGCGGCGACCCGGGCCAGGATGCCCGCGCGCGCGCAGCGTCGACGAAGGACGTCCAGGCCGACGTCGGCCGGCAGCACCTGGAGCAGGGGCTCCACCTGCTCCCGCCGCAGGGCATCCAGGATGCGCATGGCGGCGGACAGGGCCCGGGTGGCGCGCAGCACGCCGAGGGCGCTGTGGTCGAGGGCGAGGACATGGGCGGCCACGTCTTCGTCGAAGCGCCAGGCCCCCTCTGACGTCGACAGCCACGCCTGCAGGGTCTCGGTGACGAGCTCGCGGGCATCGGCGATGACCGCGTCGTCGAGGACCCGCAGCCCGGCCTCGGCCTCCACGCGGCGGCGGGTCAGGCGGGCATTGTCGGCGAGCTCGGCGGCCACCGAGCGCAGGGCGCCCTCCAGACCGAGGCACACCTCGTCAGCGTCGCCGTTTTCAGCGCCGTCGCCGCGTTCGACGGTGCTGTCCGCCAGATTGGCGGGATGCCACCGCTGGGTGACGACGTCGTCGAGGGCGTGGCTGTCGGGGGCCGTCCGATGGGTTGCGCGACGACGGCGGTCGAGGTCGGCGACGATGGCTTCGCGGGTGGCCAACAAGCCGGCCCGCACAAAGGACAGAGCCGCTGCGTCGAGGTCGCCGTCGGCCCCACCAAACGCCGTGCTCAACTGTCGACGGCGTGGCTCCACCAGGGCCAGCAGGTGGTCCGGCTGCAAGGCAGGGCACACGAGCAGCTCCGCCGCGGCCCGCAGCACGGCGGCGTCGGCGGTGGGTACGATGACCGCGACCACCGCCCCAAGGACGGTGTCGCGCTGGGCCCCCAGGGTCGCCCGCGCCTGCTCCACAACCGCGCAGGCCTCGACAGCCTGCGTGGTGATGCTCGGGCGACGGTCGTGGGTGCTCAATGGGTGGACCTCACAGGCTCAGGACACGATCTCCACAAGGACTTCGAATTCCCCCTGGGGACTCAGGCGAGCCACGACGGTGCCGTCGGGGGCCCCCTGCTCCACCAACACCCGGCGGATGATCGGCAGGGCCCGAATCACGTCGCTCACTTCGATCTCGATGTCGCAGCTGTCGGGCACGCCGTTGTCATCAACCGAGGTCCCAGCCCCCGTGACCTGACCGAGGTTGCCGAGGGCTTCCTCGAGGGGATCTTCAAACCGATCCGCCCGCTCGAAGGGCGAGATGCCCACGGGCAGATGGGCCAGCAAGAAGACCGGCGGGTCGTGGCGGGTGCCGGTGACGATGACGCCCTTGCGCCCGGCCGCCTTGGCCTTTGTGGCCGCTTTCTTCGCCGCCTTTTTCGCCGGCTTCGCCTTCGTGGCCGCTTTCTTCGCCGCAGCCTTGGCCTTCGTGGCCGGCTTCTTCGCCGCAGCCTTGGCCTTCGTGGCCGGCTTCTTCGCCGCAGCCTTGGCCTTCGTGGCCGGCTTCTTCGCCGCAGCCTTGGCCTTCGTCGCCGCCTTCTTCGCCGCCTTCGTGCCCGCAGGCTTGGCCTTCGTGGCCGGCTTCTTCGCTGCAGGCTTCTTCGTCGCCGCAGGCTTCTTCGTCGCAGCCTTCTTCGTCGCCGGCTTGGCTTTCGTCGCCGGCTTCTTCGTCGCCGGCTTCTTCGCTGCCGCCTTGGCCTTCGTGGCCGCCTTTTTGGCGGCCGTGGTCTTCTTCTTCGCAGCCATCGTCACTCCTTGCCGGTGAGGGCAGCCCGCATGGGGGTCCAGTAGAAGTCGAGCCAGCCCTGCCGATAGTCCTCGGCCTGGGAGGGGGGCAGCTCGGCGTGGGTCATGGTCAATTCGGTGCCGCCGTCGACGCCTTCGAGGACGAATTCAAGCCGCGACGCCGGGGCGCCCTTGGGCCACTCGCTCGTCTGCCAGGCGGCCACGATGAGGTGGTCTTGCTCGAGGGTCTCGTAGCGACCGTTGATGTAGCCCGATGACGCCGTAAACGCGCCACCTTCGACGGGCTCGCCACTGCACTCGGTGCCCGTGAAGGCCCCGTGCTCGGTGGGGTCGGTAAGCATGCGGAACACCACCGATGGCGGCGCCGGCAGGAACACGTGCTGGACGATGGTCTTTTGCCCCGAGGCCGCCTTCGTCGTCGACGATTTTGCCGTCTTGGCCTTCGTGGCCGCCTTTTTCGCCGCCTTCTTCGCGGCCGCCTTCTTCGCGGGAGCCTTTTTCGCCGCCTTCTTTGCGGCCGCCTTCTTCGCGGGAGCCTTGGCCTTCGTGGCCGCCTTCTTCGCCGCCTTCTTCGCCGCAGCCCTGGTCTTCAGGGCCGCCTTCTTCGCGGGCTTCTTCGCCGCAGCCGTGGTCTTCAGGGCCGCCTTCTTCGCGGGCGCCTTGGCCTTCGCGGGCGGCTTTTTCGCAGCCTTGGCCTTCGTGGCCGCCTTCTTGGCAGGCTTCTTCGCGGCTTTGGCCTTCGTGGCCGCCTTCTTGGCCGGCTTCTTGGCCGCGGCCTTCTTCGCGGGGGACTTCGTCTTCTTTTTCGTGGCCATGGGGCTCCTCGGGGGGACGACAGAGGGAACGGCGGAGGGTGACGCGTCGCCACCGTGGGGGTCAAGCACCGTGTGGCCCTCGACGGGGTTTGGGCCACAGGGGCGGAAATGGTGCGGCAGGGCGGTGTTTCGCGTAGCGTGCGCCATGGCCGTTCGGAGCGTGGGCGTCGTCGTCATGGGCGTGGTGGGACTGCTGCTGGTGGGGACCGCCGGCAGTATGGCGACGGTCGGTGCCGTGGCCCTGCTCCCAGGCTGCGCCAGCGATCCGCCCCCCAAACCGCCGCCGCCACCACCGCCACCGCCGCCACCGCCGCCGCCGCCGGACCACCCGGAAACCTGGGCCGACGTCCCCGAGTTCTACGGCACCTTCTGCCCGCCACCGGCCTTCACCCTCGACGAGCCCCACGAAAAAACCGTGGGCGGCGTCACCTGGACAGTCACCGGCAGCAGCGCCCGCCGCGCCGGGACATGGGAAGGCCCCGTCGTCATCGGCGTGCTGGGGGCCATCAAAGACGCCACCGACAGCACCCGCCAGAACCTCCAGAAGGCCAAAGCCGCGTTCGACAAGGCGAAGGTCAACATCGTGCTCTTGAACGGAGACGTCGCCGAAACCGCTGAAATCACAGATGTTTCTCGCCTGGTGGCCGACGTGTTCGGCGGCGCCGACCGGCCAGTCTTGCTCCATTCGGGCAACAGCGAGTGGACCAGCGGCTTCACCAACGCGTTTTGGGAAGCCGAGGACAAAAACCCGGCGCTCTTCAACATGAACTTCATCCGCGACATCGACCTCGGCGGGGTCCACCTGCTGAGCCTGCCGGGCTGGAGCGTGAAGCAGTTCGTCAAGCCCGGTGGCTGCCACTACGAGAGCAAGCACGTCGCCGAGGTGCGCACCATGGCCACCGCCATCAAGGACAAGGGCGAGCTCGTGATCCTCACCGCCCACGGCCCTCCCCGTGGCCCCGACAAGAAGAGCCTCGACCGCACCTGGGACTTCGGCAACGTCGGCGACGAAGACCTCGCCCGCCTGCTGCAAGACGGCGTCGTCGACTTCGGCATCTTTGGCCACATCCTCGAGGCCGGCGGCCGGGCCACCGACGACGCCACCACGCACAAGCCATTGAAATTGCCCATGAAAAAGCCGACGTCGCGCTTGTTCGTCAACGTCGGCTCGGCCTCTTCCATCGGGTTGAAGATGCTCGACAAAAAGACCGCGCGGGGAATCGCCGCCATCGTCACCATCAACCCGGTGGGTACGGCTGGAGCGTCGGGCAAGGTCACGTTCATCAAGCTGCGCTGATGCAGCCTCGGCTGACGACCGACGGGAGGCCCCATGAAGCTGTCACAGACCTCGTACGACAACCGCCAGACGGGGTGCTGCGCGCCCATCGACGCCGCCCAGTGGGATGGGCGTGAGCACGTCTGGCAGGCCAAGCCGTTTCTCAAAGACCATCTGCGGGCGTTTCTCCATGTGCCCCTCAACATGGGCAAGGTGATGGGGCGGGACCAGGCCGCCATCGAGGCCGCCGAGGCCTGGCCGCAAGAGCCCATCTGGCTCAGCGACGAGGTGTCCCCCTGGGGGGCCGACATCTACACCGCCGTCGACCGCGACGTGCCCGGGGCCACCATCGAGCGGCTGACGGGCACCTTTGTCACCAAGTCGTTTGACGGCCCCTATCGGGACATCGGCCGCTGGATCAACGAGATGACGGCGTTTGTCGTCGCCCGGGGCCAGCAGGTGAAGAAGCTCTATTTTTTCTACGCTACCTGCCCGGACTGCGCGAAGAAGTTCGGCAAAAACCAGGTGGTCCTGTTCGCCCAGGTCGCCTGACGTCGGTGTGGGCAGTGTGATCCCGAGAGCTCTTTGATCTTTCGCCCACCGAGTGGGCTCGCTCAAAGAGCTCTGGGAACTGCTTTGCCCCTCGCGGGGCGGCGTGGATTCCACGCGCTCCGCTCGTGAGGCGCTTCGCGCCCTTTTGTTGGACATGGTCAGGACTTTGGTCATTCGGGATGAAGCCTCCCCCTCGCCCTTCAGGGGTCGGCGCGCAGCGCCGGGGGGGAGGTCGCCTGACGCTGGTGTGCCTGCCCGGGAAGCCTGTGTGGGTCTGTGAAAGGCTCTCCGGGCTTGTGACGCACAGCGTTGCCGGGGCCGTCATCAACGCCGTCGACGTCGGCCCGAGGCCCTGCTAGCGCAGTGGGCATGTCTGTACCGACTGTGCGCCTCGACGGAAAAAGCCTCACCATCGACGACGTCATCGCCGTCGCCGCCAACCACCGCCACGTCGACGTCGACGACGCCGTCTACGACCGTCTGCGGCGGGCCCGCATCCTCGTCGACGAGATGGCCGCTGGTGATGAGCCCCACTACGGGATCAACACGGGCTTTGGCGCCCTCGCCGAAAAGAAGATCCCCAAGGACAAGGTGGCGCTGCTGCAGCGCAATCTCATTGAGTCCCACGCCGTCGGCACCGGCGAACCCATGCCCCTGCCCGTCGCCCGGGCGTTGCTGTTGTTGCGGGCCCAGACCCTGGCGGTGGGCCATTCGGGCTGTCGCCCGGAGATCCTCAAGGCCCTCGTGGCCCTGCTCAACAGCGGCGCTGGTCCCTGGGTGCCCCACAAGGGCTCCGTCGGTGCGTCTGGCGACCTTGCACCGCTGGCCCACACGACCCTGTTGTTGATGGGCCAGGGCGACGCCCTGGTGCGCACCAGCAGCGGGGCCACCCAGAAGGTGAGCGCCGCCGAAGCCCTCGCCCGCGCCGGCATCGCGCCCATCACCCTGCAGGCCAAAGAGGGTCTGGCCCTCATCAACGGCACCCAGGCCATGGTGGCGACGGGCATCTATGCCCTCCATGTGGCCGAGCGCTGTGCGCGCCTGGCGGACCTCGTGGGCGCCATGTCCTGCGACGCCCTGCAGGGCACCGACCGGGCCTTCGATCGCCGCATCCACGAGGCCCGTCCCCACCCCGGCCAGATCAAGGTCGCCGCCAACCTGCGCGCTTTGCTCGCCGACAGCCCCTTGAAGCAGAGCCACGCCGACTGCGGCAAGGTCCAGGATCCCTACTCGCTGCGCTGCATGCCCCAGGTCCACGGCGCCACCAGAGACACCCTCACCTTCGTGCGCGAGGTCCTCACCCGCGAGCTGAACTCCGCCACCGACAATCCCCTGGTCTTCCTCGACGGCGACTTCGGCGTTGCTGGCGACGACGTCGTCTCCGGCGGCAACTTCCATGGTCAGCCCGTGGCCCTGGTCCTCGACTTCCTGGCCATTGCCTCCGCCGAGCTGGCCAACATCTCCGAGCGCCGGGTCGAGCAGCTGGTGAACGCCAGTTTGTCGTCGGGGTTGCCGCCGTTTCTCGCCCCCGACCCGGGCCTCAATTCCGGCTTCATGATCTTGCAGGTGACGGCCGCGGCCCTCATCAACGAGAACAAGGTGCTGTGCCACCCCGCCAGCGTCGACAGCATTCCGTCGTCGGCCAGCCGCGAAGACCATGTGTCGATGGGCATGACGGCCGCCAACAAGGCCACCATCGTCGTCGACAACGTCAGCCGGGTGCTGGGCATCGAGCTCATGTGCGCCTGCCAGGCCCTCGACCTGCGCGCCCCCCTGGTGAGCACCCCGGCGCTGCAGGCGGTGCTTGCCAAGGTCCGTCGCCAGATTGCCTTTGCCCCCGTGGACCGCGCCTTCGGCAAGGACCTTGAGAAGGCCATCGCCCTGGTGATGACCGACGAGCTGTTGGTGGCCGCCGCCGCGCACGTCGTCGTCGCCTGACCCACATATCCCACCTTTGACGACGTCGGCGACAAGGTGGGGGTGACGTCTGCACGGCCCGGCGACCGCCCATCGACGCCAAGTCTGGGAACAGGCGATACATCTCCCATGCTCTCGTGTGCCGTGTTGCTCCTGATGTCCACGCCGCTGGCGTCACCCGGTGTGGTGTCGCCGGGCGCCTCGGCGGTGATGGCTGAACCCTCGCCTGACAGCCAGAGCGTGCTGGTGACTGCCTCGCGCGGGACCGCGAGCGACGGCCTCCGCCGCATCGTTGATGCCGAATTGGCGAGCCTGCTGCCCGGCATCGAGGGCCTCGAGTTCATCACCGCTGGCGACCTGGGGCGGCGGATGTCCCTGGAAGGCGAGAGGCAGCGCTACGACTGCGGCAGCGACCTCACGGCCTGCATGGCCGAGATCAGCGGCGCCCTGGGCGTGCCCTGGGCCGTCTTTGTCGACGTCGATGTGCTGGACGACACCGCCACCATCGCCATGACCGTATTGGGCGAAGACGGCACCGCCCTCGGCCGTGAACTCGTGCGCACCCCCGTGAGCGGCGTCTCCGTCGGCGCAGACCTCCGCCCGGCCCTGGCCCGCCTGATGCGCCCGGTCCAGCGCGCCGCTGGCGTCGTCGTCGTCGAGGCCCCGCCTGGCCCGTCGGCCTGGTTGGTGGGTGGCGGCGTCGGCATCGGCGTCGGCGTCGTGGTGGCCGCCATCGGCCTGATGCCCCTGGTGGCCCACGCCAGCGCGTCGTCGTCGTTGACGGCGTTGCGGGCCGACAGCGACGGCGACGTCGACGGCGCCCTTGACCAGGCGGCACCGTATCAACAGGCCCAACAACAGGCCGCCGCCGACTGGGACCAGTGGGGGCTGCCGGCGGTCATCGTCGGCGCGGTCCTCGTCGGCGTCGGCGCTACCGCCCTGGGTGTGTCCGCCCTGGAGAATCCATGACCCCGCGTCACACCAACCTTGCGTGCTGCCTGGCAGTCCTGCTCGTCGCGGGCGGGTGCCCCCTGCGCGGTGACGGCTTCGGCCGCCCCTGCACCAGCGACACCGACTGCGACGGTACCGACCGCTGCGCCATCGTCGACGGCGACGGCCAGTGCATCCCGGCCGGTCAGCAACGCCCGGGCGAAGGTGCCGAAGGCGAAGGCGAGGGCGAAGGCGAAGGCGAAGGCGAAGGCGAAGGCGAAGGCGAAGGCGAGGGCGAAGGCGAGGGCGAGGGCGAGGGCGAAGGCGAGGGAGAGGCCACCTGTGGCGACGGCGTCACAACCTTCCCCGAGGAGTGCGATGGGCTCAGCAGCCAGTGCCAGTCCTGCCGCTATCTCGACGCCGCCCAGCTGTTGACCCCGGGGACCGCTGGCGAGGTCGTGGGGATCAGCGCCGATGGGCAACACGCCCTGGTGCGCACCACTGCTGGCTCGACCCAGATCGATGGCCCGACGCAGGACTGCGTGTTGCACGACCTCCACACGGTGTTTCGCCTGCGCGGCGCGCCGTCATCGAGCGGGGGGCCGCCAAACGCCAACATTCTCGGCTGCAGCATGACGCCGACGGCGAGCCATGTCGTGTACGTCACCGCCGCCAGCAACATCGTCGACGGCGACACCAACAACGGCGTCGACGTCTTCGTGCGCGACCGCGTGCTTGGACAGAACTTTCAGGTGTCCCGGCATACTGGGGGTGTCGCCTTTGGCTCTGGTGGCGTCGTGGGCACACCGGGCATCTCCGCCGATGGCAGCACGGTGGTCTTCGTCAGCACCGCCAGCCTCGCCGACAGCGACGTCAACGATGTGGCCGACCTGTACGTCCACGACGTTGGCACCGGCATCACCCGCTGTCTGACGAGCATCGCCGCCGGTGGGCGGGGGGTCGACACCCTCGGCCTGCCCGTCGTCAGCCCGACCCACGTGGCCCTGCTCATCAAGGGCGACGGGCTGCCGGTGGCCCCCGATGGCTCGCTGCTGCCGACCCGCATCAACCTCGAGACTGGCGCAGCTGCAGCCCTCGGCGACCTCGGCCCCGACACCTTTGCCAGCAGCATGGCTGGTTCCGCCGACGGCACCGTGCTGGCCATCGTCATCGACACCATTGTCAGCGGCGACTTCGTCACCACCGTCACTGTCAGCCACGATGCCGGGGCGACGTTCACGACCCTGCCCCTGGACGACCCGTCCTTCTCGGCCCCATCCCGCGTGACGGTGACGGCCGACGGTGGCCACTTCGGCCTGAGCGCCCGGCGAAGACCAGACCTGCACTTCGATGCCTGGCTTGCCGATGGGGCCGGTGCCCTGACCCAACTGACGCCGACACCGATTGTGAGCGAAGCCACCAACGGCGGCGTCTTCGCCGTCTTCTGCGACGACGCCACCCACACCTGTGCCTTCCATTCGAACCGCGATGATCACGAGGGAGCCGTCGTCAGCAGCGGCGGCGACATCGACGCCTTCGTCACCTTCGTGCGCTGAGGTGACGCCAGCAGGCACTCCGTGGAGACGCCAGAACGACCCGGCGGGGCGTTCTTGTCGGCGAACGCGGTGGAGATTCCAACAGAACGGATGAACGTCCGTTCGCAGCTATGACGTGGCTGTCGTGACGGCCGTCTCCTTGCTTTGTGGCGGGGGTCGGGGCACAAAGTGCTGGAACTGCTCCAGGAGAATCCAATGAAGAAGTCCCTGCTCTCGCTCGCCACCCTCGTCGCCGCCGCCACCCTCAGCATGGCCGCGGATTGCTCAGGGACCAATGTCGAAGCCTGCACGTCCGACGCCGACTGCACCGACCAGGTCTGCGACGTCGCCAACGAAACGTGCGTGACGGCCGTCTGTGACGCCGACGCCGACTGCGACCTCGCCAACCCTGACTCGCCGACATCTGCCGAGGACTGCGCAGTCGACGCTGACTGCGACTCGTCCGCGGGTCCAGCCGTGTGTGTCGTCGACGGTGTGGGCGTCGCCTACTGCGCGATTGAAGATGGGGACGCCGCCGAGAGCTGTGCTCAGAACAGTGCGGGTCCGTTCGATGTCGTCACCGTCGACGGCAAGGACGTCTGCGTGGTCGCCAGCGGCGAGTCCTGCGACGACGCCAGCCAGTGCGTTGCTGGCTGAGTTGCACGCCTGCTCTGTTCAGAGAAAGAGGGCCCTTTGGGCCCTCTTTCTGTTTGGTTCTGTGGTCGTTTTTCGGTGGCCCGGACCGTCAGGGGTTGACGGTGGCGACGTAGACCGACTTGTCTTCTTTGACCTGCAGGATGACGGCGGGCTTCACGGCGTTGCGGTTGGCGTCGAGGGTAATCGTGCCCGCGATGCCGGGGTGGCCGCTGGTGGCGGCGATGGCCGTCTTCAGCTTCTCGCCGTCGATGCTGCCGGTCTTCTTGATGGCTTCGACAGCGACCATGGCGGCGTCGTAGCCGAGGGCGCCGAGGGAGTCGGGCTTGCTGCCGTATTTGGCCTCGTAGGCCTTGATGAAGTTCTGCACGCGGGGGGTCGGGTCGTCGGTGGAGTAGTGGTTGGAGAAGTACGAGCCCGAGATGGCGCTGCCACCAAGTTCGTAGAGCTTCTCGCTCTCCCAGCCGTCGCCGCCGAGCAGGGGCACATTGATGCCGAGCTCCTTGGCCTGGCGGGCGACAACGCCGACGTCGGTGTAGTAGCCGGGGACGTAGATGGCCTCGGGCTTTTTGCCCTTCAGGGCCGTCAGCTGACCGCGGAAGTCGGTGTCGCCCTGGGAGTACGCTTCTTCGCCGACGATGGTGCCACCGAGCTTGACGAAGGTCTCCGAGAAGAACTGGGCGAGGCCCAGGGAGTAGTCGCTCTTGTTGTCCTTCAAGATGGCGACGTTTTTGGCCTTCAGGGTGTCGGTGGCGAACTTGGCCATCACGGTGCCCTGGAAGGGATCGATGAAGCAGACGCGGAAGATGTAGTCGCCGACTTCGGTGACCTTGGGGTTGGTCGACGACGGCGTGATCATGGGGATCTTGGCGGCCTGGGCCTTGGGCGCCATCGCCAGGGAGTTCGACGACGCGACCTCGCCGAGGATGACCACCACCTTGTCCTGATTGATCAAGCGGCTGACGGCGTTGGCGGCTTCTTCGCTCTTGCCCTGGTCGTCGTAGACGCGGACCGCGATCTTTTTGACCTTGCCGTCGACGGTGACGCCACCGGCGGCGTTGACCTCGTCAATGGCCATCTGGACGCCGTTTTTGGTCGAGATGCCAAAGGTGGCCTGGGCACCGGTCAGGGAGCCGACCTCACCAAACAAGATGGTGTCGCCGTCGACGGGCGCCTCGGGGGTGGCCGTTGGTGCTGCGGTGGGCGCAGGGGGCGCGTCACCGGGGCCGGGCGTGGCCTTCTTCTCGCAACCGGCGACGGCGCCAAGGGCGAGGAGGGCAAAGACGAGGAATGAGCGGCGTGGCTGTGGCACGAATGACCCCTGGGCTGCTGAAGTTCTGACGCTTCTTCGGCTGGCGCCGAAGAAGTTCTGATGCTTCTTCGGCTGGCGCCGAAGAAGTTCTGATGCTTCTTCGGCTGGCGCCGAAGAAGTTCTGATGCTTCTTCGGCTGGCGCCGAAGAAGTTCTGATGCTTCTTCGGCTGGCGCCGAAGAAGTTTGGATGCTTCTTTGGCTGGCGCCAAAGGAGTACCGACGGCGGGGGTCTCCCACGCCGTCGGGGATCGTTCAAGGTCGCTTCTGGCCGTCAGTCCTTTGCCTGGTGGTCGAACGCACGCTGCGCGCGCGGGCCAGACGATGGGACAGGGCGTTTGTGCTCACCAGCCCATCAGCCCGCGTTTATCAGTGACTTGTTGACCGCTTCAAGCCCATCAACGATCGCGGAGCAGCCGGTCATCGTGAAGTCAACGTCAACATCGCCAGCGGTATCGCCGTCGTCAAAATCCATCCTGATCTTCTCGCCTTTGACCTGCAACTCGGTGTCGTCCGTGTTGAGAATGAAGCTGAGGTCTCCCTCGCTGGCCGTGAAACAGTCCAAGCCGCTCTCAAGTGTCGCGGCGCCGTCAACGGTCGCCACTTCGGCCTCTCGTTTATGGAAGCACAACGAAAGACTGATGTTGACGTCGTCGTCTTCCTGCTTTTCGAGGTCATACGTCTCTTCACGGACGTCCTTGATATCGAGACCAGCGAAGACCAACGACATGTTCCACTCCCCCACGGGGATGGCAGCGTTGATGAAGTCGGCCTGGTCGGCAACAAGGTCGTTGAACTCGTCAACGTTGCCGTCAGTGAGGGCCTCTCGCTGATCCGCCTGAATTTGCAGGACTTCCCCGCCATCAACGCAGGCATCCCCAGGCATCGCGAAGCCGGCGAGAACGAAGGCGTCGCTGTCGTCTTCGAGGCCACCAAACGAGGCCTCCGAAAAGCCTGGCACCGTTCGCCCGTCGATCTCACCAGTCACAGTCCCAACGGAACAGCCGGCAGTGACGGTCAAGAAGGAAAGAACAGCGAGGGCTTGGTGACGACAATGCATTTTCGGGTCCTTTTCGTGGGAACGTTGGAACGGGTTCTGCCGAACAGTGCGTCAGAACTTCTTGGGAGGGGTGCCGGATCGTCCTGATTCTTCAGGCATCGAAGGCGTGGTCGGCGATCATGGCGCCTCGGGGGCGAGTTGGCCGCACACCACGTTGCTGCTGAGCCCATCGTCGGTCTCCAGACGAAGAGCCGTGCTGTCGCCAACGATCGTACCGGCGGGGGCACACAGACTCATGGAAAAGAACACCCCGTCTTGTTCGCCGACGTCGACGGCAAACCCGGGAGCATCACCAAAGAAGACGGCCGTGGCGTTGGTGGTGCCGACGAAGCCGTCGACGACGACGACGAAGAAGAAGACGCCGAGGTCGCCGTTGCACGCTGCATCACCGCCAGAAAACAGCTCCCAGGACGGCTCCATGAGCAGCGGCCCGCCGGTGTCGAAAAACGTTTGGCCGAGGCCGGCACAGGTGACGTCTTCGGGGACGACACAGCTGGTCCCCAGACAAAGCTCGCCGGTGGCCAGGCAAACGGGATCCGCCGCGTCGGGGTCGTCGGTGCATTCGGCCGGTGGCGGTGGCGGTGGCGGTGGTGGTGGTGGTGGTGGTGGTGGTGCATCTGCTTCGCAGACGCCGGCGTTGCAGACTTCGGCGGTGTCGCAATCGCCGTCGACGTCGCATTCAGGGGTGTCGGTGTCGCGGTCGCGATCGCGGTCGCGGCTGCCGATGCCACCGGTCCCGCCGCCGTTGAACAGATCACACGCGCTGGACAGCGCCAGCAGAGCCAAGCCCAACGACTGTTTGGAATACCGTTTGGAATACTGAGACATGAATCCCCCTGGCATGGCCAGAAATCGCTTCTTCCGGGGATACCATGGAACCGCCCCTGGTCCCAACCCGCGGTCAGCGGGTCAGCGGGTCAGTGGGCGGCGACGGGCGCGCTGTCGAGGGCCTTGAGGCGTTCAGTGGCGGTGGCCACGATGCCCCCGGCCTTCATGGCGGCGTCGAGGGCGGCGCCGTCGTCGACGATGCGCTGCAGGGCGGCCCGGCTGGCGGCGACGTCGCCGCGGGCGCCTTCGATGTCGGCCTTCAGGCTCAGGTAGCGCAGGCGGCGGGGCCCGTACGACAACCGGATGGCGTCGTCGACGGCGACGGTGGCCTCGTCAAGGCGTTTGAGGCGAAACAGCGCCGACGCCAACCGGGCCCGTGGTTCGTAGTCGTCGGGGATGGCTTTGGCGCGGGCCTGCAGCAGGGTGACGGCCTCGTCGCCCCGGCCGAGGGCCAGCAGGCTGTTCATGCGCGCGTAGTCGTGGACCTGGGCGCCCTTCTCGGTGGTGGCGCTGTTGGCGTCGCTCTCGAGGAGCTTGAGGCGGTCGACGTGGATGGCGGCCACGGCGGCGGCTGGGGCCCCGAGGGTGTGTTCGAGGTCGGCGAGGGTGGCCATGGCGTCGGCGCGGTCGTCGACGGCGGCCCCCCGGGGTGGCGAGGCCAGCAGGGCCTGCAAACGGGTGCGGGCCCCCTCGCGCAGGCGCTGTTGGGCGGCGGGGTCCGGGAGCTTGTCGACGCAGGACAACAGGGCCCCCTGCAGGTCGAAAGCGGCGCCACCGAGGCCCCGGGCTGCGACCTCGGCGTCGTGGGCGGTGATGAAGGCGACGCAGCCGGCGGCGTCGGCGCTTTTGGTGCGGGCCCAGGCGGCTTCGATCAGCACGTCGCCGCGACGGGGATGGTCGGGCCCGAGGGCGGCGACGGCTGTGTCGAAGGCGGCCACGGCGGCCTCCACGTCTCCCCGGGTCTGGGCGGCGTGGGCGGCGGCGATGGCGGTTTCGCCGGGAATGTTCTGGGGCAGTGGGGGCAGCTGCCGTCGTCCCGGGCCCGCGGCCACGGCGTCGCCGACAAAGGTCAGCATGGCGGGAAGGCTCAGGGAGCCCGGGTGCTTGGCGAGGGGAAGGCCCGCCGGGGTGGCTGGATCGAGGACAAAGAACGTCGGCCACAGGCTCACGGGGTGGGCCGCCAGAAAGGCCGCGTTGGCGGGTCGGTCGGTGTCGATGGCCACAAACACCACCCGATCGGCGAAGGCCCCGAACTCCGGGGTGTCCAGCACCTCCCGCTGCATGGAGAGGCAGGTGTGGCACCAGGGGGCCCAGGCATCGACAAAGAGCAGCTTCTTGTCGGCCAGGGCCATGGCGGTGGCCTTGACCAGGTCGTCATGGATGAAGGTCGGACCGGCCGGCCCGGGGACGGCGGCGGTGGCCGCCGGGGCCGCCGGGGAGCGGCTGCAGCCTGTGCCCGCGAGCACTGTAGACAAAAGTAGGACAGACAGACTGCGCATTCCAACGCCATGCCAGAGGCGACGGCGCCAAACAACCGCCCTGCCCGGCCCGCTGCCTCCCTGCTGCCTGCACCGACTGGGAGGAGCCGGACCGAGAGTTGCCGTCGCCCGCCCGGGCAGCCCGGTTTGTCCCGGGTGGTGGGCTGTCTTGAATGACCCCTTGCCACCACCGCTTGGCGATGTTCTCACCCGCCCCATGACGACGACGACGTCCGATCCCAAAGCCGCAGCCCCTGACGCCAAGCCCGCAGCCGCCCCCGTGCCCGCCCCGGCGCCGGCACCGCCGTCGGACAGCGTGACCCTCACCATCGATGGTCAAAAGATCACGGTGAAGAAGGGCACCCTCGTCGTCGAGGCCGCCAAGCTTCTCGAGAATGACGTCCCCGTCTTCTGCTACCACCCAAAGCTCAAGCCCGTCGGCGCCTGCCGCATGTGCCTGGTGGAAATCGAGAAGATGCCCCGCCTGCAGACGGCGTGCACCACCCCCGTGGCTGAAGGCATGGTCGTGAAGACCAAGAGCGAGATGGCCGTCGGCGGGCAAAACGCCGTCGTCACCCTGCTCCTCGCCAACCATCCCCTCGACTGCCCCGTCTGCGACAAGGCCGGCGAGTGTCCCCTGCAGGACAACACCTTCGAGCATGGCCTCGGCGTGTCCCGCTTCGAGGAAGACAAGCGCGAGAAGGACAAGGCCTTTGAGCTCTCCGACCGCATCGTCCTCGACCGCGAGCGCTGCATCCTCTGCTACCGCTGCGTGCGCTTCCACGAAGAAATCCCCGGGGACCGCGCCCTCGCCGTCCTCGACCGCGGCAGCTACGGCGAAATCGGCGTCGCCGACGGCGAGCGCTACACCTCGCCCCTGCAGGGCAACGTCATCGACATCTGCCCCGTGGGGGCCCTGACGTCGCGCCAGTACCGCTTCCGGGCCCGCCCCTGGGACCTCCGCCGCGCCAAGGGCATCGCCAAGGACGACCCCACGGGCTCGAACCTGTGGATCGACACCCGCGACGGCCGCGTGCTGCGCCTGCGTCCCCGGGAAAACCTCGAGGTCAACGACGTCTGGCTGGCCGACAAGACCCGCTTTGACACCATGCCCCTGGAGCGCACCGAGCGCCGCGGCATGCCGTTGATTCGCAAAGACGGCGTCCTCGTCGAGACCACCTGGTTCGACGCCTTGCGCAAGGCCGCCAACATGATCCGCCACCACAAGGTGGGGGCCCTGGCGTCGACAACGCTGACGAACGAAGCCATGGCGGCCCTCAAGCTGAGCCAGCTGACAGCCACCACCTCGGTGTGGCCCCGCATCTCGACGTGGGCGCCCCGCGGCACCCTGCCGAGCCTGGCGGCCTCGAAGTCCGTCGTCGTCGTCGGCTGCGACCCCTTCGTCGACGCCCCCATCCTCGCCCTGCACATCCGCCGGGCCCTCGTGCCGTTCACCCAGGGTGGCCAGACCAAAGGCGGCGGCGGCAACCTCGTCGTCGTCGGCGCCGAAAACGGCCTGTTCCGCGACTCGAAGGCCTGGCTGAAGACGTCGGCGGACAACACCCTGACGGTCCTCAAAGACCTCGTGGCGGCCCTCGAAGGCAAGGGTTCGAAGGAGGCAGCGACTGCCGCAGCCTTCCT
>Ga0247837_1003198_pt1 | contig 29204 bp, 21 predicted proteins | sample LaCtaG_2_FD_187115 | JGI IMG/M metagenome (GOLD analysis project Ga0247837, IMG submission 187115) | Freshwater microbial communities from meromictic Lake La Cruz, Castile-La Mancha, Spain - LaCruzMarch2015_14.5m | ecosystem: Environmental > Aquatic > Freshwater > Lake | place: Spain: Castile-La...
GAAGAGACAGATTTCTAATCAGTAGTCATTGGTCCGTTCTTTGTGGAGCCAATGCCACAGGCAGAAGTGACTCTATAGTACCGTTCTTCTTTTAAATAGCCTTACTTCGGCATAGTCTTATCGACTAGACAATCTAAAGACACTAAGCCATCTTGGGAATTATATACTCTTCGAGAGACGATCATCCTATATAATTGTTAAAGTTCCTTCAAGATACCGATTCTAAGTTATTGAATAAGAACTTGGGAATGGGGTTTCATGGATTTCCTTTCGATATAAATTACCCTATCTAAACCATTCATTACACTAAGTCTTACACCTAATTCTGCATGTAAGATTTTGCCATGCTAGGATAAATCGCAATGCATCTGAATCCTAGAAATATCGTAGCTCCATATACAATCGATACAGTCTATTCGAAGTCTAGTTGACTAGGAAAGCGCCACTCTCTGGCCCTCGGAGATGCACGATTAGACAGCGACGTCATAAGTGGGTCGGAAAGGAATCGATCCGTAATGCGAATCACACTGCTTTCAGTCGACTCCGTTTCTTCCAGTCGCTCGACCAAAGCAGTATTGATTTTCGGCTCTCTGAGGAGGCTGATTTCCTGCGCTCTGCGGTCTGATTTGCCCACAGGCCTGGGCGGGTAGTGGGCGAGCGGCTTTTCCGAGGGTCGTTTTGAATCACCCTCAAAGCGGTCTTGTTCCAGTTCCCTGGACTTCGTAGGCGTGAAGTAGCGCTCGATGTCTTTCTGGACTTCCGCCTTAATCCTGCTTGTGACATGTTTGAGGCTTTTGGGCAGCGAGGGGCGACCACTAGCGAGTGCGGACCGAACCTCTGTAAGGTCGGATGTCCCTCTGCGCTTGGTAGGCTGCACAGGCCGCTCGAAGTCTCCTCTAGCAGTGGCTGGTCTTTGTGTCCTCTCGACCCGCCCTTCTTCTTGGTTCTGGGAAGGCCGAGGACTGATGTGCAAGTGTTGGGCCAATGCTTCCAAGGAACAGCCACTGGGAAACATCCGCTGGGCAGTGCGAATGCCTAGCAACAGGGTCAGCTCCACACAGTCCTCCCACTGGGTCTGCGGGAAATGGCTTAGAAACCTGGTGACCTCTGGACTTCTGAGAAGTCTTTCTAGCATATTTCGCTTTACTTTCCTATTAGTTGAATACTCGCTTGAGTTTGGAAAGTGCATGGAGTACAACTAGGACTGTAATTGATGTACGTTTTGGCGGCGGGAAAAGATCAAAAGGTAGAGATTTGGGCAGGGCAGATATGGGCTATGGAAGAGACGCACTAATCTTTAGCAAGTGTCACACAATAGTGAAATCAAGGCTTTTCTGCACTTCTTGATATAGACAGAACGATTTCGTCTTATCAAGAACTGAAACCTTGCAGAAAAAGGAGAACTTCCTAAGCGTTCTCTTTAAGCCTAGACGATATTCTTAATATGCAGTCAATTACGCAATATCTGCCTATGGCAAAAAGGCATAACGACCAGTTTTAAGTCTTTCGAAGCAGTCTGTCGGCATATTTTCCCCTTCCACCTTGACTTTTCCTCGTATCTGCTGAGACAAAATCCCTCCTCAACGTGTATAATTAAGCTGAGTATGCAGAAATCCAGATTTCGACATTACACCATCATTGCAAATGAACTCGACGTTTCATAACGACTCAGGTGCTTCTTAAGCCGCTCAGGCCTGGAGTTATAGAAATAAAATCGGCGCTGGTACTAGTGCTGTTGACGTGTGCTATGAGTATGTCCCTCAAAGAACGCATGCAGACTGCTGCAGTTGAGAAAGCCACGTCGGGCCAAGACTTAACGGACCTGTGGAGATGCTTGCGTGCTACTATGACGAGGCCTATGAGTATGTGAATGCTGCGAATCAGTATAGTAGTACAAAGGCTTAATTACCCCAGGTCTTTAGCACCTTTCTCAGAGTCTAAATAGCGGTCGACTCAGTGTATTTGATAATTGGGTCTCTGTGCAAACTGGGAAAGAAGCTGGAATTAACTGTTATACGTGCTGTGCGAGTTCCTGCTCCAAGTCTCGCACCTTGGTTTCCGACTTGAACAGCAGGTGCTTCAGCTTGCCGTTTTCCTCCCTCAGAGCTCGCTCCTCTGACTGCAAGTTGCCGCTGGTCTGCAATCTGCTAATGTCATTGGTCAGCTTTATGCGCTCATCGTCCGCCCGCTCGACTGCCGCCTGCAGCTTCAATCGGCTGTCTCTCTCAGCCGCCAGCACCCGTTCCAAGTCCTGATACCGCTTCCTTTCGTACTCAATTTGGCTGCGAGCGCCTGTGCCTTCATTCTGGTAGTACTTCAGTTTGTTTTCCAGGGTCAATTTGTCGCTTTCCAGCTGAGCCATTTTGCGCTGCAGGTCGTCTCGCGCGGATTCTAGTGTCTGCGAGAAGTGTCTGGCGCCTGACACATCGGAATAAAGCGTGTTTTTGGCGTCTACAGCCTCCTGCACTCTCCGTTCTGCAGACTGAAGCTGCAGAGTAAGTGTGGAAACCTGTCTTTCCAGCGTGTTTATTTCCCCTCTGCAGGTCTCTAGGTCTCCCTCCACCGTCTGAATATGCTCCATGGCGGCCTGCAAGTCCTGCTCCAAGGCCTGTACGCGCACATACTGGTCCTTGTGCTCGTCCTTAAAGGCGTGCACGGACTGGGAAAGGCGCTCGTTCTCTTCGCAGGCTTTGCGGTATGTGAGCAGCAAGTCGTCCTTTTCGTGCTCAGTGTTGCGCTTCAGTTGCTGGGCGATTCGCTCGCTTTTCGTCACTTCGTCCAAAGTGGCTTTCACACGGTCACGATCTTGGGTCAGTTTCACTAGCTGCTCACTGACTTGCTGGTTTTCCCTCGTCACACTCCTCAAGTCCTCCTGCAAAGTCTGCACTTCCCGGCTTCTCTGCGCCGCCAGCGCCCTCAACTCCTCCGCCTGTCTCTGCAGCTCCTGCACTCTATCTGTCAGTCTCCGCACTTCCACGTCCCTCTCATCCAGCCTGTGACTCTGAGAAGCATCTCTCGCCTGCTGCTGACCTAAAGCCTCCTTCAACTCGCTCACTTCCTTGCTACGGCCTGATAAAGTCGCCTGCAGTCCTGAGACCAATTCCGTCTTTTCGTCCAATAGGGAGTGGACGTAGTCTCTGTCCTTGTCGACTGCTTGCAAGGACGCACGCAGGTCTTGCAGTTCTTCCTCCTTGCGGTCGATTTCCTGCCGCAAAGCCGTAATTTCCTGCAGCAGTTGCGACCTGTGTCCTTCCTCACTAGTCCGGTCTTGTTGGTGCAGCTTCAGTTTCCCGAACAACTCGTCCCTCGCCTTTTCCACACTCTCCACAAGCGTCTTCAGCTGCGCGTTCTGCTCTGTCAGTCTTTGCATGTTCACCTGGTCCGCATCATTCTTCCTCCGCAGTCTGGACAGGTCGTCTTCCAACTCACTTCTCGCCTTTTGCTCCTGCGTCAGTTGTCGTCGCAAGTCTTCACTGTGCAGAACTGCTTGGAAGGACTTTTCCTCGAGGCGGATTTTCTCGCTTTCTCGCTCGGTTTCCTTATGGACGAAAAGGGTGGTTGAGGTCCGGGCTTGGGCGAGTTCCTTTTCCACTTCTTCCTTTAAGCCAGTCGCCCGGTCTAAAGCCTTTTGCAGCAGTGCGTTTTTGTCACTAGCTTTCCCCAAGTCTCCCCGCAGTTGCTCCAACTCCCTCACTACCCTCCTCTCATTCTCTCGAGCCTGGTCCAGACTTCCCTTCAGCATGTCCAAATCGCTCTCCAAATAGTCCATTTTCTTAGCAGTTTCGTTGAAAGCAGCGGATTTCCGGTCGTGTTCGTCCAGTAGGCGAATTGACTCGTCCTTTTCTGCACGTAGGCGGTCGAGTTGGCGGCGTAAGTCGGTCACTTCGTTTTCCTTGGAACGCAGGTTGTCTCGGAGTTCTTCGATTTCTTTGCGCTTTTGAGACTGCTCGAAGTCTTTGTCGGAAATTGTGGTCTGCAGACGCTGCCGGTCCTGCAGTCCCTCCTGCCATTTCCCCTTCAGCGGCCTCAACTCCGCCAACTCCCTCTCCAAAGCAGCGCGCATCCCTTCCAACCTGCGCACTTCCTCCAGCTTCACCCCTAGTTCCTCAGACAGCGCCTGGTGCTCCTTTTGAACGACACGCACATTCTCCTGTGCATTTTGCAATAGAAGGTGGTTATCCTGCACTCTGCGATCTGCGTCTAATAACGCCTTTCTGTCCTTTTCTCGCAGCTTCGTCAATGTGGAGTTTTCGTCTTTGACGAGTTGAAGTTCTTTCAAAGTGCCTTCGAGTTGGATTTGGAGCCGCTGTCTGCCGGCTGCGTGGGAGTCGAGTTCTGTTTTGCTCTTGAAAGAGTCTCCGCGGAGCAGGGAAAGTTGCTCCTCGGCGGCCGCTCGCATCTTCACAGTGCGTTCCAGCTCGAACTTGACGTCTCGGACCTCTCCCTGCAGTAAGGCGTTTTCGGCTTCCAAGGCTGAGATTCGCTGTCTTAGGCCCAGCGACTCCTCAGCCGTCGACAAATGGTCCTTATTGACTCTCGACATTGACTGTTGGTTGAGTTCCAACTCTCTCGTTAGGTTGGAAAGCCGGATTTGCAGGGAATTGGCGGAGTCGCGTTGGGTCTTGGCCTCGGTTTGCAGCTGAGAGCAGAGACTTTGGGCCTCTGCGAGACTGGCCTGCAGGGCGGTTTTCTCACTGTTGAGTCTTTCGAGGGAGTCCATGAAGGCCTTTTTGTCGGAGTTGTAGGCGGCCTGGGTTTGCAAGTTGCGGGCCTGGTCCTCGCGGGCTCGCTTTAACTCTCTGCTCAGGGTGTCTATCTTGTTCCTCAACTCCTCATTCCTCAGCCTCAACTCATCGGCTTCTTTCCTGGCCCTCGCATCCACCTGTCCCTGCTCCAACTCCGTCCCAGTCTGTTCCACTTCCTCAACCCTTCTCCGCAAAGTCTGGTTCTTCGCCTTCAAATCGGCCACTGTATTGACCAGCGACTCATTTTCCTGCAGAAGACCTGAGACTTTCGCTAACTGCGCTCTTGCAACTTTCAGCTGCTCCTCCAGTTTCGTGTTTTCGCCATTCAGGAAGTCCATTCTTTCGTTGAGTTTGGTGACGTTCTGCTCACTGGTTTCCTGTCTGTAGCGCTGGTACACTTGCTCAGTATTGGGTTTGGTCAGGACTAGTTCAGAGAGACGGATGATTTCTTGGTCTCTGTTGGAGACCTGCTCCTGGAGGCGGCTGATGGCTTGGTCGGATGCGGTTTTGAGCTGGGACCATTTCTCGGCTTCTTCTTGGAAGCGACGTGAACGTTCATCAGCCTCGCGTAGCTCAGAAGCCCATTCCTCATTCGCCTTGGCACGACCAGGTGCACCACTACTCGACCTGCCAGGAGCTTCCAAAGGTCCTGAAGTCTCAAAGGCCTGCGCACGTCCTCCCACATTGGTCTCACCGCGGGGCAGAAGCGGGTCCTTCACCCCCTTCTGAGCACTAGGCACGTAGGTGCGGGACTGCAGCGACTCCAGTCTATCTCGAGTCTGGGCGAACTCCACCTCCGTCTTCTTCTGCTTCTGCTTGGCCGTTTCCAGCAAAAACCGCAAGTCCGTGAGTTCCCCTTCCAGCCGCTTGACCGAAGCCCGCCACTTGTTGTCCGCTGCATCAGTCTCTTCCTTGAGATGCATTAGCTCCAGGTGCAAGTCGTTGTTCTGCTTCGTAAGACGCTGGGTTTCGCGCTGCAGCGGGAGCACTGCTTCCTGCGCCTCCGCCGCTCTCTTCGCATGCTCTTCACTAACCCGCTTGAGCTGCTGGAAGCCTTCTGTGGTTTTGAGGAGGTCGTTGAGGAGTCGCTCCACGAGGGCCGCGGAGTCGAAGCCCAGTGGTTCGCAGTACCGCAGGGAGTCTAATCTGCGCTTCAGCACTGTGTAGGCACTCACTTTGGAATCGCCGCTCTGCGGTGCCGTCCATATGTTCAAATTACGGAAGCCATTCGTGAGAGAGGGACACTGGACCCGAGCGTAGCTGGTGGATGGAGAGTCAATTGGCGCTGCAGTGAGGAAGGATCACAATTAGTGCCTTTCAATTGGATGTGGACAGAGCATCAACTCATGCGAAGGTCTATGCCACGAGAGCAAGGACTAGTGCTGCAGATGCTTTAGCTTGAAGTAAGCTGCGTAGTTGGCCACTTGCAGTTATCTCTCTCGTAAAAGACCGCCTAATCTTCCTCTAAGGAAACCGGACAACAGGCGGCCAGGCCGCAAACTGCCAAAATTGAGAAGGAGCAGCCTGAGTTGTCGTAGTAATGAGTCTATTACCTACATAGCGGAGTGCAGCCAGGTAGCCAAATCCTCAATATACTGAGGCAGCGGGGCTTCACTACAGTCTTGCAGTCTGATGCGAAGCTCTACCAGTCCTTCAGGCCCGTACTTGAGACCGATAAAAGCCGCATTGAGTCTGTCAATGAAGTCCGGGTACAGTGAGTCACTGAACACTTTGGCTTCCTTCACAACTCCTCCCTCCACCTGCAGGTTCAGGTCAATTGTGCCCCAGTCAAACCGCTTCTCCAAGGAGTGAGTGAAGGCTGGCGAAGTCCCGAATCGCCAGTCCCAGTCTAGGTACTTCGCTGCGATTTCCTCAGTCTCTCGATCCAGTTTTTCCAAGTTTTGCACTTCTGCGCCTCCGTTCGCCTCTGAAAAAGCCTCGATCATGGCCGAGCACCACTTCTCGTGGTTTAAGCCAGGGTGCAACTCGGAGATATTCACCACTCTGGCGGCTACGCTTTGGACCCCTTTGCTGAGAAGCTTGGCTTTGCTGGGGTTTAGGTATTTCTGCAGGCCTTCTTTATCGACTGAAAACAGCATTGTGCCGTGATGCAAAGCCAGCAGTCGCTCCTTCCTAAGACTCAGCTTATAAGCCGAGCCAGATATCTTGCGTCCATCCAAGGTCAAGTCATTCCTCCCACTCACCTCCGCCCTCACTCCCAGATGTTCCAAAGCTCTAACCAGCACTGCATTGTTCCTTTGCTTAAAGTCCACTCCCGCTTGTCCTGTAGTCAGAAAGCCGAATACAGAGTTGCCCAGGTCTTGGTACACTGCCCCGCCGCCACTCTTGCGTCTGCAGAGTTGCACTCCGTCTCTCTGCATCCTTTCCACGTAGCACTCTTTCCACGGGTTTTGATTCCTGCCCACGACGATAGTCTTTTCATTGCGGTACAGCAGTAGAACCGGACTTCTGCCCAACTCAAACATTCGGTCCTCAAAGGCCAAATTGCTGAAAATGCTGTTCAGCCGGGAGAGATAGACCCTCGCCATTACTACTTCTTAGTGCCCCACGCAGCCTGCATCATGTACTTGACGCTGAGCATCGCTTCACGGTAGGTGACCATATGGTCCTTTCTGCGGTGGTGCGAGAGAGGGACGGGACAGAACTCCGGATGCTCGTTGTTGAAGAACTTCCGGTAGTGGAGACTGTGGTGTTTTTGCCAGTAGGACTTGAAGGCGTTCGAGCCGTTCACTCCGAAATTAGCCAATTCGACGTCTTTCTTCAGGTCGATGTTGGTCCAGGGCTCTGAGGAAGTGGGGGGCAGTTTGAAGAAGTCCACTGAGGAGGTGGGGAACAGGGAGCGGTACGTGTCTTCGCGAGGCTTCTTTTGCTTGCGTGTAAGTATGCGCACCCGCTCAGGCTCTTCCTTGATTTCCTCCTCGAACCACCTCGGGCCCAGGTTTTCGCCTGACCGCACTCTGTGGAGTGCGATTTTGGGCAGCGCATACGCCTTGGGCTCAGCGGAAGACACAGCCGTGGCTTCAGGGATGAACTCCGAACTGCAGTTTTTCCCATTGAGGAAGGTAGTTTGCCACCTCTCGATGTCTTCCTGGGAAGGGATCCGCTGGGGCACGCTGAATCCGGTCCGAGCGGACAGGGCGAGAGAGCCAGAGGTGGAGCCGCGCAGGAAGGGACGAGTGGTCTTGGGCGGACTCATGATTTGGCTGGAGGTCATGCGGCTGAGTTTGCGGTTGCTTTCCATTATATATGTGAGTGATTAGCTGAAATAGACCTGTGGGTGAGACTGGATAGGGACCTGGGAGACGGGCTTTTCTCTAGGGGAAGTTGGAAGGAGGGGAAATGTTGTAAGTGAAGAAACTGCTGGAAGTCGAATTTAACTACAAGGGCAATAGAGAGAATACGGAGTCGCCTACTATGTGAAACAGACGCCGAGGTAATATTTGCACGATTCAGCAATGGCGCTAGTCTGACTAAATTGTCAAGTTTCTCAAGTATGTTTAAGTCTATAGGAGGACTGTTCCCGTTTAGCAGAAAACCAGGTAGTTTTGCGAGTTAATAGAGCTGTAAAGTATGAAATCTGGATTTTATCTTTATGCTGCAAATTGCTCCCTCTTTAAGTGAAAGCGACTGCAAATATGCATAGAAAGTACCTTCAGTTACCAACTGAACAGTGCTGCTGGAATCCAATGATCTTTTTATTTCGGAGCCAGGCTTTCATTGGACATATATTTGAAAGGCAAGATACACTTCTAGAAGTCAGTGAGCACCTATAGCTAGTGTACATTAGTGAGAAAACACCTCCATCTCCTCAGCCATTTCGCGAAATAGCTCTCGGTCAGACCCAGCCGAAGCCACACTGGTCTGAGATGCGCGCAGCTCCAGACTACTGGGTGCACGCTGAGACTGTGCACCAGGCTGCGACTCCGCTTCCAGCCGTATCGAACTTTCACAGAAACTCACACTCTCTGAATGAGAGCTGGGACGCTTACTGCCGCGTTCGCCATACATTGGCGGCTTGAGCTGCAGGGCAGGGATAGGCTGCGGAGTGATGATGGTGCTGCGGTGGACTGCAGACAGAGTGGGGAGTTGCAGTGAGGAGGGGTGGTTGTCGGAAGCCTTGATGCCCTGCCCCTCTTCCCAGGACTCCACTCGATGGAAGGGTCTGCTCTGTGGGTCTTCTCTTAGACTGCTAGCGTCCTTCCCTGGCACAATAGCATGCACCTGCTGAGACCGGCCCCAACACCTGCAGAGTCGCCTCAATACACCTCGCCACACTCTCGTTTCCATATACTTTATCTACCATGTGCATCTTTCCACTACCAAGATTTGCTCAGTTTAGCACGATTTCGCTGCTTTCTCACCTTTTGCAGCCCATATTGGCCAATACTCAGCAATATGCGAATTGTACTGCTGTCTCTGCTGGCCTATGCCAGTGCCCGAGACCTCTGCTCGCCGATTTTCTCCCAGCCCGAAATCGAAGACGTGATGAAGCAAGCCAAAAAGGACTCCACCGAGTTAGAAGAGTGCGTCGTGCAACTGATGACCCAACGAATGTGGGACATGGTCACCTTCCTCCTCGACAAAGCCAGAGAGCACAAAGTCCCACTCAAGGGAATTGTGAAGAAACAGGCTGCGGACATGAAAACCCACTTGGAAAGCATAGTGAACTCCTTCGAAAAATCAGCACCTGGACAAGTGTAAGCCACATGTAGTGTCAACCCTGCCTTAAAGTGGGCGCAGTCGCCTGATACTCTTTTCATCGATATCAAGTACGCACATCGCTTCGACTCTCCAGGCTGTGTGGAACTCACAAACCGCACAGTTGCGATAGAAAAGCAGGCTTTCACGCTGGATGGAGACTGTGAGCAGTCCGGACAGCCGTTGCACATGCATCTCGAGTTAGCGCTTTATGCGGAAATCGACCCGGAAATGAGCTTTTACAGTGATTCTTCAGGGGGACGACTCACTGTCAACCTGAAAAAGAAGACCATCGAAGTGTGGCCTTTGCCGATTTCCGGCCAAATCAAGCCTACAAACATGCAAATCTGGTGGGAAATGAAGGAAAAGCACGCAGCCGAAATGGCCCTCCTGGAAGACTCTACTAAGACACCTACTTAGGCCAAGCGCTTGCCTCTGCTAGTGTTGGGCGCAGTGCCGTGCTTCTTGAACAGGTGCGGAAGCGCCTTTTTTTCAGGCTTCTGCAGTGGGATTTTGTCCCTATCTGTATGCGAAGTACCGCTGTCAATTAGCGTTTTTATGCGTTTCGCGATTGCTTGGTTTCGCTCAAGTATTTCTTTTTCGAAATCCGAGCCTTTCCTTCGCACCATTAAGGTCGTTTTCCTGTGCAACACATCAGTAGACTGGGACCTGAAAGTGCGCCTCTGCAGTCCTGGGACAAGCGAGGCCCCCCTAGTCTTAAAGAACTCTCTTTCCGCCTGCAAGTCTTCTTCCTCCGCATCTTCCACTTCCGTGCCTGAGAAGATCCCGTCCTGGTGAGTGTCAAGCATGTAGCTGTTGCGGTGGAAGGAGGGGAAAGGCGTGGATTTCCCCTTTGAGTCGAACAAGGGCGGGGCCAGTTTGGGAGTGTCGGCAAGGTCGGGACTGACTGTGTGTCTTTTGATCTCTGGGAGAGGCTGGTCTGTGAGTTGTTTCTCTAGGGTGTGAGTGGCAGTAGTGACGGAGTGGAGACAGGCGCGCAGCAGGTCTGTGCGCTTTTGGAACTTGTCCATGCAAATAAGATGTGAGTCGGAGACGAGAGTTGATATCAGCTTCAGTAGAGAGTCTCGACTGCTTTCCTCCTCTCTCACGACTTGCAGGATTTCCCGGAAGCGGACTTTATCCATAAACAACCTCACAGTCTGCACCTCCAAAAAAGCACTCAAAACCGCTTCTCTGGTATTTTCCTCGTTTCGATGCTCCTCAATCAGCACCTCTCTGAGGATTTCCGGGCCGAGACCCAACGCCACCAGTTCCACAGCGCCCTCCAAAACCTCAGACTCCTCAGTAGTGACAGCGCGAGAGAAGTGCAGGCCGGGGGTCAGGGACAGCGGAGACCTCAGCGGAGTCTGAAAGCTGCTTTTTCTCGATAAAGTTCCGCGGTATTTTTTGACTTCCGGAGTCGGTGGGAAGATGGTGACCTTTTGACCAGGCGGCTTGATGCAGGCGGATAGAGAGGACATAGCGGTGGATATGGAAGGGGGAAGAGGATGGGTCAATTTCTCAATTTGGCTTAAAAGCGCTAATACATGTCTCACGACTTCGTTCCCCGACAAATGCACAACACACAGAAATTCCTCGTTTTTCCCCACATTTTGGTCGATTTTCGGTCCCGACAGTTCGAATAGCGCATTTTCGAAGTGGCTTTCCAGGACCAAAGCCTCATGTCCCTGAGCAGTCCACATGCGATTTATAGCCTCTGTGAGGTGACTAGCCAGGGAAGAGCTGGTCTTTAGGGCCGCTAACTCACTTGCCAAAGTCCTTAGTCGCGCCCTTTGACTGATTTCCGTCTCTGACATTGTGGTGAATTTGGAGTTGAGGGACAGCATTTGGTAGGTCATTTGGCTGTAGTAGGGAAGCACGTCCTCTATATGCAGCACTTGTATAGGCTTCGCAGGGGCGATAAAGGTGGAGTTATTGATGATTTCCCTCAGTCTTCCCAAAGCTTCCTTCCGTCCAGCCAGTACCTGCGAATACCTGCCCGCCAGTTCTTTCTCACTCTCATAGCTAATGACCGCCGTTCGCATGTCTTCATGCAGCTTCTCAGATTTCGTCTGCAAGTCCTATCTAAACCGCACGCTTTTCAACAGTAGTCTGCGAGCCAGGGCCGTAGAGCTTTCTTCGTACTCCGCATTCAGAGAAGTGACGCTTTGCCGCACACTGTGGAGCCGGGATTCTCGCTTGGAACGCTGCAACTCGACCTCTTCGCTGCCCTTGAGCAGGTGATGAGTGGAACTTGTGGCTTTGTTTTCCGCTTTGTGCTTGAGAATTACGACTTCGTCCATACGGGAGTAGAGACGTTTGTGGTACTCTTGGACGCTTTCCACCTTTTCTTTGAGTTGCGCCTGAGTGGCTTTTACGATGTTTTGAGTGGTCGTCGTGATCATGTGCTGAAGTTGCAACTCGGTGAATTCCTCAGTTTCCAGCCTTTCCTCCATTGCTGCGATTTGCGAATTGAGCTGACTGCACTGGTCGCCAGACTGCTGGGTGGACAGAGGGACAGTTTGCAGGGAGTAAGCCTGCATCAGGCTTTCAAATGAAACCGCAGAGTGCAAGTCTTTCGCATTGGTCGCATGCAGTTCTTTCAAGCCATGCAGGAATTCCCGCTTCTTGAGGTTGCTGAAAGTCAGGGAATTGAGCGATTTGCGCATCTGAGTAACTCGCACCTTTAGCACTTCCGCATCAGAGGCCAAACTAGGCCTTGCAGTCTGCGTCCTGCTGAAGTACTCCCGCAGCAGCTGCTGTTTGAACGGCAGCACTCTCGGGTCTTGCTGCAAGTCCAGCGATATTTTGACAGGCCGTTGTTCCATTGCACCAGTGAGAAGAGACTAGGCTATTAGCTTTCGAAGCCAGTGCCGTTGATGAAGCGGTTGACCATGTCTCTGGTGGCCACGATTTGGTCGTGCGGCGACATGTGGCCGGCCTTCATGACGATCAGTTGGGTCAGTTTGTCGTATGACCTTGCGAACCCGACGGGCACATCGTCGATTTTCCATACGTATTTGGGAGCGTTCAAGTAGCCTTCCTGTCCCGGCCAGTCCAAGTTCGCAATCCAGTTTTCAGCCGATATCACATGGACAATAAAGTCATCCTGCCCATTATACAGCAACACAGGGATCCGCTCCAAAATATAAGGGAAGTTGAACGCCACCGACTTCATGAAGTCATAATCCAGCACGTTATACGCATAGTTATTGCAGTCTTCGTAGGTTACAGCGGTGGGAATACCTAGTAAGCTCTTAGTAGAAGGCTCATTGCACCAGGTGGAATAGGTCATGTTGTACTCTCCATACACTCGGTAGTTGTATTCGTTAATACCTGCCATTTTAGGACCTCCCATTTTCCCAGTGAAATACTGCACGATGGACACCAAGTCTCCGAATGCGTTTTCGGCTTCAGGCCAGAAGCCTGCATTCATCTGTGCGACTCCGAGGGACTCGTAGTAGGAAATATTGGCTCTTTCCTGCTCATTTAGTAGTCCGAGTGCATAGCCAAAGTCCGCATAGCCGAATAATTGGTTAATAGGGTCGGTCCAGCCGTCGCCAATTCCAATGCCAGCAAGCGGCAAATAGGCATTGCCAGTGACTGGGATATTGTCGTTTTCCTGCAGAATCCTAGCAGTAATAGTCGGCACCCAATGTCCTCCATAGCTCTCCCCAAAGATATAAAGTGGACGACTCCGTGCGAACCAGGTCGGGTGGTCGTCCGCCAAGCGCTGCAGCATGTAGTAGAGGTTGTCCGCGAACTGCTCCTCAGTAGTGACATACTCCTCTAGAGTGGCCGCGAAGGAAAAGCCGGCGCCCAGTGGATTGTCAATGAAGAGCAGGTGGTGGTCCAGCGCCCAGTTGTTGGCTCTGATTTGGAGAGTGTTGGTGGTGTCGTTGTAGAACCAGGGTCCGAATTCGAACAAGTTGCCGGCTTCGGAGGAGCAGCCGGGGCCGCCTTGCAGCCACATGATGAGCGGGGTCGGGTTTGCCAGGTCGTTCTCAATAACCGTGTCAAACTTGTTGACCTGCCAGTAGAACATCGAAGAGCCAGTCGTGCTGTTGATGACCACGTAGCCAGTCGTGCCGTTGTACCCATTGATGTTGTACGGATTTATAATGTCCTCAAAGGGCGCCCGATTCAGCATTTCCCGTCCAGCCTCAGCCTGCAGAATGGGGTCTGACTTGGGGACGTTGGTACGCAGTCGGCCTTGAACAGCCAGCAGACTTAAGGAAAGCCAGAGGAGACTCTTCATATTATTTCACCACGAGTGGCAACAAGCCCACTAGCCTGGAACTAGTGGTTTAATATATGTCGGCCAGGGCACTCGGGGTGACTCTGGGCTGTCTTCTGCTTCTCCACAGCGCATACAGCGTCATCGAGTGTAAGAGTTACTCAGACCGACACCACATGAAGGACACCGCCCACCTGGCTCACATGGAGCTGCCTTTGGACGTACAGCTAGGCAGATCATCGTGGAGGCGTGCATCGGACTGAGCGTGGCGCTGTGGAGTTACCTGCCCAAGTCCAAAGGGCTGATGAAGGTGAAGCTTGCAGACCACGCCAAAGACAGGCAAGTGCTACTTAGACTCTTCGACCAGTTCGATGCTCGGCCTAGTTTTGAAAACTTCATGTCCAATCGAGGCCACTTCCGAGCTTTGCGCCTGGCCAAGAGTCTCCCGGCCCCGCCCAAGTCTCTCTAGTTATCGCTAGCCTTCCATTAGCATTCTTTTCCCATGAAGATTGAAGAGGTCAAGTCCACCAACAAAGGCCAGCGCATCGCCTTCCACAGTCACATCAAAGGCCTGGGACTGAACGCGGAAGGCTATGTGGAGGGCACAGGGTCAGGCCTAGTGGGACAGGAGCGGGCCCGGGAAGCCTCAGGCTTGGTGGTGGACCTCATCAAGTCCAAGAAGATGGCTGGACGGGCGCTGCTGTTTGCAGGGCCGCCTGGCACTGGGAAGACTGCTTTGGCTATGGCGATTTCGCAGGAACTGGGCCCGAAAGTGCCCTTCTGTCCAATGGTGGGGTCGGAAGTGTACTCCTCAGAAGTGAAGAAAACGGAAGTGCTGATGGAGAACTTTCGACGTGCAATAGGACTGCGGATCAAGGAGACGAAGGAAGTGTGGGAAGGGGAAGTGACGGAAATCACGCCCCAGGAGCAGGAGGACCAGTACGGAGGCTCGGGCAAGGCTGTCACTAGCGTCATTCTCGGCCTCAAGACCGCCAAAGGTACGAAGCAGCTCCGTCTCGATCCCTCCATCTATGAATCGCTCCAGAAGGAAAAGGTGTCCGTTGGAGACGTCATTTACATCGAAGCGTCTTCAGGCAACGTCAAGCGAGTGGGCCGCAGCGACGCCTTCGCCACAGAGTACGACCTGGAAGCCGAGGAATACGTGCCCATCCCCAAAGGCGACGTGCACAAAAAGAAGGAAATCGTGCAGGACGTGACCCTGCACGACCTGGATTCAGCGAACGCCAGGCCTCAGGGAGGCCGGGACTTCATGAGTCTAATGGGGCAAATCGCCAAGCCGAAAAAGACGGAAATCACTGAGAAGCTGCGGTCGGAAATAAACAAAGTGGTAAATCGCTATATGGACCAAGGCATAGCGGAACTAGTCCCTGGAGTGCTGTTTATCGACGAAGTGCACATGCTGGACATTGAGTGCTTCACCTTCCTGAACCGGGCTCTCGAGTCCACCCTCAGTCCTATCGTCATCCTGGCTACCAACCGCGGCTACACCACTATCAAGGGCACGGAAATCCAGTCCCCACACGGCATCCCTCCGGACCTGCTGGACAGACTACTCATCATTCGCACACTGCCGTACGCACTTTCCGAGATAGTGGAGATTATCGGGATTCGAGCAGTGACAGAGGGGATTTCCCTGCAGCAGGAAGCCCTAGCGCACCTCGGCTTTACTGGCTCGCAGACTACGTTGAGGTATGTGATGCAGTTGCTGCAGCCTGCCAATATTCTGGCGATTTCCAATGGACGCGCGGAAATCACACGTCAAGACGTGGAGGAGGCGGCGGGACTCTTCTTCGAGGGCAAGCAGTCTTCGAGAATTCTACTGGAGCAGGCGGATCAGTATATATCCTAGGTAGTTAGATTCAGACGGAAACTGTTATTCCGGCAGAGGTTGCTAATTAGCCTGAACGAATAGGCCTGGGGAAGGCCAGGTCGTGTAGCATACTCAGTACTTTTTCTTGCCCCAACAACTGCTCCACCAGGCGCTCCCTCTCCACCCTCCCCAGCTCCGTGTTGAAGCTCGGCGTGTCAGTCTGCAGTCCTGCCAAGTCCTCCCTGATGTCATCGATGCACTTCCGCAGGATTTGCTCGAGCTCGGTTCGACTCCTCATCTCATTCACCAGTGCAGCCCGCGCCTGCTTGCAGTTGCGTCTCTCCAGCTCCAACATGCGTTTAAAGTGCTGTATCGATACTTCATATCGACTTGGATCTGTTTGTATAGGCTCGATCAGTCGATCTGAAGAGGTAAGCCGGGGGAAAACTTCGAGAGATTGGGTTTGCAGGTTGGGAGAGGACCGATACCGCTCGGTTTCTTCAGTAAGCGACACGATTTTCTTCTTTGCGAACACTAGCTTCCCCACGAGTTCCATATTTGTGTCTTCTTGCGACTTGGCTGCCAGGCGCAACTCTCGGTTTTGCGCCTGGAGTTCCTTGTTTTGGTTCTCGACGAGTTCGATGCTGGCGCGTAAGAGCTCGAGTTCGTGGGCTCTTTGCACTTCGTGCTCTGCGTTGGTTTCCACACTTTCGATTTTGGCCTTCTTTTCCTTCTCCAAGTTCGTCTTCAAGTCATTCAACTTGATGTTGAACCTGCGCACAATGTCCTTTTCCTGCAGCGCCAACACATGCGCAGTCGTGCCCTGCAGACTCCCCACCATGCCCATCACCTGCCCATGCAGCGCCTTGATGTTGTTCAAGTACTTCGCACTTTGCTCAGTCACCGGACTGAGAGCAGTGTCAGTTCTGAAGTGCAGTTCCTTCTCATACTCGTCCAAAAGGCGCACATACTGGGCTTCTTTGCGCTTGAAGCGGTCTTCCTTGCTCTTCAGCTCTTCCTCGAGACGCCGGGAGTGGAGACGTTCGAGGTCGTAGAGGCGCTGCAGCTCTGCGACGTCTGCGGGTACTTCGGTGATGGTGCGCTTGCCGCTGAGGTTGATGGAGGACTCGGAGTCTTTGCTCTTGTCCTGCAAGCGGCTGCCCAGACGTTTCTGAGTCGGCTTCGTTGCCATATCAATAACAGACAGACTCACAAAGTAACCTCCACTGTGAACTTCCCAACTAGGTAACAGCCAAATCCATCCTCCAACAATCCCTTCCCTCTAAGTCAGGCGGTAATAGCAACAAAATAGAGAGATATGGACTCGTGCGAGTCACAGGAGTGCGTCCAGGGCTGCGGCGAGCACGGAGAATGCAGCAACTCCCGCTGTGAATGCGACGTAGGGTGGTACGGGGTATGCTGCAAAGACTCAGGAGACGGCCGATGGGGCGGTTTTTGGCCTTTTTACCGGATCTTATACGCTGTGATTTTCTACGCAGTGGCTGCGTTCGCTCTGAGACAACTGATGCGAGGGATGATGCTGCGCAGGTCTTTAGGCTGCAGACGCATTTTGCTGCGTCTGTTCAGGAGTCCTAGGAATCTTTCTGTATTCCTGATCATGTGCGCGGCCTTTTTGCGCGGCCTGTGGCTGAGCATCGACCCACTCTCCTTCCACGGAGTGATGTCTCGCCTGAGTGATCGCATGCTGTACAACATTGTATTCCCCTTGATGTACTGCGTGTACTGCAGTGTGCTGCTGGTCTGGTCCGGTCTGTACCAAAGCGTGAAGAACCGCAAAGAACTGTGGTCCAAGGTGTACCGCAACTTCGTGGTTGCAATGATGGGAGTGGCTTTGATGCTGGGTCTGGCGTTCAGTGCAGTGCAGGGACTGAGGATTGCAAGTGGCAGTTTCTCGAGTGTGGCTTATATAGCTATTTGTGCAGCTGTGGCGTTTATCTTCTTTGGACTGCTTTTCTTCGGATTACTGCTGAACAAGTATATAAAGTCGGTGGAGGATGAGGACGAAACGAAGAGTAGTTTCCCTCGGAAAGTCTCGACTCAGCGCCATCCTGCAGAGTCGGAAAGCCAGGAATTGGTGGCTAACACTTCTGAGGAGTCCCCCTCCTTCCCTCCTCTAGTCCTCCTGCCCTCCAAGTCCACAGCTCTCACTCTGTACCGCACAGAAATGAACGTGCAGTCTGCGGAGTCCTCGGAAATGGACAGTTCGGAAGTGTGGAGTGTGACTTCCCAGTCCAGCGAGTGGGAGTCCAGGGAAGAGCATAATAGGGACTGGTCAGAGTGGAACAGCAGAATTGAGCCTGTTGAGGTCGCTTACAAGGGTGAAAAAGCCCTATCTGCACGGCCGGTGAAGGCAGAGGACTACGTAGTGGTCTTAACCCGGCAAGATAAGGTCATTTTACGACGGATTATCCTGCTTTCTCTACTTTCTGCAGTTATTGGCCTCAGTGTTGTGGGGCTGACAGTGCTTTTAGCCATCAATGAGTCCATGCAGAGGGTTTTTACTACTATTGGCCTTATGTTTTTAGTATGCGGAATGGAGTTTTTCGCGTATTTGTCTGTTTTGTTCATATTCACGACTCAAATTAAGGTAACATCCAAGGAAAACCTCCATTTTATATCCGAAATAGCGACCAAAATCACGAAAAACCCTGGAAAAGTCAAAATTCCACCCGGATTCGTGGCTTTATCGAAGCGACTGAACATGTACGCCTGCGCAGCCCCAGAGCTGTAGCTGCAAAGCAGTGCAATCGGCCAAACTGCGCCTATTAGTCTAATGCCCTACAGAACTAGCTCTTCCGTGCACCATTCTGCCGCCCACAGCCGAGCGATACAGGCCTTCCTCCGTCTCAGGGTAGAATCGGTTCATTCTCAGCATTTTCTCATTGAGAGTATGCATAGCTTGCCAGGAGGTCAGGCCTCTCATGAAGACGGGCAGTTCGCAGGGTCCGGACTCCTGCCTGGCGTGTCTGAAGTCGGGGGAAGGCACCTTGGGAGTGACTTGCTTGTAGGAGACTTTGTCGTAGACCAGGTCCAGGGCTGGGGCTGCGAGTTTCTTGCGACTGAGCGTTTTGTCGAAATGCAGCGTTTTGGTGAGTTTCTTCCAAATCAGGTTATACTGAGGCGCATAGACCGGCTCCAAGTCCACCCCTCTGGGCACTGAAGACTTCCTAGGTATGGATTTCGCAATACTCGGAGTGCACACCCGCCTCGTTTTTGAGTAAATCGGCGAAAACTCAGGCACCACGTTGAAGCGGTTTTCATTGACTCCGGGCCCCATGCGGGAAATATCCGGCCTCGGGGTCTGCTTGTGAAAGGGAATGGGGGAGCGCACGTGATGGCTGGGCTCATTGGCAGTGTCCACGCTTTGGGTTCTGAACTTGGAGCCGAGGTCTCTGGGAGTTCGGAGTTTGGTAGGACTGCTGCTGAGGCCGGAGGACTGCCGGGTGGTATTGGGGAAGTGGTGGGTTTTGGAGGCTATAGTCCAGACCACGCCAGCCTCTAGATCTGCAGTTTTGAACCTTCTCGCCATATACACCTCTTATGTACAACTCTCACATTTACGCCAAGCGCCTCAACGCCCGGCAAGTGCAGGAGCAAGAGGCTGCGAGTGAGGCTCGCCTGCGCCAGCGCAGCACTCTGCTCCGCTCTGTCTTAGCGGAAAAGTACAGCAAACGCGTAGACCAATTTATTGTGACAATGATGAACGACCCTGTGCAAGTCAACCAACACCACAGTCCACTAGCCGTGGCAGGCAGAGAAACAGACCCCGAGAAGTACAAAGGCCCGCCGTTCATGATAATGAAGGGGTACCGAACTGAGCAAGAGCGAGTCAAAGACGCAGTGGCAGCCAGCAGCTTCCTCAGTCTGGAGCCTATGAAGCCGCATCAGTTCCGCCCACGTGACCAGAGCAAGGAGATAAACCCGAGTATGTATTTCACCTCGAAGCCGAATCTACCCAAGCGCCGTAGTTCCCCGATGCCCGCTTCGCCTGCAAGCCGCTCTAAGTCTCAATCTCTGTCTATTGATTTCGAACGGAAAACGCATTTTAAGGGAGTGATGTCGAAGTTGGTGAATTTGTCAGTGAGTAGTGTTTCCAAGGAAGAAGCAGTGGGAGAGATCGAAGATGTGCAAGTCCTACAGCGTACGAAAACAGCCTCAATCCTGTGGAAACATGGACGAGTGCTCAACCGCACCTCGCTGCAGAAGTACGAAGGCGCGACTCTGGCGAAAGACATCCTGCAGTCCTGCCAGGTCATACCCAAGGCCGGGAGTAGTGCTTTCCTGAGAATGGGGGAGGGAAAACTCATCAGCAACCCTTTTGTGCCCACTAGAGACCTGTACTCGCAGCTGTATCAAGGGACGACGATATCCACTTCCAGCTTTTCGATGTAGTTTGAGTGTGCTGTTGTAGCATATAAGTTGGGAGGTGTAGAGTTAGGCAGTCTCAACAGCACTGGAAAGCTCACTTCTATAGACTTTGTTCATTCTCAATCACTCCCCAGTCTTCCCTTGCAATATATGGAAGAAAGCCTCGCAGCTCTCATTGACTTCGTCGAGCCCGAGTGCTCATCCAGCATTCCCGGACTCTCAGGCCTGCGCCTGGAAACCAAGTACTTGTCCGCCCTCGAGCCCAACCCTCAGTGCATCCGTCTCCTCTACCGCCACGTCTTCAACCCAGAAGCCAAGCCTGTGGCGTCCCTCGTAATCGCCCACGGCTTTGGGGAGAACTCAGTGAAGTACATGGAGGCAGCGGCTCGCTTCTCCCTCGCAGGCTTTGATGTGCACATAGTGGACCAAAGGACTTCCGGCCACTCTGGAGGCAGCAGGCCTGGACACGAACTGTACGACTTGGTGAAGGACTTGAACAAGTTGGTGCAGCAGGTGAAGCCGGACATGCCCTGCTTCCTGTGGGGACACAGCATGGGAGGACTGCTGTGCACCTACTTGCTAGCCTTGAATCCGTTGTTTCGGGCCTCGGGAGCGGTCATTACCGCGGCAGCCTATCGACTAGTGAACGACTTAGAGCCGGGTTTAAAGCGATTTGTGAGTCTGTTGGCCCCTACATCCGAAGAATTGATGCTAGCCATTCAACTGCCTCTGTCCGGCATTAGTCGCAATGATGCTTTTACTCGCGCTCTCTTCGAGGACAAAACCAACTCTCCGCTCGCCAGCTTCCCCTTTGTGGCTTCTGTCAAGGAGGTGCAAAGGTATGTGCGTGCGAATGGGAATAAACTGCGGTGTCCGATGCTATTTATGCATGGGGATAAGGACGCTTTGACGTCTCTCCGCGGCACTGAGGAAATGTACCAGCAATGTGGCAGTGCAGACAAAAGCTTCAAAGTGTACCCAGGAGGCTACCACGAGTTGCACCACGACTTAGACAAAGACCAGTGGTTCGCCGAAGTAACAGAATGGCTGCGCTCAAAACTACCCACTGCCAGAAACATTGGCAGTGTAGGGCGTTTGCGCAGTGTGCCGGACCAGCAGAGTGGGAAGCAAGGGTGGAGACTGTGGGCGATGCTGCTGGCTGCCATATATGTGTTGGGACTGATACTGTTCAGAGCCAAGAACTCCGCAGGCACAGTGAAGTGGCTGGCTTACACTGTGGTCCCGAAGCTGTTGTGGCCGATATGTCTGCCACTCGCACTGTTAAAGGGCAAAAGTAAGTAGACAAGAGAACTTAGATAGCAGAGAATTGGGTCGATATCTGGTTTTCAATGCACCCTTCCCTATTTGCGAAGTCAGACTACTCCTTAAGACTACGCTGAAGACTCGCCACCTGTTCAAACAAGTAGCGAAGTGCCTTTTCATGCTTCGTAACCGTATTCCGCAAGTCCTTATTGTCCTCCGTGAGCGCCTCCACCTGCTTGACCAAAGTCTTCACATCCCCCTGAGACTTGCGAGACCTCCTGACTTTCGACTTCTTACGGACTCGGTAGCCTCTGTAGACTGATTGGATGGTGATAGCACTGCGCAGTAAGCGCCGGTAGCGCAGGTAGCGACAACGCACTATGAACTTGCGGCATAGGGCTTGGATCGCTACGACTGCTTTGAGCTGGTTGACTGGCATTGCAGCCCGTTCCGCCTTTATTTTCTTCAAATCGATCCGAGAAGTACCCAAGTACTCAGGCCGGGTTAAGTACTTCCGTCTGGGGAGCAGAGATTTAGTGGAGTTTCTGGGACTTTCCATGTTCTGCATAGACACTCTTGCCTTTTCAGACGTAGCCAAGTTCCTCACGATTTCCTTCAGTTCCTGCAGCTGCCGGGAGATCAGGTCCAGTTTCCTGTCATCTCTCGGCGAGCCGACATAAGGCTCTGCAGGCCGCTCGCCCTTCGCGCCCTCACCAGACACCGAAGCGTATATCAGCGACTTCATGCCAGAAACCGGTACCTTTTCAGCTAGAAAGGCCAGCAAATAAGGGACTTGTTCCGGGTAATTGAGCAGTTCCGGGTTAATGGTCTGGCTGAGTTTCTTGACTTGGTGCAACTCCGCAGGACTGACTTGGACTCCGTTGAGGAAGGACAAGATGCGTAGGTCGCGCAGCAAGTAGAGGACGAAGACTCGGTAGTTGACACCTTGGTGTTCGAGAGCGTGTTGGAAGGGGTTTTCCTCCAAGTCGACTTCTTCGAGTGCAGTGAGGCCTGCCAGGCCTTTGGCGCTAAGCACGCTCTGGATGCGGTTACTGCGCAGGACTAGAGCCTGTATGCTCAGGGGCAGTAGTTCGCCTGATTCTTCGATCGACACTATTTCATTGCTGCTCGCGTCTAAGTACTCCAGCTTCGCATTCGCTAGTAAATCTCCCAGCGAACGTAGTCTATTCCCTGCCACATTCAGCCTTCTCAACTCTGTCAATCGCCACAAATTCCCTAGCACAGTCAGCGCATTGTATGACAAGTCCAGTTGCTCTAACTGCGTGAGCTGCTCAAACCCCTCGATTCTGTATATCTGGTTGTGCCCCAAGTCCAACACTGTCAGGCTTTTGAGGACGTTGATGTCCTGGATGCGCGGAATGCTGTTGTGGTCTAGTCTCAGTTCCTGCAGCTTTGGACAGAACTTCAGGTCCGTCAAAGCAGTCAGGTGGTTTTTGGACAGGGTCAGTCTTCTCAAGTCGGGGAAGAGGTGCAAGGAGTCGAGGGAGGTGAGTCCAGTGTTGGACCAGTCTAGAGACGTCTTGCTCTCTTTCATTATTAGTCTAAGAACTGGACTCCTCAGGGTCAGGGGGAGAGCTGGGGTCTTCCTGGGCACTGCCGCGACTCAGCGACTTGACGAACTCCTCACTGCGTTCGCTCTTTTGCGGCTCCGCACCGAAGAGCAGGACTTGGATTTTCGCGAGCGCGGCTTGCTCCTCCTTGCGATCTGCCTCACTACGAGGGTCCTCAGTGACCCACTCCTTCCTTTGGGCGACTTTCGCCTCTCTCCACTCCTTAAACCGCTGCAAATCATCGATAAATCTAGTCCGGTCATCAGGCGTAAAGGGCGGAAACTTGAAGAAAGTCCTGGTTCTATATATCTCCGGGGCAGCGACTGTGGGCAGCGGCTCAGTCTGCTTCATTTCCCCTACACTACTGGGCAAGCCGTACTTCTCCAACGGTGAATCCACAAAGCGAGGGTCAGGGTGCACATCAGGTCTCCACACCACACTGACGGCAGTCGCCGAGTCGACTTCTTGGGAAGTCATGGAGCCGCCTAGTTTCTGCTGGAGAAGGAAGTAGCTGGCCAGTTGCTTGTCAGAGAGTAACTCGGTGGCAGTGCTGTTGGCAGCCACTACAAAGAGCCGAGGGTCAGGGATGGAGGGCGGGGGAGGGAGGAAGCGGCTTTCAGGGTCGATGTATTCGCCTTCAGAGAAGGTGGGAGTGTGAGGTTCTTGCCCGGAGATATCATCGAAATTGAGCGATACTGCTAACTTGGCCTGGGCTCCGCCTGCTGCTCCCATTGTGAATAGATTCCCTTCTGCATCCTTCGTCCACAGCACTTCCGCATTCAGATCTGCGGTGTACACGCCGAAGGAACGGTCTTCTGGGACGGAAAAGAGCTCGTAGAAGTAGGCGAACTTGTCCCCTTCGCCTCTTTCCGCGAGTTTCCTCCTCGCTCCGCCTGATATAATCGCCACTTCCCCGTCTTGTTGCGTCTTTATCACAGTGCCGTCCCTGGCTTCCACCAAGTTCACTCGATTCACTGAGAACTGATTGAGCCCCTCCATCTCCTGCTTCTGCACGAAGCTGTGCAAGGTCAGTCCACAGTCCATCCTCACTTCCAAAATGCGTCCATCGTGACTCCGCATCATCACATCGCCCGCCCCCAGGCCGGAATCAGTGCTTCTGGAGCCAATTATAGTGTGCTGGCGGGCTTTGGCCGGGTCAGTGGTGACCAGAACAGTTGCGTAGTTCGGGTGTTCGACTACGATTTTTGCTTTGTTGGGAGAGGTGTACATCTTTGTGCCGTCTTTGTGCAGGGCGACCAAGGCTCCGTCTGAGTACTTCACCACAATGGTCCAGTCTTCGCGGATTTGCACTCGGGCGGAAGTCTCCGGGTCGATGAAAGTGGAGACTTTGATGCTGTCCAGTAAATATTCGATTCCGTCCTTTTGCCGCTTCGCTCTGCGCCTTCCCTTGTTGTTTACGCTTTGCCAGACTTTGTCAGTGGACCGAGTGGATACGTTTCCATTAGCGAAGCATATCTGAATAGTGCTGTTTTTCATATAGCGGATAACTGTGCCTTTCAGCGTTATCACTCGATTGATCTCCTCTACTTCCTCGGACAGCTTCGGAACTTCGTAGTTCGCAGGAGGACGGTAGTCACACTGCTGGACGACTGACCCGTCAGGCAGGACTTTGGCCACTAGTCCACTTTCACTGCCCATCAAAACAGCAGTGCCCGCAGCAGTCCTTTCCACTATCAATCTCGACTTTTCCCCGAACTTCGTCCAAAACTCCGGCTTTCCCTGTACTGATTTTAGCCCGAAGAGGATTTCGTCCTTGATCACTACCACTCGAGAAGTGCTGGTGGAGACCTCTTTCCACCATTTCTTCCCTGTGCGTCTTGGGCCTACGAACAAGGCTGCAGTTTTCACGACACTGTCGTCCGCCGGGCAGAATATTTTGGTCTTTTCTCTGATTTCCCCTGTGAGGGAACTGTCGACATCTAAGAAGGAAGACTGGCTTTGGTCTTGTGGGCGCATTGAAGAGTGCCAATGTTCGAAACAGGGACGAGCGCGCCAAGGGTAGTGCCAGCGCTGGCGATAGATTCTGCCCTGGGGCGCCTTATGCAGCACCGCAACAAGCAAAGAATCAGTCAATTGGTCGTATTTGGTGACTGTTTCCGGGTCGAGGAGCGCTGTTTCGAGCAAAGTCTGCCCAGACAGCGAGTAGTCCAGACGCTCTTCATAGATGCGGTCGCCGAAGTCCCACTGTCGTTCCGACTGCGTCCTTTTGAGTGCGGACTCGAACTGAGTGAGGACCAAAGCTCGGTGGAAGGGGGTGACTGGGATGCTGGCGAAGGACTCTAGGGCGGTGCGTTCCTCTCCCCGCTCTGCTTCGGTTTGCAGGGCTGTGGCCGGCATTAGAAACCGCCGTAGGCCCGGCAAGTGCAGTCCGTCGTAAATCTGCTGTATGAGTTCAGATATCGACAACTTCGACAGAGGCATGTGGCCGAGTTTGCACTTGACTTGGTCCAGGTCGTGCAGAATGGTCTGGGGCGGGAGAAGGACGGGAGGCAGGACAGACACAGGGGTTTGGGAGGACATGGAGAGCGCCACTTCATTCCAAAGCGCAGCGAAGTGCTGGTCTAGTCGCTTCCCCTCTGATTCGTGACTATGGTCCGCTCCGCGGACTACTTGGAAAAGGAGACAGAGGAGGAAGTAGGCCTCGTCTGCCTGCTTTTCCCCGATGTCCCAGATAAGTCGCTCGTACAACACTCTGTCCTTATTGGCAGAGTATGGAATTGGCAGGATTTGAATTGTTTTCAGCCAGGCTTCAAATTTGAGATACGCCTTCGCAGGCTCTTTGATAGTCTCCTGGACAGTGCGACCGAAGCGAATTTCCCGTTCCTCCTCACTCAACTCAGCAGTTTCCTTAGCTGAGTAAGTGACTACTTTGGAGCTGCAGTGGTGGGCTGCGCTTTCGCTCGGTGCTGCGACGGATAGACGCTGGAGTTCGAGGAAAACTGCAGGGTAGTCTTCGGGTTTAGCCGGGGAAACAGGCTCAGGGCCTGGGTCTTCGCCTCTCGCTTCCTTTTCCTTTCGATCCAGTAGTGCTTTTTCATACATTTCTCGCTCGAAGTCAGCCTTGGCTTTGAGTTCTGCATCAGTGGGTCTGCAGTGCAGGAGCAGGTTGAAGCAGCCGCCCTCTGCATACAAAGCCTGCGCCTCTTCGAGAGAGCCGGGGTAGTCGTGCAGGATGTAAAGGACTTCCTGCAGGTCAGGGTCAGCCTCGTCTGCGTCGTTTCTGGGAGAAGTGGGGATTTTCCCCTTCGCGTCTTTGCCTTTGGCCTCCTTTGCAGGCGGCTTTTTCTTGTCTTCAATGCCTCTTGGCACTTTGTCTCGCTTTGCAACTCGGGCAGCCAGCTCCAACTGGCTTATTTTCAGTCGATACGCCTTGGCCAGTACAGCCGGGGAAGCCGACTCCCCGGCAGGCATGAGTTCCTTCTCAGCAGCGTACTCAGCCAGTTCAGTCCTGGAAACTGCCCTGTAAATGTAGCTGAGAGAAGCGAGGAAGGGGTCGAGAGCGGACTGGAGGTAGGGGTGTAGGTGCAGCCAGACCTGGTACGAGGTCCATCCAGGCAGTGCTGCTTCATCTATCACTTCGTCTTCCTTCTTCCCCACTTCCTTCTTCTTCGGCGGCATATATATATGGAGTCGCCCATCTATAATGATGTTCAACTTCAATGGTGCCTTTTGGAACTCGCTGCAGGGCTACCGCAGTTCCCAGGCCTTTGAGGAGTTGCTGGCGCGGGAAGGCGTGGAACTGGGGCAGGTGCTGGACGAGGAAGATGCAGTGCAGGAGATGAAGGCGAGGAATCAGAAGCTGTTGGACTTGTAAAGCGCACTCAGTCTCACGCCTGCCCGCGTGCATGAACTTCTTAGCCTGATCGTCGAAGAGCCGCCTCCAGACGCCGATCCAAAGCGAAGCTACAAGCATCCTTTCATAGCCTGTGAGTTGCTGACTTGTGAATCCCCGGCTTTCCTCAGTCGCCTGGTGGAGGACCCTGATGCAATGAACTACTTCTTCAGTCTACTGTACGGAGAAACGCTAAATCTGACGCTGGCTGGGTACTTTAGCAAGGCTTTCGGCGCTTTCATGAATCAATGTTCGCTGAAGCTGCTTGAGTACCTCTTCGGCGAGCACAAAGCTATGCAGGGCCTGCTGCGCCACGTCCAGTCCCGAAGCATAGCAGACGCTCTCCTGCGAGTTTTGACGGTGGACGACGATATCTACATTTCTCAAAGATGCCTCGTTATAGAGGCTTTAGTGAACTTGCTTAGTGGGGATAACTGCTCTTTGCTGACTAATTTGACTGGACTGCTATTTGACCTAAATCAGCGCTGTAGCGAACTTAAGGTCTGGCCGATGGTGGTAGCGCCCCTGGCGACAGAGCGGATTTTAGGGAAAGTGGTTACGGTAATGGCCTCTGAGGCCGATTTATGCGTAAAATCAGCTCTGTGTCTGCTGAATTCTCTACTAAGCAATGAGAAATTCACACAGTTATTAGACCCTGCGGTGATGCACAACTTGCTGCAGTCCACCATTCCAGTCCTTGAGTCTGTTCTGACCAAGCCCTGCACAGAGTCTCTGCCTACTACCTTCGGCCAGTCTGCCACCTGTCTCGGCGAAGCCAAAATACGCTGTTTGGAGTTAATCACGACCCTATATCGAATAGGGAAAGTCGGAACGGTATTGACTCTTTCCCGCCTGCCGGAATTGGCAATTTCCCTGTTTTTCGAGTTTCCTTGGAATTCCTTCCTGCATCAGGCGTGTTTGCAGTTAGTGCAAGCGGCTATGAGTGGAGATTTAAACCAGCAGCTGTTATTCCTAACCCAGACCGATCTCCCTGCCAAACTCGCGACTCTCGGACTTACAGATACACTAGCCTCTGGCAAATCTGTGCGGAAGTGCGCTCTGGGGTATGCAATCCGCATGGCTCAGTTGATACAGAAAGCAGCTTCCGCGCCTGAAATCGCGTTGAAGCTAGAGAGTTGCATCGAGTGGAGTAAATATGCAACGGAGGTGTTGCAGCCTTTATTGAAGGTGGAAAGTACGAGTATTGGAGAGGATCGGAAGTCCTTTGATGAAACGCCCTCTGACACTATGGAGTTTCCAGCAGGAGACGGAAGCAATTTCTCGACCTTTTTCCCCACTGAAGCTGAAAAGGAAGTTAGAAAAGACGGAGAAGAAACTGCAAACAGGCAGATTGATGGAGACATCGCACCCCAGGACCAGCCCAAGCACTCCTTGTTTTCCTCCACCGGTATCCTCCTCTCCCCACCACTCGAAGAAAACAGCCCTTTCAACGCCTACTCCTACTGGAGACTGCCCTCCGCTGCCCACTCCCTTCCAGACCTGGACTAGGTAGGACAATTAGTGCTGGAAGAGTTCGCCCAGCCCCAAGATCGTCGTGCTCTCCATGAACTCCTTGAACCGCCGCATGTTCTCGAGAAACGTCTGCACCAGGTCTTCACTGACCGACTGAAAAGGCATGCTGAACATCTCAGGCCGAATGCCCACTAACTGGTAGTCCTCCCAGCTCTCCATGCCCAGGTCCACCCGCTTCTGCAGCAGTTCCTTGCGTTGGTCCATCATGAGGTGGAGTTCCTTTTGGAGGGTTTCGAGTGCGGTGCGCAGGCCTTGGTTTTCGTTGAGGAGTTCTGTTTGGTTGGCTTCCAGGCCGCGGGTGACTAGCATGGAAAACTCCGATTCGCCACTTGTTTCTTCCCGTCGTTTGTACACTTTCTGCACGATATCGAAGTGGTTTGTGTAGGAAACGTCCTTTTCGCCTAGGGCTTTGCGCAGCTGCTCCTGCAGCTTCTTGTAGGCGACTTCCCGTTTCTTCAACTCGTGCTGGAACTGAGTTTCGCGGTAGCACATTTTCTGGATTTCCCGCTTCAACTCGTCTCTTTCGGACAGGATTTTCTCCTTTTCCTGCTTGCTGGCTTTGGTTACTTGCATGGCGAGGTTTTCCGCCCTGCCAAGTTCACTCTGAGTCCTGCCCAGTTCCTCAGTCAGCAGTTCCGCCTTGTGCTGATACATGTTTTTCTCACTGTCTAGTCGCTGCAAGCGGTCCAAAGCGTCAGTGCGGTGGTTCAAATCTCTCTGTTTCTGCTGCAACAGCGCATACACACAAGTTAAAGTCTGCCTGATTTCCTTTGCACTGGTGGAAAACAAGTCTCCGAGTGCGGGGAAGCCGAAAGCAGCAAGGGAAGACTGCAAGTAACCCATGTTGGCGGTGAGTTGGCTTGGCTGAGGGTCGGCTTCGCTGTCTTCTGAGAAGAGATAGGCTTCCAGGCTGCTGCTGTCCATTTAATTATAGCTGGAGGCTTTCTAGTGCGTTTCCGCAGTTCGGAGAGCTTGGGAAGGAGTTGGTTCAATATGTGGTAAAAGAGAGTATTACTCACTGAGAATAGGGTAAAATTCGGGTCTGTGGGTATTGTATTGGAAT